>ENA-OQEN01000879-OQEN01000879.1-human-gut-metagenome-genome-assembly--contig:-NODE-879-length-12154-cov-1.356614_pt1 | contig 12154 bp, 19 predicted proteins | sample MGYA00242791_ERZ504627 | MGnify/ENA primary metagenome ERZ504627 (study PRJEB26092, sample SAMD00036316) | human gut metagenome | host: Homo sapiens | study: EMG produced TPA metagenomics assembly of... | reverse complement strand
AGAAAATACATTTCATCGCATCTTCAGGCGTATATAAGTGCCCCTCCATCATCACATATGCATCATCTTTAAAATCACGACACATTCTCGCAAACTCTCTTAAATCTGGTCCTTCAATATGCGCTGTTTCTTTTGTGTAACCATATAGAGTAGGGGCTACGATATCCGCACCATTTTCGATTGCATGTTTAGCTTCATCATAATTTGATACATCCGCAAAAAAAGATCGCATCTGGATATTTTTCTTTGCCTGTTTTAATAAGTCCCACGCAACCGTTTTTCATGTGTGATCTGGGCTGTACAATCTAGGGCAATGATCTCTGCTCCTGTTTCATAGATTGCGTCGACTTCTTTCATCGTTGGTGTAATAAAACATCTGTATCATCATGCCAAACTTTCCATAAACCAATTACAGGAAGCTCTGGAACTGCTTTTTTGATAGCGCTGATCTGTTCTGGAGAATTTGCACGAATACCAACAGCACCCGCCCATCTTGCCGCTTCTGCCATCTTTACTACAATATCATCGGTATAGATGGATCGTCTTTTTGCACCTGGCATGATACAATCAAGCTCCTTTTAAACTTTCTAAAATTGCGGATTTTCTTGCATCTTTTGTTTTCATAGTCTACTCCTTTTCACAAATTACAAAATTTTCTAATGGTTCGATCCCTTCTTTGATCGAATCCGTATACACAGTATGGAAATCATCTAAATTCGCCCACGTACACATTGCTCTTGTTTCAAACTTAGATGCATCGATCAATAAATCCGTACGTTTACAGCGAGACATGATTTCCTTTTTAACAGCCCCCACCTTAAAATCAAAGACATAAACTTCTTTGGTTTCAAGATCCACGCCGTTTGTCGATAAAAACGCATGGTCAAAATAGAATTGACGAATCATTTCTAAAGTCAAGGAGCCATAACTCATATCGTATGACTTGTTAAATTGACCACCAAGAAGATAAATATCTCCTTTAAAATTTGCGGATAATTTGCGAATCAAAAATGTACTGGGAGTTACTAGTGTGATTTTTTTATCCTGCAAATAATCTAATAAATAAACAGGTGTGGTTCCTGAATCAATATAAACACAATCTCCATCACGAATGGATTTAGCTGCTTCTTTACAAATTCTCTGCTTTTGTGCTATATGAAGATTCTCTTTTTCCTGAACAGCCGGTTCATTAAAGCTCGTTAGAGTAATATCAATACTCTTTAAACTGGCTCCTCCTCGTTCTCTTTGAATCAACCCCTGATTTTCTAATTCAATTAAGTCTCTAACAATGCTGGAGCGAGAAACATTAAAATCTTCAATTAATTCTTTGATTGTCACAAAGGATCTCTCCTCTAAAAGATTCATGATCCTTAGCTTTCTTTCTTTTGTTAACATACTAACCTCCCAGTTTGATCTTCAACCCATGTTTTTGCCGATTTCAACATAGTCTAAAAGTTCACTTTTATCCATCATTTTTAAATCTGAATACATATATTTTTTATGCATCTTGTCCCATTTTGATTTTCCTAAAGAATGATATGGAAGCAAATCCATTTCTTTGACAGGATATTTTGAAACATATTCGATCATGGCACACAGTGTTTTTGATCAGCATTAAATTTTGGTATAACTGGTGTTCGTATAATAACTTGATCTGGACAAGTATTCATTAAATATGTGATATTCTCCATGATTTGATCATAATCACCACCGGTTACTTTCTGCAACATCTCTTTATCGATATGTTTAAAATCTATGAGCCACAAATCAATATACGGCAATGCCCTTTTTATTCTTTCATTGGAATAATTTCCGGTCGTTTCAATTGCTACATGTAGATCATGTTTTTTTAATGTCTTCAACAATTCCATTAATGCATCAAACTGTACAAAGGCTTCTCCTCCAGAAATCGTTACACCACCCTGACTATTCTTATAATAATCAATATCTTTTTAAAACGATCTTAACGATTTCTTCAATTTCCATGCTCTTTCCTGAAAATTCAAGCGCTTCAAGCGGACAGTTTTCAACACAAGTATTACAGTGTTGACATGTTTGAGGATTCCATTTAAATTCCGGATCAAAATGAATTGCCATATTTGGACAATTCTTTTGACAGGCAAAGCAACGAACACATTTTTTAGTATCATGCATCAATACAGGATATTCTACCCATGTTTCTGGATTCGCACACCATGGACAATGTAACGAACATCCTTTTAAAAAAAATCGTTGTACGAATTCCCGGTCCATCATGGGTCGCAAATCGTTCAATATTCGAAACATTAATCATATAAGGTCCTACTTAACAATTCTTCTTGAACATCTTTTGTTAAATTGACAAACACAGCACTATATCCCGCAACTCGAACGATCAGATCCGGATAATTTTCCGGATGTTTTTGCGCATCTTCCAATACGCCATGATCGACAACAGTTACCATCAATTGACATCCGCCTTTATCAAAATATGTTTTAAATAAAAGCTTTACTTTTTCTTTATCTTCATGCATCATGCGTGGAGTAAACTTGATATTTTGAACACTGCCGCCATGATATTTCGCATCAAATCGAGCCAAAGAATTCAATACAGCCGTTGGCCCACTCTTTGCCGCTCCACCTTGAGGGTTGTTTGCCGGGTTCATATACATGCCTTTTAATCTTCCATCCAAACTTGCATCTGTTTGATGTCCCCAGTCAGTATTGGTCTGGTTATTTGAGATTACGATCAAATAATAACCCATGCCTTCATCAATACCACGTTGACGAATATTTTTTGCGACATATTCATATAAATCATTAGCCATTTCATCAACATCTTCAATATCATTGCCATATTTAGCAAAGCCAGAATTTCTTTACGAAGCTTTTCATAGCCGACATAATTATGCAATGCCGCTTCATTCAACTCTTTTAGAGTATACTTTTTCTGATCGTATACCAATGTTTTAATCGCATAAAGGGCATCGCTGGCATTAATGTTTCCATATGTTTCATTGGTACCACCAAGAATTTCAACACCACCATCTAATAATGCCTTTTGTCTAGCTAGACAATCATCCATTAAAATAGATGTAAATAAGAAGCTGACTTCCTGATTCATAACTTCATAACTGTGTTTTTGTGCATATACACTTAAATCAAAGTAATAATCCAGTAAAGCTTTATATTGATCATAGAATTTATCAAATGTATCAAAGGATTCAATTGGATCCACTTTAACTGGACCAGCCTTATAAACATGATCCATTGGATCATATCCTTCATTTAATGCAAGCTGCATGATCTTAACCAAGTTCAATAATGTATTAGGAGTACCAACACTTTTCCCCTGAATGACAAACTCACCGCATCCAAATGGGATATATTGTTCAGCAATTTTTTCATCTACTCTCATACCATACATGACAGCCGGTACATTAACTTCATCATTATATAAAGTTGGATAAGTTGCCCCAGATGCAATACATTCATAAGCCATATCCATGATGTAATCTGGAGTTGTATGATCAAAACGAAGTGTAAATTGTGGTTCAACATACCGAGTATCCTTACATACTCTTAAGGCAATCTTACAGAATAGATCGGCAGCTTCTACATTTTCTCTACCCTTACCACCTACAATGATACGACCATTTACCGTCGTTCTTCGATTTTCGATCATAGTCCATAACGATTTAACATAACGATAAGCTTCATCTTCATCAATCAAACCAGTATCGATATCATGTTTTAGATATGGCCTAAGACAATATCCATACGACCATAATTGATGCATCCTGCACATAGAGCATATAGCCAGAATAATTGTAGAGCCTGATGGAAGGTAGCTGGCTTATGATCCAAAATATAAACTAAGTCTTCTTTCATAAGGTGAAGATCCTTTAATCTTTGTTCATCCTGTGTCTTTTCGATGGCATCTTTTACCAATTCAATTTGTCTGCGAATGACATCTTTGAAAAGATACATCGTTTTTAGACAGGCTTCCATAAATGTATTGGATTCATTTTTCTCGATCAAATCAATCAATCCATTTACACCCAACCTCACTAGCTTTTTATAATCCAACATCATCCCGCTCAATCTGGCAGTCGCCATAAATGGATACTTACAATCAATAAACCGCCCTGTTGTTGTATCATTCAATACATCTTGACAGTATATTGATTTTACATCATTATCCTGCCAATAATCATACAAAACATCCACTCTTTTTTTTAGTTCTTCATCTTCTAAAGTATCTTTAAACGCTCTTAATTTATGAAATACACAATAATGACCAACACCGCCAATACTAGTTACACTACCAAATCCAATAGGCAAAAAATCAAGTCTTCCAGCAATCAAATCATTTTCTTCTATGCTTCTGAACAATCGCGGAAAATTGTTTTAAGACAATTTAATTCACGAACCGCTTTATCTTCATCTTTGATTCCTGGTGGCTTTGTATAAGCTTCCATGATTTCCAACTGTTCCAAAGGTGTTTTTTCACATGGAATTTTAATGGAAACTTCTACATTTTGAGCACCATCAATATTAATTCTAGCCATAAGATCCACCCTCTTTTCTTGTCATCTTCAATATAGCACCTAAGCAGAACAAAATCAATCATATTTATTCATTTTTATTCATTTTCGTTCATATTTGTTCAAAAAAAAGAACCAGGTAATTATCCCTGATTCTTCGTTCTAATCATTTTTTTCAAGCTTATATAAAACAGTGTCGCCGTTGTGACAGCTGCAATTGTATCTGCAATTGGTTCTGCTAAAAAAACTGCAAACACCTTATCCGTTAAAATCATTGGCAAAATATAAATCAAAGGAATCAAGACAATCAGTTTCCTGAAAATTGCCAAAAATGCACTTGTTTTTGAATTTCCAAAGGCAATAAACGTTTGTTGACAAGCAACTTGTATTCCCATCATTGGGATAGCGAACAAATAAATTCGCAAAGCCCATGATGTAATTTCAACTAAATCTGGATCAGATGTAAAAATCATCGCAAATAAAGAAGGAACAAACATTGCCAATAACCACAACGCTAAAGCATAGATAAAGCAAGCCAGTTAACTGTAATTTAAAGGCACTCTTTACACGATCAAGCTTTTCTGCCCCATAATTATAACCTAATAATTGGTTTGTCCCACCCTGTGTCAATTCCCTGCAAAGGCAACAGTTGCAAACTGCATAACACTAGAAAGAATAGTCATAGCTCCAACAGCAAGGTCTCCACCATAAGCCAATAAAGAAGAATTAAAGCACAACACTAAAACACTCTCTGTTGACTGCATAATGAATGGAGCTACACCTAAGCCAATACATGGAACAAGGATATCCTTTTCAATTTTCATACAGTCTTTTCTTAGACGAAGTACTGTTTTCTTTGATAATAAGAACTGAAAAGCCCAAATTGCACTAATTGTCTGTGAAATAATTGTCGCCCAGGCTGCTCCATTCACTCCCATGTTAAACACGAAAATAAAGATTGGATCTAAAACAATATTAGTAACCGCACCAATAAGAACCGTCAGCATACTTATCTTTGAGAAGCCCTGTGCCGAGATAAATGCATTTAGTCCAAGTGTTACCATGACAGAAATCGTTCCAATTGCATAAATACAAATATAGCTTCTTGCATAACCAATCGTATTTTCGCTGGCTCCAAACAAATATAACAATGGTTCATTAAAAATTAAACACAATGATCGTTATTATCAAAGCAACGATCACTAAAAGAAATAAAGCAGTTCCCTAATATCTTTTCAGCTGTTTTATTATCTTTTTTCCCCATAAAAATACTTGCGCGTGGTGCTCCTCCAACACCAAACAAATACGCTGTTGCACTGATAATCATAATAATTGGAAAACAAACCCCAACTCCCGTCAATGCCGCTGATCCTATTTCAGGAATATGTCCAATATACATACGATCAACCACATTATATAAAGCGTTGATAACTTGAGACAGAATAGCCGGTAAAGCTAAGATCCAGAATAGTTTCTTAACAGATTCTTTACCTAAATCCACTTCATTTGACATTGTTAACTTCATACATTCCTTCCTCCTTTTGATTCAAAACACTCGATAATCTTTGATATCGTGCTCTCCATCTGAATAATCTCTTCTTCTGAAATATCTTTTAAAATCCGATCATTAATTTTTCTAACTTCATTTGTGATTTTTATAGTTATAGTTTTCGATGCTGGAGTTAATACAATTCTTTGAACTCTACGATCTTTATCGTCCTGTACACATTGAATCAATCCTTTTTTCACTAAACCATCAATACTTCGACTCACCAATCCTTTAGATACCTGTAAAAAATAAACGAGCTGCGAACTTGTCGTGACTGAAGGGTTATTGGATAGTAAGATCAATATTGAAATCTCATTAGGTGTAAGATTTTCCTTTTCTAGCTTATTTTGTAATTCATTGGCATAAAAGCGTCGAATCTTAGCAAATGATGACAGCAAATTTTCCACATTCTTTTTCATAACGCCTCCATTAGTTTACTTGTAAACTAAAAAACAGTTTAGTCTTCTATAGTACAAAAGTCAATAAAAAGCGCATCGTGCGCTTATTTTGTTACATGCACATAGGCAATAAACGGTCTGTCACATTCAACTGTTGAAATGACAGTTTGATTTCCTAACCATCCACCATGCACAGCCTGGCCATTTCCAATATAGATTGCTACATGACCACTGTATACGATGATATCTCCAGGCACTGGATTATCTGTAACAGTCCCCAAAGACAAGTAAGCAGCCGGTGATCCATGGAAATTAATTCCTACAGCCTTCAAAGAATTTGTTACCAACATCGTACAATCTTGATAAACACCTAATTGAGCCAATGCAGCAGAAGCAATCTTGTCATAAAAATTTTCTTCAACATTGACAGTCACTATTTTTGTTGTTGTGTTTCCACTTTTATCTGTAGCGGTTGCTTCCACTTGATAGGACCCGATTGTGTTGTAATCAACATCTCCATTTAAAGATACTTCAACTGTTTCATCTTTATCATCACTTGCGCTGATCTGACTTGCTAGATCTAAGCTAACTCCCTGATCAGTCACAAATGATTCTTCTGTTTCGATCGTTGGAGCAACTACGTCTTTAACATCTACAATTACTGTTTTTGTAGAAGTCTCTGGAGTTGTACTGACTTGTTGAGCAGTAACCGGTAATTCAATTGGCAATGGATTTTTGCCGGCTTTCTTTGTTAAAGTCAAAGAAACATTCTGCAAGCCTGTCTTATCCAAATTAATTCCCTTAGCCTCAATCATGTAATCATCGGATTCCATCTCACACTCGACTTGTCGTGTTTGTTACTTTTAATCCGGTTAATTCTTCATCAAAAGAATTATGAACAATTTCCATCAGTGATTCTTCATCTTGATAAGCCGCTTCTGTTAATGAAATCGGCAATTTAACCTCAGCATCACTTTTTGTACTTGCAAAAACAGCAGTATTTCCCGCTGTAAACTCAAAAATAATCCGGTAGCGAGAACAGTTTTAGTGATTTTTTTATCATATAATTTCTTGCCTCCTGGTACTTTTTTCTGTTTCTTTGTGTATTTTTCAAAACACACAGTTAAGAAACTTACAATAATCTTCTAAAAAAGTCCAGTATTTTTGACAATTTCACACATTATAAACCCGTTACCGTTTACATTTTTATTGAAATAGCATAAAAAGAGCTTGTCTTAACCAAGCTCTTCTATTAATCATTCCAAAGATTTTCTGGATAAACACCTTTTTCAATCAATTCTTTGAACGAATTTTGTACGGCTTCTTTATCTTCTTTGTATGTTACACCAAACCAGCGATCATTTGTTTCCAAAATCTTAACTTGCACACTCTTTTCTTCTAACATACCATTTACGATAATTGGTAATAAGTACTCTTTTTTCATTGGATCATCATCGATATTTGATAAGAATTCTTTAAAGCCCTGTTCTAAATAATCAATGAAATCTGGATAAGCTGCCCACATATTCATTGATACAAGATCTTCTGGTTTTACCCAAGCTTCTACTTCAGGATCATCACATAAGATCTTGCCATTTTCTTCTTTGATTCCTTTTGTCTCAATAACGGTTTTCAACAATCCGTTTTCGCCTTTACAAATACCACGAGTAACTGTTCCATTTTCACTTAAAGTATTTTTCAAGACAAAACCTGCCATACCCATAGTATATTTCGCATCAAGCTTCTCATTAGAAACTAAAAAGTCATGTAGTTTCTTGTATGCTTCTTTTCCATAATAATCATCTGCATTGATGACAACAAAAGGATCTTTAACTACTTCTTTAGCACATAAAACTGCCTGCCCTGTCCCCCATGGTTTTGTACGTCCTTCTGGTACAGAAAAACCTTCTGGAACATCATTGATATCTTGGAAAACATACTCAACATCAATGTGTTTTTGAATACGATCTCCAATTACGCTCTTGAATTCTTCTTCAATATCTTTTCGAATGATAAATACGACCTTGTTAAAGCCGGCTTCCTTGGCATCATAAATAGAGTAATCCATGATAATTTCTCCATTTGGTCCCATTTTGGCAAGCTGTTTGATACCTTCTCCAAAACGAGAACCAATGCCTGCTGCCATGATTACTAATGTAGTGTTCATACTTCTTTCCTTCCTAGAATTTTAACTCTTTTATCTTCTCCCATGAGAACTGTGGATCCCCAAAATGACCATAGCAACTTGTCTTACGGTAGATTGGTTTTCTTAGATCAAGTTCTTTCAAGATATTATCAACATTGAAATCAAAGTTGTTTTCGATGATTTCAAGAATCTTTTCGTCTTCAAACTTTCCTGTTCCAAATGTGTCTACACAAAGCGAAATCGGTTCTTTTTTACCAATCGCATAAGATACCTGTACTTCTGCTCGACGTGCTAATTTGTTTGCTACGATACTTTTAGCTACATAGCGGCAATAATAAGCTGCACTACGATCTACTTTCGTTGGATCTTTACTAGAGAAGCATCCCCCTCCAATACGTCCGCGTCCACCATATGTATCACATACAATTTTACGTCCAGTTGTTCCGGAATCCCCAAAAGATCCACCTACAACAAAGCTTCCACTTGGATTGATAAAGTATTTTGTATTTTCATCCAATAAATTCTCATTGATGCATGGTTTAATGACATCATTCATGATGATTTCTTTGATTTCTTCTTGTGAAACATCCGCTGCATGTTGCGTAGAAACAACGATCGTATCAATACGTTTGATTTCATCGTTTTCATATTCAACAGATACCTGTGTTTTTCCGTCTGGTTTAATTTAGGATTGTTTCTTCTTACTTTTGTCAACTGCATAGCTAACTTATGCGCATAGTAAATTGGCAAAGGCATATATTCCTTGCTTTCATCACATGCATAACCAAACATGATTCCCTGATCACCTGCGCAAACATCATCACGGTTTACCGCATTGTGAATTTCAGGACTTTGTTGGTTTACAACAACATGAACATGATATTCTTCTTCGTATCCGATTTTTTGATCGTTGCCAATGCAATCGCTGCATAATCAATATCTGCTTTTGTATTCGCTTCTCCATAAATCAACACAAAATCATCTTTGATCGTACATTCAACCGCCATGTTTGAATATGGATCCTGTTCAAGGGCTGCATCCAGGATTGCATCCGCAATCTGATCACATACCTTATCTGGATGTCCTTCTGTAACGCTCTCACTAGTGAAAATATAGTTTTTCATTTTTTCCTCCTTACACATATCATATCATAAAAAAAACATACTCTAAGAAGTATGTTGTAATTATTTATACTTCTTATCGTTGTTAGCGGGACCACCTTAATTTTTAAATCAGGTTGGTGTGGGATCTTTGAGCTAACTCTCTAACCCATCTCTTGATAATGTGCACAGATATTAAATCATTTTTTATATATGGTTTCAAGTAAAACAATGATCTTTTGATCATTCTTTTGGCTTTTCATTTAGATTGGAAATATCTCGTATCAAAGCAGCAGCTTTTTTAAGATCTCTATCTGCCATAAACCAACAAAGCCAAAGCGTAATTCCAACCCAAAATATGGTATAAAAATTAATATTTAGTTTAACGGCAGCCAAAACACAAGCGACAATACCTAAGGCCAAGGTAAGCACCTTAAGCACTAGAGCATAAAAAGCTTTTAAGACAATCTCAAAAAGATCTTCAAATGTATATTTTTCAATAAATTCTCGATTTGAACACATCGCATCATAGATGCCTTGACAAAAATCTCGGATAATCTCTTTCATATATACAATTTTATAACATTCGTTGAATATTTTCTAACCACTTTTCTTCAAACTGTTTGCGATAAAATCTTGAAACTGGAACTTTTTGTTTATTCACTAAAATAATATCGTTTTTTACGATTGTATCTACATAGTTTAAATTCACCAATATACTTTTGTAGCATCTCGCAAAATATTCTTTGGATAATTTTTCTTCCCAATAATATAAAGGATATGGAGTTTTTAATTTCTTCCCATTATCAAATACCAAATATGAATTTTTATCAAAAAATCAATATACACAATATCATTCAAACGAATTCGATATCGCGAAATCTTTTCATCATAGATGGTTGTGTTTTCTGCATAATATTCACGAAATACCGGTGCCATTTCACTATCAAATAGTTCCTGACTAATTGGTTTCAATAAATATCGATCCGCCTTTACCTTATACCCATCAATTAAATACTTTGTATAATTTGATGTAATAATAATATGGCAATTCTTATGTTTCTTACGGATTTTTAATCCAAGATCAATTCCATTTTCTGAACCCAATTCTATATCCATAAACAAAAAATCATAGACACATGCCTGATCCAATAACATTTTTGATGAAACACATTCATCTAGTTCATATTTGTATTTATGCTCTGATAAAAAATTATTTATCCTTGTTTTCAGTATTTCTCTATCATGTTTATCATCTTCATACAGTAATACCTTCATATCAAATCCCTCACTACAACAACAATAGGATCATTTCTTTATCCTCTTCAACTTTCCTATTATAGCGCATTGAATATTTTTTGATCATATCTTTTAATATGTTCTCAACCATATCTTCTTTATCTTGGTTTGGAGAAATCATTTGTATTGCGATATTCGAATTTATTTCTTTAAGTACAATTCGAATCTGCCGATTGTTTACATCAGGCTGTTTACAATTATCCAATGCATGATTTAATAAGATTTCATACAATTCAATCTGATCAGATAATTCCATGTCTTTTAAATCACACAAAATCGTAGTCATGATAGATACATTTAATTCTTGTATTTTATCGTTCTTTTGCTGAAGAACTGTATTTAAAGCAAGTGAATTTGAATAAATCATATTAAACTCTTTTCCAGCTTCCTCTCCCATCTTTTAGCAAGAGCCGCTATATTATCCATATCTTTGTTTCAACAAAATAATTCAAATCATTACATTCATGAAGAAAACGATGTAAATAATTAAAACTATGTGTGTAATGTTGATTCACCAGTTGTTACTTTTTCTTCCAAATATTCTTATTTACTCTTAATCATGGTTAACTCAGAATCCAAATGTATTGCCTTTATAGAATATGTATAGAAATACAACATGATAAAATTAGAGAATATCAATCCTAACATTGAAAATGTTACAACTTGGTGATTTTTTACCAATTCAAAATAATCTGGAATTGCCAGCACTAATATAAAAGTCATCAGCGGTGCGCATAATAGTAACCATTTAGACTTTGGATAATTATCATTCTTTAAAATTTCTAGCATTTTCGAGAAAAAAATACTATAAATCAAAAAGAACGATATACCTAATAACAAAGCAAAAAAATAGGATAGAGAATTTATATTAGACGAATCAAAAAAATGCATCAAATTATTAGCATTAATAAACATTACACTCCATTCTGATGTTGCAATTAAAAGTACCGAAAAAATTGAAGTTATTACAGCAATCAGAAAATCAATGTCAAACGCGATTAATATAAACAAAAAATACAACGCCATACATACCATTCTTACTAAATACGTCTGTTTTTGAATAGTAAAAAAGCCTAAAATAATCCCAAAGAGAACTGCTTCAACTATTTGAAAGTCTTTTTTGACTTTCTTAAGCG
>ENA-OQEN01000878-OQEN01000878.1-human-gut-metagenome-genome-assembly--contig:-NODE-878-length-12154-cov-4.521992_pt1 | contig 12154 bp, 16 predicted proteins | sample MGYA00242791_ERZ504627 | MGnify/ENA primary metagenome ERZ504627 (study PRJEB26092, sample SAMD00036316) | human gut metagenome | host: Homo sapiens | study: EMG produced TPA metagenomics assembly of... | reverse complement strand
ATAGTAAAGAACTGAAAAGTCAAACAAGTAAGAACGGAGGTTTTCACTATGTTGCTTGTTGGAGGTCTTATCGTCATCCTGACGTTCGTGCTGATCGTCAAGAAATACGAAGCGAGGCTCGTGCTGTTCTTGGCCGGCCTCTTGATGTGCCTGATCGGGGGACTGCCCGGCGATGTCATGAAGGCATTCACGAAGGCGATGGTCAACAATTCGCTCGTGCCGACGATCTGTACGGTCATGGGCTTCTCGTACGTCATGCGCCTGACGACGTGCGACCAGCACCTCGTGCAGTCCATCTCGGGCATCCTGAAGCGCGGCCGGGCCATTCTCGTGCCGATCTCGTTTTTCCTGACCTGGTGGATCAGCTTGCCATTCCCTCGGCATCGGGCTGCTCGGCCGCTGTCGGCAGCATCCTCATACCGACGCTGATCGCTGCGGGCGTCCATCCGGCCATGGCGGCGGCGACGGTGCTCGCCGGCACCTGGGGCAGTGCCATCAGCCCGGGCAATGCGCACAATCCGTTCGTAGCGGACCTGGCGGGGACGGACATGATGACGGTCATCATCAATGAGACGCCGGCCTCGGTCATCGCCTCGATTGCCTGTGTCGTCGTCATGACGGCCTATGCTGTCCTGCGCAAAGAGGGTGCGACGGAAGAGCGCCGCCTCGCGTACCTCAAGGAAATCGGTGAGGAAGGGGTCAAGGAAGCGTCCTTCCACGTGCGCCCGCTGCTGGCCATCGTGCCGCTCGTGCCGCTGTTTCTCTTGATTCTCGGCTCGAAACAGGTCGGTCTGCTGCCGGAGATCAGCGTGCCGCTGTCGATGCTCATCGGCGTCGCGCTGGGCTTCCTCGTCACGCTGCAGGATGCGCAGGAGATCTGCCGCAAATTCTTTGAGGGCATGGGCAATGCCTATGCCGATGTCATCGGCCTCATCGTCTGCGCGAGCGTCTTCACGACGGGCATGACGGCCATCGGCCTCACGGGTGCGCTGACGGAGCTCATGGAGGCTCGCAGGCCGCTGCGGCTGCAGCCGGCACGTTCGGCCCCTTCTTCATCGCTGTCATCTCGGGTTCCGGTGATGCGGCGGCCTTTGCCTTCAACGGCGCCATCACGCCGTTTGCGGAGCAGTTTGGCCTGTCCATCATGGACCTTGGCTCGCTCGCGCAGATCGCGGGCGCGATGGGCCGCTCGATGTCGCCGATTGCTGGTGCTGCCATCATCTGCGCCGGCCTCGCCAAGGTCAACCCGATTGAGGTATCGAAGCGCAATGCCCTGCCATGCCTGGCATCTGCCATTGTGTTGATGCTTCTGTTATAATGAATCTCAGATGATGCTTTGCCATCATCATACAGGAAAGCAAGAAAGGAAGTCAGTGAAATGATCAATCGGGAACGTGTACTCCAGGAATTCTTTGAGCTCGTCAGCATCCGCTGCTCGACACACAAAGAGCGCGAGATGGGCGACCTCTTGACAAAGCGCCTGCAGGAGCTCGGCGGTACCGTCCATGAGGACAAGGCCGGTGAGGCCTTGGGCGGCAACTGCGGCAATCTCGTTGCGGATTTCCCGGCGACAGAGGGGCAGGAGGACAGGCCGACCGTCATGCTGACAGCTCATATGGACTGTGTGGAGCCCTGCGCGGACATTCATCCCATCCGGGAGAACGGCATCATCCGCTCCGATGGCACGACTATCCTTGGTGCCGACGACAAGGCCGGCGTCACGGCCATTCTTGAAGCGCTGCGGCAGCTGCGCGAGCGTGCCATCCCGCACGGCCCTCTGCAGGTCGTCTTCACGATCGCGGAGGAGAACGGCGTTCACGGTTCGCAGCATCTCGACAGCAGCCTGCTGCATGCGGATATGGGCTTCACGTTTGATACGCACGGCCATCCGGGCTCATGAGCCACAAGGCACCGGGCAAGAACCAGATTCACATCCACATCGAAGGCAAGGCTGCCCATGCCGGTGTCGAGCCGGAGAAGGGCATCAATGCCATCAAGGCTGCAGGCGAACTGCTCGTCGATGCGCCGCAGGGGCGCATGACGTGGAGACGACCTGCAATGTGGGCCGCATCGTGGGCGGCAGTGCGACGAATGTCGTCGCGGATTCCTGCGACATCTACTATGAGTCGCGCAGCCGCAATAAGGAGAAGCTCGACACGATCACGCAGCGCATCGTTGACCACTTCAAGCTCGGTGAGGAGGGAACGGGCTGCAAGATCACGGCGGAGGTCAGCCCGGACTACGGTCCGTACGAGATCCCGCAGGATGCGCCAGCCATCGAGGTGGCCAGACGGGCTGCGGAGAAGCTCGGCTTCCCGATCGAGCTCGAGGAGTCGGGCGGCGGCTCCGATGCGAACCACTTCAACACGTACGGCGTGCCGACGGCCGTGCTCGGCGTCGGCATGACGAAGAGCCACACGAAAGATGAGTACATCGAGGAAAAGGATCTCTACAATGCGGCGGCGTGGGCCCTGGCCATCGTCTGCGAAGCTGCCGGGGAAATGTGCTGAGATAGGAGACGGAACAGGAGAGGGGAAGACGAGCGTACATGACCTGGATTTTATTTGACTGGGCCGGGACACTGGCCTTTGCCGTATCCGGCGCGATGGTCGGCCTGTCGCGCCGCATGGATATTTTCGGCGTCACAGTGCTGGCGCTCTTGACGGCTGTCGGCGGCGGCATGGTGCGCGATGTGCTCGCAGGCGTCACGCCGCCTGTGGCCCTGACCGAGCCGACAGATTTGCTGCTGTCCGTGGCGACGGCCGTCATCGTCTCGTGCGTCTATGCGGTCGTCTCGATCGACCGCAAGCAGCGCCACACGATGACGCTGCTCTACGAGCTGTCGGATACGATTGGCCTGGCCTCGTTCACGGTCACGGGGACGCTGCGCGGCCTGACGCTCGGGACGGGGGACCCGTACGTGTTCCCGATGATGCTCGGCGTCATCACGCCGTCGGCGGCGGCATGCTGCGCGACCTCATGGCACAGCGCGTGCCGGTCGTCCTGCGCATGGACGTCTATGCCGTGGCCTCGCTGGCCGGTGCCTGGCTCATGTGCTGGAGCTGGCCGCGCTGGGGTGCAGACGTCTCCTCGTGGCTCTGCTTTCTCTCCGTGCTGCTGCTGCGCGGCTGCGCCATCCACTATGGCTGGCAGCTCTACCACCCGCGTCCGGGTGGGCGCATCTTCCATCGCCAGTCGCGCCAGAAGCCGCCCGAACGTTGAAAAACTCGCTTTTGATATCGCCTCGCTTTGAGAGGCGATATTTTTTTTATCTTTTTTCAAAAAAGGTGTTGACAAAAGCCCTTGGAATGAGTAAAATAGTTTTTGTCAGTCAGCGAGACGCAAGGTCTTCTGAAGTGATGAGAACAAAAGATGAGATGCGGAAATAGCTCAGTGGTAGAGCACCACCTTGCCAAGGTGGGGGTCGCGAGTTCGAGCCTCGTTTTCCGCTCCATTTGCGGAAATAGCTCAGTGGTAGAGCACCACCTTGCCAAGGTGGGGGTCGCGAGTTCGAGCCTCGTTTTCCGCTCCATTTGCCTGATTCCGCTCTGCGGATCACATATATCAATGGGCCTATAGCTCAGTTGGTTAGAGCAACCGGCTCATAACCGGTCGGTCCTTGGTTCGAGTCCAAGTGGGCCCACCAAAATACAACTTATAACCAAACACATGACTCAGTAGCTCAGCTGGATTAGAGTATTTGACTACGAATCAAAGGGTCGGGGGTTCGAGTCCCTCCTGGGTCACCATTGTGGTAGGTGCCCGAGTGGTTAAAGGGAACAGACTGTAAATCTGTCATCTTCGGATTACGATGGTTCGAATCCATCCCTGCCCACCACCTTGAATGCATAGCGTCGCGCAAGCGGCGCTTTTTTCATGTCTTCTTGCCGCCTGTGGGGAAAGATGGTACGATAGGGGCAAAACAGCTATTCAAGGAGGCTTACTGATGAATTTCCCGAACGATTTCCTTTGGGGCGGTGCTGTGGCCGCCAATCAGTGCGAGGGCGCTTACCGTGAGGACGGCAAGGGGCTCGACATACAGGATGTCATGCCGAAGGGCATCCTCTCGGGGCCGACGGCGGAGCGACGCCCGACAACCTCAAGCTCGAGGCCATCGACTTCTACCACCGCTATCCCGAGGACATCAAGCTCTTCGCACAGATGGGCTTCAAGGTCTTCCGCACCTCGATCGCCTGGAGCCGCATCTACCCGAACGGCGACGATGCGGAGCCGAACGAGAAGGGGCTGGCTTTCTACGACCGCCTCTTCGACGAGTGCCACAAGTACGGCATCGAGCCGCTCGTGACGATCTCACACTACGAGACGCCGCTGCACCTCGCGAAGGCCTACAATGGCTGGGCCAGCCACGAGCTCATCGGCTTCTACGAGCGCTATGTGCGCACGATCTTTGCGCGCTACAAGGGCAAGGTCAAGTACTGGCTGACCTTCAATGAGATCAACTCCGTCCTGCACCAGCCGCTGCTCTCGGGCGGCATCATGACGCCGCGCGAAGAGCTGAGCCTCTCTGACCTCTATCAGGCCTGCCATCATGAGCTCGTCGCTTCGGCACTTGCGACGAAGCTCGCACACGAGATCATGCCGGACGCCAAGGTCGGCTGCATGGTCCTCGCGATGCCGGTCTATCCGCTGACGCCTGCGCCTGAGGACATGATCGCGGTGATGCAGGCGGATCACTTCAACGATTTCTTCGGCGACATGCACGTGCGCGGCCGCTATCCGGGCTACATGAAGCGCTATTTCCGCGAGAACGGCATCACGATAAAGATGACGCCGGAGGAAGAGCGGCTGCTGCGTGAGAATACGGTCGACTTCGTGTCGTTCAGCTATTACGTCAGCATCTGCGAGGGGCGTGATGGAGAGGCGGGCGGCGGCAATCTGCTCGGCGGCAAGAAGAATCCCTACCTCAAGACGAGTGAATGGGGCTGGCAGATCGACCCGCAGGGGCTTCGCTACACGCTCAACCGCTTCTATGACCGCTGGCAGAAGCCGCTCTTCATCGTCGAGAATGGACTCGGGGCGCGCGATGTGCTCGTCGACGACGGCAGGGGCGGCAAGACGGTCGAGGACGATTACCGCATCGCCTACCTCAACGATCACCTCGTGCAGGTCGGTGAGGCCATCGCGGACGCGTGCCCGTCATGGGCTACACGACCTGGGGCTGCATCGACCTCTCTCGGCTTCGACGGCGCAGATGAGCAAGCGCTACGGCTTCATCTACGTCGACCGCAACGACGACGGCACGGGCACGCTCGCGCGCTATCCCAAGAAGTCATTCTACTGGTACAAGGACGTTATCGCCTCCAACGGCGCAGTGCTCAAAGCTTGAATACGCAAAAATCCGCTCACGGCAGAGCGGATTTTTTTATGTGCGCATGATTTCACGACTCGAGCGGGCAGGAGTGCGTCTGGCCATTCTGTCCGCGCTCTGCCGTGTGCTTGCCCTCGAAGAGCGCCTGGCTCACACGGCGCATGAGCTCTTCTTCCTCGGCAGCGGCGCTGAAGACGAGCTGCTTTTCCTCCGGCTGCACTTCGCCTTCGAGCGCGTGATGGCAAGCTGCAGGCGGTGGTCCTTGTCCTTGCGGAAGGAGTAGTTCTGGCGCGTGGCCAGCCACTCCGTGATCATCTCGATGTTCTGGAAGGAAGCGTTCTTGTTGTAGTCCTTGTAGACCTCCGCGGCGATGGCGGCGGCGCGCTTCTTGTCCTCGGAAGCACCGATGATGGAGAAGGCCTTCTGCTGGCCTTCTGTGACGAGTTTCGTGATGATGTAGAGCATGTGATCGTTCCTTTCTGTCGATTCTGTCGATGATGTCTTTATTATAGTACAGATATACGAAAAAAGCACTTGCCGTAGCAAGTGCTTCTGATTTCAAATGGTGACCCAGGAGGGACTCGAACCCCCGACCCTTTGATTCGTAGTCAAATACTCTAATCCAGCTGAGCTACTGAGTCATGTTCTTGTTGGTGCTTATCGCTGTCAACGCATATTATAATAGCACCCTTTGCTGCCTATGTCAACACTTTTTCGAAAAAAATCCGTCATAGCGAAACATGGCGAAATTCTTGGAGAAGGGGAGGCTGGATATAAAAAGATGAATTCTATTCATTTTTCTCTTTATAAAGTGCGCGTTTTCCTTTATAATAGAAGAGTCAATGATAAAGGGAATGAATTCTTATGGACTGGAGCGATGGACATGGAAGAGAAGATGGGGCGCAGAGAGCGAAAGAAACTGCTGTCGCGCAAGGCAATCCTGGATGCCGCCGTCCGCGAGTTCTCGCGCAAAGGCTTCAAGGAGACTTCTGTGGCCGATATCATGAATGCCGCAGACCTGGGCATCGGCACCTTCTACAACTACTTTGAGTCGAAGGAAGAGATTCTCATGTGCCTGCTCGGCCGCCTTGTGGACGAAGTCGATGAGGCGCTCGCGGCATGCGCGCGGCCAAACGGCCCTCGTACGAACTCCTAGAGGCGGCAGCCGCATCACGGCGCGCTTCCTCGACGAGAACCGCTTTCTCTTGCCACTGTTCCTCGCCGCTGCGGAGCATTCGGCAAAGCCGCAGGCCAAGATGCCCAAGGGCATGGTGACGCCGGGGTTCAAGCCAATCTTCGAGGACATCCTGCGCGAGGGGCAGCTCGCCGGGGAGATTCGCGATGATGTCTCGGCAGAGCTCATCGCCGAGATGTTCCACTCGATCTATCAGGCGGCGGCGTTCAGCAAGCTCCCCATTGGTTTTCAGGAGAATGTGGCACTCAAGACGCGCCTGCTGCTCGCGGGGATACGCAAGCAGTGACGATATGCCGCATGGTGAGATGATGTTGTTTATCGGATTTTAGGAGAAGTTTTATGATCAGTGTAACGAAACTCTTATTCGCACGGGATTACTTCGGTGACCGCCTGCGCTACACGAAGAATGCACACACGATGCGCAATGGCGCGGCGGAGGGCGTCGGCCCTGTCGTCGTCTGGAACTCGACGAAGACCTGCAACCTCAAGTGCATGCACTGCTACATGCAGTCGGATGCCAAGAAATACAAGGATGAGCTGACGACGGAAGAGGCCAAGAAGTTCATCGATGATCTCGCGGACTTCCACGTGCCGGTGCTGCTGTTCTCGGGCGGCGAGCCGCTGATCCGCCCGGATTTCTTCGAGCTCGCGGCTTACGCGCAGGAGAAAGGCGTGCGCCCGACGCTCTCGACGAACGGCACGCTGATTACGCGCGAGGTTGCCCAGCGCATCAAGGACATCGGCGTCGGCTATGTCGCATCTCGCTCGACGGACTAAAGGATGTCAACGACAAGTTCCGCGGTGTCGACGGCGCCTACGAGAAGGCCATGCAGGGCATCAAGAACTGCGTGGCCGTCGGCCAGCGCGTCGGCCTGCGCTTCACGATCAACCACCACAATATCCAGGAACTCGACCGCATCTTCGACTTCATCGAGGCGGAGAACATCAACCGCGTCTGCTTCTACCACCTCGTCTATTCCGGCCGCGGTGAGCAGATGATGGACCAGGACGTCACGCCGGAGGAGTCGCGCCGCGCGATGGACACAATCATCCGCCGCACGAAGGACTTTGAGGAGCGCGGCCTCAAGAAGGAGATCCTGACGGTCGACAACCACTGCGACGGCCCGTACATGTACCTCAAGGCGCTCGAAGCGGGCGACCTCGAGACGGCGGCGCAGATCAAGAAGTACATCTCGATGAACGGCGGCAACCGCTCTGGCATCGCCTTCGGCGAGGTCGATCCTCTTGGCTACGTCCATCCGGACCAGTTCACGCAGCATCACACGTTCGGCAATGTGCGCGAGCGCAAGTTCGGCGACATCTGGCAGGATACCTCGAACCCCATCATGGCGGGCCTCAAGGACCGCAAGCCGCTCCTCAAGGGGCGCTGCGCGAAGTGCAAGTGGCTCGACAACTGCAACGGTAACTTCCGCACGCGCGCTGAGGCGCGCACGGGCGACTTCTGGGAGTCGGACCCGAGCTGCTACCTGACGGATGAAGAGATTGGACTGACGGAGGAGAAGAAATGAAGATCATCTCGTGGAATACGACGAATGCCTGCAACATGTACTGTGCGCACTGCTACCGCGATGCCGGCTGCCGGGCAGAGGAGGAGCTCAATACGGAAGAGGGCAAGAAGCTCCTCTCCGAGATTGCCAAGGCCGGCTTCAAGATCATGATCTCTCGGGCGGTGAGCCCTGATGCGCCCGGACATCCTCGAGCTCGTCAAGTACGCCTCGGACCTGCATATGATCCCGGTCTTCGGCACGAACGGCACGCTGATCACGCTCGACATGGCGAAGAAACTCAAGGAAGCCGGCGCGCGCGCGATGGGCATCTCGCTCGACTCGCTCGACCCAAAGAAGCACGACAAGTTCCGCAGTTTCCCGGGCGGCTGGGAAGGCGCCGTGCAGGGCATGAAGAACTGTGCGGCCGTCGGCCTGCCGTTCCAGATCCACACGACGGTCATGGACTGGAACCAGGGTGAGCTCGAGGCCATGACGGACTTCGCCGTCGAGATCGGCGCGAAGGCGCATCACTTCTTCTTCCTCGTGCCGACGGGCCGCGCGAAGACCATCGAGGAGGAATCGCTGCGCGCCGAGCAGTATGAGGATGTGCTCACGCGCATCATGAAGAAGCAGCAGGAAGTCGACATCGAGCTCAAGCCGACGTGCGCGCCGCAGTTCCTGCGCATCGCCGACCAGCTCGGCTACAAGACGCGCTTCCACCGCGGCTGCCTCGCCGGCCTCTCGTACTGCATCATCAGCCCGCGCGGCAAGGTGCAGCCGTGTGCCTACCTCAACATGGAACTCGGCGACGTGCGCGAGACACCGTTCGACGAGATCTGGGCCAAGAACGAAGTCCTGCAGAAGCTCCGCACGCTCGACTACAGCGGCGGCTGCGGCTCCTGCCAGTACAAGGGCGCCTGCGGCGGCTGCCGCGCGCGCGCGGCTTACTACCACGGCGGCGACTACATGAGTGAAGAGCCGTGGTGCCTCTACCATGGACGCCGCGGTGAATGACGACCGGCATTTCTGGTAGAAGGAGACACCAAAAAGACGCGATCCCATCGGGAACGCGTCTTTTTTGATGCATAGTTGATGCATATTGGAGTTCATTGACCGATCTGTTTCTTGGCCACGGCCTTGACCCACTTCCAGTGCCAGACGAGGTGGAAGATCAGACCGACCATCATGATGTAGCCGCTGTAGGTATGGACGTTCGTGATGATGCCCTTGAGGCGCGGCCGCCGCCGAAGCCGCCGAAGAGATGGAAGTCGAGCACGATGCCCGTGATGATGCAGAGGAGCCCGCTGACGAACAGCAGCAGGTCCAGGTAAAAGTTCTTCTTCATGGTGATCCCTTCTTTCTGACCGGGTATCTCGATGCTTCCAGTTTACGAGAGCTGGCTGAAAAATGCATGGCAAATCTATGAAAATCAAATTACATTTTCTTATCTTATGCTGTGCGAATGTCTGCCGTTGCTGGCATAATGTGATTCTCAGGACGCTCTGCTACAATGAACGCCGTGTGATATGCAAATTTTGGAAATAGGTGATGCTATGATACTTACGCAACTCACGGACCGCACGAAGATTCTCCTCACGATGATGATGTCGTCCTTCGTGACGCCGTTCACGAGCAGTGCGCTGACGCTCTCGCTGCCGGACATCGGGCGGGATTACGGCGCTTCGGCCAACGAACTCGGCTGGGTGCTCGAGATTTTCCTGCTCGCCTCCATCGTCTGCCTGCTGCCGATGGGCAAGCTGGCCGACCGCTTCGGCAAGCGGCGCGTCTTCCTCTGCGGCACGGTCCTCTTCACGCTGTCATCGGCGCTCTGCATCGTGACGCCGGACATGGGCTTCCTGCTCGCGGCGCGTGCCCTGCAGGGCCTGGCGGCATCGATGCTTTATGCGACGAATATGTCGATCGTCGCGCTCTGCTTCCCGCCCGAGCAGCGCGGCCGCGCGCTCGGCTGGATGGTCTCGATGGTCTACGTGGGCCTGGCCTGCGGCCCGGTGCTCGGCGGGCTGCTCAATTACTACGCGGGCTGGCAGAGCATCTTCGTCTCCATCACGCTCGTCAGCCTTGCCTGCACCGGTGCAACATTGCGCTACCTGCATCAGGAATGGAGAGAGCAGGAGGTGACGGGCGTCGATGGCAGGGGCGCACTACTCTACGGCCTCGCGATGATCTTTGCGATGTTCGGCCTGTCGGAACTCGCGGAACTCTCTTGGGCTTGGGGAGCGCTGCTCCTGGGCCTAGTGCTGCTCGGAATCTTCCTCTGGCATGAGTGCAGGACGGAAGACCCCATCTTGCCCGTCTTCATGCTCATCGAGAATCGCGCCTTTTCGCTGTCGAATCTCACGGCGATGATCGACTACAGCGCGACATTTGCCATCAGCTTCCTGCTGTCGATCTACCTGCAGTCGGTCCTAGGCCTTTCCTCTCGCGAAGCGGGTCTCATGATGCTGATTCAGCCGATCGTCATGGCGCTGCTCGCTCCGACCGCGGGCAAGCTGTCGGATCAATATCCGCCAGCGAAGATAGCGGCCTTCGGCATGGCCGTCACGGCGCTCGGGATACTGGGGCTCGTCGCGGCTGTACGGTTGCAGTCGCTCTGGCTCGTCGTGCCTGTCGTCATCGTCATCGGCGTCGGCTGTGCCTTCTTTGCCGCGCCAAACAACAATGCCATCATGGGGTCTGTCGCCAAAAGGTACTACAGTCTCGCGACAGCGATGATCGGCACAGTGCGCCTCGTCGGGCAGGTCGTCTCGGTGGCCATCGTGACGATGGTCCTGTCGCTCGACTGGGATTCTCTGACGGAGATGGGGGCGCTCGTCTACAACATCGAGATCTCGTTCATCGTCTTCACCGTGCTCTGCGCCATCGGCGTTTTCCCGTCCTGGGCAGCGCGCCTGAGGAAGGGCGAGCGGAAAATGGAATAAGATAGCAAGAATCCCCGCCTCTCTTGCATGAGAGGGCGGGGATTCTGCCATGGTGATTATGGTGATTATGGTGATTATGCATTCCAGGCGTCGCGTCCGGCGACAATCGTATGCTGGATGTTCAGCGCATCGTCAAAGATCGTGATGTCCGCATTCTTGCCGACGCTCAGCGAGCCGAGCTTGTCGTAAAGGTGGAGTTCCTCAGCTGGGGTCTTGGTGACGGCGGTGACGACCTCCTCAATCGGCGCGCCGGTATTCTCGCGGAAGATGCGCAGGCCGTCGTTCATGCAGAGCACGCTGCCGGCAATCGTGCCGTCCTCGAGCGTCGCGAGCGTTCCCTTGACGAAGACCTTCTGTCCGCCGAGCTCGGAGGGGCCGTCGCCGAGGCCGCAGCGCGTAGGGAGTCGGTGATGAGGATCAGGTGGTCCTTCTTGAGCTGGTAGACGATGCGCTGGACTGCCGGATGGATGTGGACGTTGTCGACGATGAGCTCGCAGTTGGCGTCCGTGTCAAGCGCTGCGCCGACGACGCCGGGACGGCGCTGGTGCAGGCCCGTCATGGCGTTGAAGAGATGCGTGATGTGCTTGGCGCCGTACTCCTCGATGGCCTGGCGTGCCGTAGCGTAGTCGGCCGCCGTGTGGCCGAGCGAGACGACGATGCCGTGCGCGTGGCAGTCGGCGATGAACTGGCCGCCATCATGCAGCTCTTCCGGCGCGACGGTGATGATCTTGACGATGTCCTGATACGGCGCAATCTTCGCGAAATCTGCCTTGGCGATGTTCTTCTCGGCTTGTGCGCCCTTCTTGGCAGGGCTGATGAACGGCCCTTCCATATGGCAGCCGAGCACGCGGGCGCCTTCCTCGCGCGCATGGCCTCGCGCACATGGCGGAAGGCACGGCCTAGCGTCGGGAAGTCGTACGTCATGGTCGTGGGCAGGAAGGCGGTCACGCCTGTCCTTGCTTGGAACAGCTGCATCTTGCGGATGGCCTCCGGGTCATCGTCCATCGTGTCGGCGCCGACGCAGCCGTGGATGTGGACGTTGAGGAAGCCCGGCGAGACATAGGCCCCGCGCGCATCGATGCACGCTTCGAGCTCCTCGCGCTCGGCCGCCGAGACGGTGGCGGCGGGGCGGATAGCCCGTATCTTCTCGTCGAAGAAGAGTGCGAGCTTCCTCGACCGTAAA
>ENA-OQEN01000877-OQEN01000877.1-human-gut-metagenome-genome-assembly--contig:-NODE-877-length-12155-cov-2.887429_pt1 | contig 12155 bp, 20 predicted proteins | sample MGYA00242791_ERZ504627 | MGnify/ENA primary metagenome ERZ504627 (study PRJEB26092, sample SAMD00036316) | human gut metagenome | host: Homo sapiens | study: EMG produced TPA metagenomics assembly of... | reverse complement strand
CCTCTCAACGGTATTCATGTGCGCTGCCAGCCACTAGGGATATTAAATGAGATGTAATCATTTGCATTTCCCATGGGCAGCCAGCCAAATAAGTCATTGCAATACTTTTTTGTCAAGTCAACGCACCATGCTCCATTGCCATCTACGTCAATCTTTTTCCCTTCCAAACTTATGGCATAGTTTACTCCCTCGTTTGAGGTGATTACCGCGGCGCCTATGCTGAGGCAAGACGCCACCAGCACCACTGCTAATATAAGTGCTAACAACCTCTTTTTCATACATATACCCCCAAAAGACTTATCTGCACTCACCTGGTGCAGTTTGGTATCACAAGAAATATAACCCATTTGTGAAGTATTGTCAATACTTTGGGGAGTATATTGCTTCACAATTGCGTACTATAATAACCTCATGGTGGTGATATCTATAAATACCCAAGAGCGTATTCGGCAGCTGATGGAGGAGCGCGGGTGGTCGGAGTACCGGCTGGCCAAGGAGTGCGGGGTCTCTCAGTCCACGATTTCAAATATCTTTAACCGCAATTACCAGCCCAGCATCGCTTCGCTTGAGAATATCTGCGGCAGCTTCGGCATCACCCTGTCGCAGTTTTTCGCAGATGGGAATCTCGTCGAGCTTACGGATGAGCAGTACGTCTTCTTCCAGCGCTGGGCTGCGCTGTCGCCCGGGCAGAAGGAGCTTCTCTGCCGGATCGTTGAGCAGTTCAAATAAAAAACCCGGCCCCAGGCGGTTGCTTGGGGCGGGTTTTGGTTTAATCCGTTTTGCCGGCGTAGTGGTATTTCTTTCGCCGGCTCACGAGATAGTAGACCGACACAATGAAGGCCAGGGCCTCTGCGGCGGGGACGGCTAGCCACACGCCGTCTATGTCCAGCAGCATCGGCAGTATGAGCAGCGACGCGACCAGGAACACCAGCGTCCGCAAAAACGAGATGACCGCTGACACCAGGCCGTCCGAAAAGGCCGTGAACATGCCCGAGGCGTAGATATTCAGCCCGGCAAACAGGAAGTTCACGCCGAACACTGCAAAGCCGTGCTTCGCCAGGCGGAACACCTCGCTGCCAGGCGAGGCGAACACGCCTATGACCACCGAGGAAAACAGCTCCGAAAACGCAAACACCAGCACGGATGCGGCGGTCACCGCGCCCATGGATATCCTGAATATCTTCCTGAGCTGCGCGTCGTTCCTCCGGCCGTAGTTATAGCTTATGACCGGAGCAACGCCGCCGGAAAAGCCCATGAACGCCGAGGTCATCAAAAACTGCGCGTACAGCACCACGGTTATGGCCGCGACCCCGGCCTCCCCCGCGTATTTCAGCATCAGCTTATTGAATATAAAGGTCGTTATGGAGACGGCTATGTTGTTCACCATCTCAGACGAGCCGTTGGCGCAGCTGTGCAGCAGGACCCTTTTTCTGAAAACCGGCCGGACGAAGCACAGCGTCCCCCTGCGGTTAAACGAGAAATACAGCAGCCCGGCCAGCGCCGGGACGGCGTAGCCATTGAGGTCGCGATAGCCGCGCCAGTGACGCCCATGCCGCAGAGCTTTATGAACACATAGTCGAAAACGACGTTCACACAGCCGCCTATGATGGTCGTCACAAGGCCCAGCGCTGGCTTGCCCGCGGTCACGAAAAAGGTCTGGAAAAGCATCTGGAACACCGCAGGCAGCGCAGCCGCCAGCAGCACGCGCAGATAGTCGCAGCAGTAGCCGTAGAGGCTGGGCGTCGCGCCCAGTGCGAGGACTATCTCCTCCAGAAACAGCAGCCCAAAGACCGTGAACGCCGCACCGACCACCAGGCCGGCGACGATTATGAGGGTGAAATTCTCTTTGGCTTCCCGCTCCCTCTTCTCCCCCATGTTCCGGCTATAACGGCGCTGCCGCCCGTGGCCAGCATGATAGAAACTGCTATTATGGCGCTCGGGACAGGATAGACTATATTTAGCGCCGAAAGGGCGTTTTCGCCCACGAGGTTCGCAACGAACACGCCGTCCACCATCTGGTACAGGGACATAAACACCAGCATCACCGTGGTCGGCATGGCAAATCTTATAAGGGTATGTGTATTGAATTCCTGTGATAATCGGTTTTTCATAGTTATATTTACGGGTCCTCCGACCCCGGTCTGTTTGCCCCCTTCAAGGGGAGCCTCCCGGCGCGGCGTCCTCGCAGGCTTCCTGCAGCCGCGCCGCAAATTCTTCAAAAACTTCCGTTATGCCCGCTCCGCACCTCTTCAGCGTCTCGTCATAAGCCCGCGCCTCCGCCTGCTTCAGCGTCCGCAGCACCTCGTCGCTGTGCTGCCGCCCCGCCTCCGTCAGGCATATCAGCTTCTCCTTGCTGTGAGGCTCGTGCCGCAGGACTATCAGGCCGTCGCGGACACATTCCTTTATGAGCGTGTTTATCGTCGTCTTCGGAATGAGCCATTCCTCGCATATCTGCTTCTGCGTATAGTGGCCGCCGTCGCTCAGCGCGTACAGGAGCGCCAGCAGGTTCTCCTTTATCCCCACCTTCCGGCCCCAACGGTAATATATCTCGTCTATGCGGTTCAGACTCAGCATTATTCGGCGTATCTGGACCTCCTTATCCTCCATCTATCGCGTCCCCCTTCCTGTTCAGTACGAATCCGTATTTTAATATAATACGAATTCGTACTATTGTCAAGCATAAAAACAGCGGCCGCTGTATGCGGCCGCTGTTCAGTATTCGCTTTTCGTCAACCGACGTAGCGGACTATGGCGGTGTCGCTGGCGCCGTAGACGGTGACGGTGACGTTGCAGCTGCCGGAACCTACGCCGGTGAGGGTGCAGCGGGTCGGGTCTCAGCGCTGACCTCGACCTTAACGACGTCGGGTCGCTGCTCTCCCAGACTATCGCCTCCGCGGGAATCTCGACCGTCATGGGCCAGACGGAGGCTGTAACGTTCAGCGGCGCGGAGATGGTCACATCATCACCAAGAGCTCGCTGCCATAATAGATGTTGACGCTTTCGATCGTCGGGGTGGGCGTGGGCGTGGGCGTCGCGGTCGGGGGAACGGTCGGGTCGGTAAGCTCGTTCGCGCTCGGCACGACGGGCACGGTGGGCGAGGGCTTGGTGACGCCGCCGCTGTTCAGGCTCATGGAAATGAGCACGACGACGGCCAAAATGACCGCAACGAGCAGGATGGCGCCGAAAATGAGCTGCCAGCGCGCGTTCACAGCCGCCCTCTGGCCGGAGGGCGTAGACATATCTTCGCCGGGCGTGGGGCCGGGTACCCGCTCGCTCTGGCGGACGCGCCGCGTGCCGCAATATGGGCAGCGGCCTCTCATCCCGGAAAACTGCCGGCCGCAGCGGCGGCAGGTCACGCGAGGAATAAAGCTCATGGAGGTTCCTCCGTTCCTTGAAGAGTAATATTATACATTTCTGCATAAAATGCTAACATAATATTACTCTTTTCCGGGCCGTTCGTCAAGTGCGGCCTATTTCAATTTTGGTCTGTTCGCCGGTTTTCGCGTCCACGTAGACCGTGACGGTAGAGCCATCCTCAGCTTCGCAGGGGAAAACGTAGCACAGCCGCTCTCCGCCGCCCTCTGTCAGCGCGGCCATCAGCATGGGAGAGGCAGCCTTAAGCTCCGCAGGCAGGGCCTCCGCCGCCTGTTCGGCGCTTATGGAGGCTCGCCCAGGTCGCGCTCGGTGTGGTTCAGGATATAGTTCGTGGCGTCGTAGGAACACACGGAGCCGTCGTCGAGCGCGATGGATATGCTCACGGCATCAGCCGGGTACACCACCCCGTTCTCGCTGCCCGCGAAGGTGAAGGCGGCAAGCCCGCCGTCCTCCGACGATGAGAGCAGCTGCGTGACGTTCATGCCGGCCTGCTCCAGGAAGTCCTCCGCGGCCGCCTGCGCCTGCTCGGCGTTCAGCTGCGGCGAGCTCACCCGGCGGGAGCCGGTGACGCTCAGCACCTGTCCGCCTGCTCGGAGACGCTTATCATGCGGAAGTCGCCCTCGCCGTCCCCGACGCTGAAGCTCCAGCAGGGCAGATCGCAGGAGGCGCGGCCCACTCTCTCCAGCTCCGACTGCGGGACGCCCAGGAAATCCGCTGCGACGGCCTTTGCCTCTTCTTCCGTAACGCTCTCGGCGCCGTCGAGCGATTTTGCCGTGACGGACAGCGCAGAGGCGGAATACTTGCCGTCATATTCCAGCTCGGGGAACTCATCCAGCTCGGAGTCTATGCGGCGCAGCTCGCAGCCCACGGTACCCTCTTCCCCGTCGTCGGCGCAGGCGGCGTAGCTGTCGAGCTTCAGCGCGCCCTCGGAAAACTGGGTACCGAGCTGGGTAGCCTGGGCCGCAAGGTCCGACACGGACTCGGATATCTCGCGCAGCTGTTCCATCGTCTCCTCGTCGGCAGCCTGCCCTCGGCGCCCTCGCGCGAGAGCCAGAGCGCCCAGTCGCCCGCGCTGTTTATATAGCCCGAGAGCTTCTCAAGCTCCGTCGTGGTATACGGCATCGCAGCCAGCGCGCTCACCGCTCCGGACGCATTGGCCGCCGCTTTGGCGCACAGCTGCGAGAAAAGCGGGGCGTTCGTCGCATAGGTGCTCTCACGCAGCGCCTCATCCATGGAGTTCAGCGACGAGGCCAGCTCGCCCATGGCTACGCTGCCGTAGGACTGACCTGCGCGCATGGCGTTAAGGCCGTTCTGGCTCTCATTCCAGGCAAAAAGACCCGTCACGATGAGCGCGACGCTCAGGACGGCTATGATGATATATGCAGTTGACTTTTTCATCATATTAAAAAACACCTCCTCCGGTATTTTCTCCGAAAGAGGCGTTTTCACAATATGCAATTTTTAGCCGAGCTTTTTAAGGCCCGCGCGGAGACGGGCGAGCGTCTCCTCCCGGCCAAGGATGCGGCAAAGCTCAACCGCACCGCCGGGGGTCACGGTCTGGCCGGAGACGGCTATGCGCACCGGCCACATGACTGCGGCGTTTTTCACGCCCTCGGCCTCGGCCAGAGCCTTCATCGATTCGAGGATGCCCTCGTCGTCCCAGCCGGGTAGCGTCTCCAGGCGCTCTATGGCAAGGGCCAGAAACTTCTTCGCGCTCTCCGGCGTGGACTTCGACTTCTTGTTCTCAAAAAGCTCCGGCCCGTACTCGGGCAGCGCGTCGAAGAAGCCGAGCTTACCCGGGATATCCGTCAGCACCTCGGTGCGCTGCTGCAGGAGCGCGGCGATGGCGGCGGGGTCTATGGCCGGGTTCTTCACCGCCTCGCGGATATAGGGCTCCGCGGCCGCGGCAAAGTCTTCGGGCGGCATGGAGCGGATATACTCGCTGTTCAGCCAGCGGAGCTTTTCAATGTCGAAGATGGCCGGGGACTTCGACAGGCCGTGGAGGTCAAATACCTGCTCCAGCTCCTTGAGCGAATATATCTCGCGCTCACCGCCGGGGCTCCAGCCCAGGAGGGCGACGTAGTTCACAACTGCGGGGGTGAGATAGCCCTGGGCGATGAGGTCCTCGTAGGAGGGGTCGCCGTGGCGCTTCGACATCTTGTTGTGCGCGTCGCGCATGACGGGCGAACAGTGGACATACTTCGGGACCTCCCAGCCGAAGCCCTCATAGAGGAGGTTATACTTCGGCGCGCTGGAGAGGTACTCCGTGCCGCGCACGACGTGGGTTATGCCCATGAGGTGGTCGTCTATGACGTTGGCAAAGTTGTAGGTGGGCAGGCCGTCGCGCTTCATGAGCACCTGGTCGTCGAGGTCGGCGTTCGGGGCGGTGATGTCGCCAAAGATCTCGTCGTGGAAGGTGGTCGCGCCTCGTGCGGGATACGCTGGCGGATGACGAAGGGCTCGCCCGCGGCGGCGCGCGCGTCGGACTCCTCCTTCGAGAGGCTCCGGCAGGGGTCGTCCTCATGCTTGAAGCCCTCGGCGGCCTCCTCGGTCTTCTCGCAGAAGCAGCGGTAGGCGTGGCCGCGCTCTATGAGCAGCTCGGCATAATCCATGTAGAGCGAGCGGCGCTCGGTCTGCACGTAGGGGCCGACGGGGCCGCCCACGTCCGGGCCTCGTCGTGCGACAGCCCGCACTCGCGCATGGTCTTGTATATGACGTCCACGGCGCCCTCGACGAGGCGGCCCTGGTCGGTATCCTCTATTCTCAGTATAAACTTGCCGCCGGCGCGGCGCGCGATGAGATAGGTGTAGAGCGCGGTGCGCAGGTTGCCGACGTGCATGTAGCCCGTCGGGCTCGGCGCGAAGCGGGTGCGTACCTCGCCCTTGGGTATGCGCGCTCCATGGCTTCAAACCAGCTTTTATCCTTCATTTAAGCAGCCTCCGTACAATTATTCCCCGGAAAACCTCTTTATCTTATTTTATCATATACCCTTTGTCAATATTGTAAAAGCGAGAAAAATGTGCTAAAATACGGATTAGGTATGGGCGTTCACAAAGTGGGCGTAATTTCTGAACGAGGAGGAAGAGACATTGATTTGTGAAAGAATGATAAAGCTGGCCGCCGGCGGCAGCGCCATTCGCGCGATGTTCGAAGAAGGCAAGCGTCTCGCCGATGAGTTCGGCCCCGAAAACGTCTTTGACTTTTCCATAGGCAACCCCTATTTTGCTCCCCCCGACGCGGTGAAAGACGCCATCGTTGACATCATCACGAACGACGACCCCATGACTGTACACGGCTACCCCGCCAACGCCGGCTTCCCCGCCGTCCGCAAGGCCGTGGCTGATTCCCTGAACCGCCGCTTCGGCACCGATTACAACGAAAACAACATCATAATGACCGTCGGCGCCGCCGGCGGCCTGAACGTCATCCTCCGCGTGCTCTGCAACCCGGGGGACGAGGTCATCGTCATCTCCCCCTACTTTTTCGAGTACAACAATTACATCGGCAACGCGACGCCAAGGTCGTCGTCGTCCCCGCCGCGGCGGAAAACGGCTTCATGCCCGACATAGACGCCATTGCCGCCGCCGTCACGCCCAAGACCAAGGCCATCATCCTGAACAACCCCAACAACCCCACCGGCGTCATCTACTCTGCGGAGATGCTCAAGAAGCTCGGCGCCCTGCTGGAGGAGAAGGGCAAGGAATTCGGCACGGTCATCTACGTCATCGCGGACGAGCTACCGTGAGCTCGCTTACGACGGGGCCGAGGTCCCCTGCTGCCCGACTGCTGCAAGAACACCATCGTCGGCTACTCCTGGTCGAAGAGCCTCTCCCTGCCGGGCGAGCGCATCGGCTATCTCGTCATCCCCTCCGACATCGTGGACGCGCAGCTCATAATCGACGCCGCCGTCGTCGCCAACCGCATGCTCGGCTTCGTCAACGCGCCCAGCCTCATGCAGCTGGCTGTCGCAAGGTGCCTCGACGCCTCCACCGACATCGCCGCCTATGACGCCAACCGCAAGCTGCTCTACAACGGCCTGCACGAGCTGGGCTACGAATGTGAGTACCCCGCCGCGCTTCTACCTCTGGGTCAAGACCCCGGTGCCTGAGCCGGAGTTCGTGGCCCTCGCCAAGAAGTACAACCTCCTGCTCGTCCCCGGCGCCTCCTTCGGCTGCGAAGCTACGTCAGGCTCGCCTACTGCGTCAGCGGCGACATGATTAAGCGCAGCATGGCCGCCTTTGCCAAGCTCGCCGCGGACTGCGGACTCAAAAAATAAGCAAGGCGCGCCCCTCGCGCGCTCCACACTGTAAGGATTAGAGGTCTTTTTCGATGGATGAAAGAAAAACCATGTTCTCCGGCATCCAACCCTCCGGTGATTTGACGCTCGGCTCCTACATGGGCGCCATCCGGAACTGGGTGGACATGATCGACGACTACAACGCCTATTACTGCATCGTGACATGCACGCCATAACCGTGCGCCAGGTGCCTGCCGACCTGCGCCGCCGCACGCTGGAGCAGCTCGCGCAGTACATCGCCTGCGGCCTGGACCCGCACAAGGTCACGCTCTTTATCCAGAGCCACGTGCCCGCGCACGCGGAGCTCGGCTGGGTGCTCAACTGCTTCACCATGTTCGGTGAGCTTTCCCGCATGACCCAGTTCAAGGACAAAAGCGCCAAGCACGCAGACAATATAAACGGCGGCCTGTTCACCTACCCCGCCTCATGGCGGCGGATATCCTGCTCTATCAGGCGGACTTCGTCCCCGTCGGGGACGACCAGAAGCAGCACGTCGAGCTCTGCCGGGACGTGGCCATCCGTTTCAACAACATCTACGGCGACGTTTTCACCGTGCCCCAGGCCTACATCCCGCGTGTCGCGCGCGCATCATGAGCCTCACCGACCCCACCAGCAAGATGTCCAAGTCCGACAAGGACCCCAACGGCTGCGTCCACCTCATGGAAAAGCCCGAGGACATCATGCGCAAGTTCAAGAGGGCCGTGACGGATTCGGACACCTCCGAAAACTGCGTCCGCTTCGACCCCGCTGAGAAACCGGGCGTTGCGAACCTCATGCAGATCTATTCCTGCGCCACGGGCAAGTCCTTCGACGAGATCGAAAAGGACTTCTCGGCAAGGGCTACGGCGCTTTCAAGACCGCCGTTGGCGAGGCCGTTGTGGAACAGCTGCGGCCCATCCGTGAGGAGGCCACCCGCATGCTCGCGGACAAGGCCTACCTTGAGAGCGTATACCGCATGGGCGCGGAAAAGGCCGCCGCAGCCTCGGGCAAGACCCTCCGCAAGGTCTACAAGAAGCTGGGCTTCATCGCGCGCTGAAGCGGCGCGACACAATTTCAGCAATCTGCTTCCGCCGCGCCGGAGAAGCTCCCGGCGCGGCGGTATTCGGGAGTGTGAGCTATGTTCCTCAACACAGAGCTGTGGCTTCGCGCGCTTCTCGCCATAGCCGTCGGTTTCGCTGTCAGCTTCGCCTCCACGCCCATCGTCAAGACCTTCGCCCAGAAGGTCGGCGCGATAGACGTGCCGAAGGACGCGCGCCGCGTCCACGACCACCCCATCCCCCGCATGGGCGGTCTTGCCATTTTCCTCGGCTTCATCCTCAGCGTCGTCCTCTTTGCAGACATCACCGCCAGGTGCGCGGCATCCTGCTCGGGGCCGTCCTCATCGTCGCCTGCGGCGCCATTGACGACATCATCTCGCTGCGGGCCTGGGTGAAGCTCATCGTCCAAATCGTCGCCGCCGTCGTGGCCGTCGCCCACGGCGTCGTCATCGAGGTCCTCATGAACCCCAACATCTTCAGCGAAAACGAGGCCCTCATCCTCGGCGTGCTCGCCGTTCCCGTCACCGTGCTCTGGATAGTCGGCATCACGAACTCCGTGAACCTCATCGACGGGCTGGACGGGCTTGCCGTCGCGTCTCCACCATCTCCTCGGTCACGATGTTCGTCGTGGCCCTGCTGGTGGCTGAGGCAATGTGGCCGTCATACTCGCGGCGCTCATGGGCGCTGCGTGGGCTTCATGCCCTACAACCTCAACCCGGCGAAGATCTTCATGGGCGACACCGGCGCGCTGCTTTTGGGCTATGTGCTCTCGACGGTGTCCGTCGTCGGCATGTTCAAGTTCTACGCCATCGTCACCTTCATCGTGCCGATCCTGGCCCTGGCCCTGCCCCTTTTTGACACGACCTGCGCCTTCTTCCGCAGGCTCATCCACGGGCAGAGCCCCATGCACCCTGACCGCGGCCACCTGCATCACCGGCTCATCGACATGGGCCTTTCCCAGAAGCAGGCCGTGGCCATCCTCTACTCCATCTCCGCAATACTCGGCCTGTGCGCCGTCGTGCTGGCCACCAGCGGCTCCGTCCGGCTCTACCTCGTCATCATAGCCGCGGCATCCGCCGTAGCCGTCGGCATCTTTATCCAGCGCACGCTGCGCGGCCACAAGTACCACCCGCCCGTAGACCCCACAACCTGTGAACCTCTGGAGGACAAGGATGTCAAGGCTTAAAGTCATGTCCGTCTTCGGCACGAGGCCCGAGGCCATCAAAATGGCCCCCCTCGTCCTGGAGCTTGAGCGCAGGCCCCAGCTTGAGAGCGTGGTCTGCGTAACCGCCCAGCACCGCGAGATGCTGGACAGCGTCCTGCGCGAGTTCGGCATCACGCCGGAGCACGACCTCAACATCATGAAGAGCGGCCAGAGCCTCGCAGACATCACCTCCCGGGTGCTCCAGGGCCTCGGCCCGGTGTTCGAGGCGGAAAAGCCCGGGCTCGTCCTCGTCCACGGGGACACGACCACCACCTTCGCCGCTTCCCTCGCCGCCTTCTACGTGCGCATACCCGTCGGCCACGTCGAGGCCGGCCTGCGCACCTTCGACCGCTGGAGCCCCTGGCCCGAGGAGATGAACCGCCGCCTGACCGGCCAGATCGCCTCCTTCCACTTCGCCCCCACGGCCCGCAACGCCGAAAACCTCCGGCGCGAGGGCGTCGAGGGCAGCGTCTGGATAACGGGCAACACCGTCATAGACGCGCTCCGCTACACCGCCTCCGGCGAGGGCTTCACCAGCCCCGAGCTGGCGGATATAGATTATGTAAACCACCGCGTCGTGACGCTCACCTGTCACCGGCGCGAAAACTATGGGAAGCCCATGCGCAACATTTTTGAGGCCGTGCGGAACACGGCGCTGCGCTTCCCGGACGTCATATTCGTCTACCCCGTCCACCTGAGCCCGGTTGTGCGCGAGGCGGCGGGCGAGCTGCTCTCCGGCCTGCCCAACCTGCGGCTTATAGAGCCGCTGGAGGCCGTGGACATGCACAGGCTCATGGCCAAGAGCTACATGGTCATGACGGACTCGGGCGGTCTCCAGGAGGAGGCCCCTGCCCTGGGCAAGCCTGTCCTGGTGCTGCGCCGCGAGACGGAGCGGCCCGAGGCCGTGGACGCCGGAACGGTGGTCCTCGCCGGTACGGAGCGCGAGCGCATCGAGGCCCTCGCCGCAGAACTGCTGACCGACAAGGCGGCCTATGACAGGATGGCCCACGCCGTGAATCCTACGGCGACGGCAGGGCCTGTCCGAGGATAGCGGACGCCATATGCTACGCCTTCGGGCTATCCGACCGGAGGCCGGAGGAGTTCACTGCCCAATGAGCAAAAGGTCCAAGTTCATCATAATACTGCTGCTGGCGCTGACGGCGGCCGTCATCATCTATGCCCTGTTCGGCATGGAGCACAATGTTGACACCGTACCCGTCGAGCTGCCCACCGCCGAGCCGACGGACAGCTCCGCTGGCCCTGGCGGCAGCGAACAGGACACCGTCAGCCTCACGCCGGACACCGTCCAGGCCGTAGTCTCCATGCTCACCTGTGCCGACAGCTATTCCAGGACGGTCACCGTCGAGGACTTCTGGCCCGGCGGCAACAGCAGCACCGAGCTGGCCGTTTGGGTGGACCACGACAGGAGCAGGATCCGCGTGGAAAAGGACGGCGTTGTCCGCAACATCCTCATTTCGGACGGGACGCTCTACATCTGGTACGACTACTCCGAGGAGGTATTCAGCTCCGACAAGCTGGATGACGCGGGGTGGATGAATGGCTGCGCTGCATCAGCTATGACGAGCTGCTGGAGCTGCCCGTCTCCTCCATCTCCAGCGCGAGCTATGAGCAGTTCGGCGGCGAATCCTGCATCTATGTAGAGTACGTCTCCGGCGATTTTGGTTATACGAGCTGCGTATATATCTCCGTCTCCACCGGCCTGCTCATGGGCGCGCGCGTGTACGACGGGGAGGAGCTTGTTTATCAGATGACCTCCTCCGCCCCGGAGCTGAGCGCCCCAAGCGAGGACATGTTTGCCCTGCCGGGCGTCCCCATCTCCCCCGCGCCGGAGGAGGAATGAGCCTCAGAGCAGCAGCATAGCGCCGAGGACGATGAGGAGCTCCTTGTCCCCGCTCTCGCGGTACATGAGGTAGAGGATGAGCATGAGCAGCAGGTCTTCCGTCTCAAGGCCGCCCCGCAGCAGGCCGCTCAGGCGTCCGTAATCCCGCGAGGCAGCAGGCCGCCGGGTTCCCGCGCGGGCTCGGCACCGCTGGGAGGTGAATAAGGATGGCGTTCAACCACAAGCATCTGATCGACATCACCGAATATTCGGCCGACGACATCATGCTGATCCTCGAAACGGCCACCAAGTTCAAGGAAGTCAACGAGCGCAAGATCAAAAAGCTCCCGACGCTCAAAGGCTTCACGGTCGTGAACATGTTCAACGAGCCGTCCACCCGCA
>ENA-OQEN01000875-OQEN01000875.1-human-gut-metagenome-genome-assembly--contig:-NODE-875-length-12184-cov-3.466036_pt1 | contig 12184 bp, 16 predicted proteins | sample MGYA00242791_ERZ504627 | MGnify/ENA primary metagenome ERZ504627 (study PRJEB26092, sample SAMD00036316) | human gut metagenome | host: Homo sapiens | study: EMG produced TPA metagenomics assembly of... | reverse complement strand
CCAGCAACTGTCCATGCGTGACCGTTCCCATATTCTCACGCATAACCTGTACAAGCCACTGATACTTTTTTAATTCATGATTCATCTGGCGATATGACTGGTTCTGTTTTACCACATCGACATATTGCTTCTGCATCTGCCCGATGCTTTGCTCCAGCCGTTCACACTCTGCCTTTGCCCGCTGCCGCTCCCGGTAATAATGCACCTGCACAAAGGCAACGCCCACAACCAGCAAGGCAAACAGTCCAATCCCCACTGCTTTTTCCATTTGCATTTCTCCCTGTATCTGTATTACACATGCTGTTCTACCATACGCATGTACTGTTCATGAAATGATGTCCGGTATGTCCGTCCAATCGGAATCTCCGTACCATTTGACAAAATCACGCTTTCCCGCATCACAGTATCAATATAATTATAATTCACAACATATCCGCCATGACAGCGCAGGAAATTTCTTCCGAGAAGTTTCATAATCTTCGTCAATGACTGATAACATTGGTACGTTCCCTGTGCTGTGTGAATCTGCACAATCCGATCCTGTCTCTCGGCATATATAATATCTGCCTGCCGGATATACATCATCTTTCCATGATTTCTAAGTTCAATAATTTCATGGTCTTCCTGATCACAATAAATCTGTATCGCCTTTTCCATCGCACGCGGCAACATCTTCTCCTCGTTTTGCTTTAACACAAAATAGCAGTGGATCGTATCATACACTTCCGGTGCAAATTCCAATACCCATGTCAGATAGATGATCTGGCACAGCGGCAGCTTTTATTTAACTCTTTGCTTAATGTAATCCCGTTGAACTGCCGGTTTTCATACTCGATATCCATAATCGCAATATCACATTTTATATCCTGCACCTCCAGTCCCAGATGCATCTCCTGTGGTGTAAGAATCGTAATGTCTTCCTCCTGAACACATTTGCAGGAAAGTAATATTATTTTCGCGCGCTCGGCATCCATTCGTTCATCATCACATATAATAATCTTCATCGTAATAATCGTTCCGTTCCTTCGTATTTCTCTTTCAGCGGCGAACCGTAGACTGCGGAAGCAACACACAGATCTGCCGTTCTCTTCCCTTTTTCCGCAGTTGTTTACTGCCATCATATTTGCCGATCAGTGCATCCGCAAGTGCCTGTTCCTTTTTGTGCGGTACTCGTTTTCCCGTCACATAGTCAACATCCAGAAACAAACTGCCCTTCCGCTCACTCACTGTAAGCTGTACAAATGCGTCCGCCTCTTCAACAACTCCTGCAAATGCCGTCTCCAGCATCGCATCCACAATTACCGTTACATCCAGTTCCGCCTTATCCGTACATTGCAGCGGTTCCACGACTGCCTCAAACAGCAGCGCACGTGCCTGTGCACGCTTCGCATAATCCGCCACGACTGCATCTAGTGTAACATTTCCACTCAGGTTCTGTCCATAGACAAATGGCTGTTTTGCAAGTGCTGCATAATGCATCTGACTTTCCGCCTGTAATTTTTGCAGCGTTTCCTGCTCCCGTTTTCGCCATACGATATCAAGTTTATTATACACATATGGCACATAATTACAAACCATAATCAAAGATACAACCCACACGATACCCAGTGCCAGTACCTCGTACCCTGCAATTGTATTTTTCCGCAACTGATCGATCAGCTTCCAGCGGGATGCCAGAGACACATACGAGATAAACGTGTAGCCAAATACAATCCGTTTGTAGATATACCCGCTTCCCTCATACTCCTGCTTGAACATTTTCTTTAAGAAGAGTGCTGAGAGAATAAATGCCAGTGACATCACTCCAAACACCAGAATGCATGCCCGAACCGGTGCAACCGGTGTAAAGCTTACTAATTTTGTCAGATCTTCATTCAAATCTGGAGATGCGTAACCGAAAATGGAAAATAACAGACTGGTCATGCCCTGTTCCAAAATCAAGATACAGTAATTGCGCCAGAAGCATCCTTCGTTATTGATTACAATTAACAATGCCAGCATCAGGATTTCTGTCAGTCCGCTATAAAGCCAAAGCTTCTCTCCATGATAAAACATCAAACTTCGTAGATTTCAAAATACCCGACAATCATAAACAGAGACAGCAGACGCATCCATATGCTCCGCCGTCTCCGCTTAATCAAAACCATGCACGTTATAAACAACCACACGGAAATCTCTAGCCCCAGTGCCAACACAGAAAATAATTCTTCTACCATAGTACCCCCACAATTTATCCCTTTGTTTCTTCCTTCTGTACCTGATTTGGAAGCAGCACACAAATCTGCCGTTCTTTTCCTTTTCTTCTGATCTGTTTACTGCCCTCATATTTTCTGATCAGGGCTTCTGCAAGCGTCTGTTCCTTCTTGCGCAGGATTCGTTTTCCTGTCATATAATCGACATCCAGAAACAAACTGCCCTTTCTCTGTCGCACGGTAAACTGTACAAACGCATCAGCACCTGTCGAGACATGTGTAAATGCCGTTTCTAACATCGCATCGGCGATTACCGTCACATCCAGCTCTGCCATATCCGATATATGTACCGGCTCTACGACAGCATCAAACAAAAGCGTTCGTTCCTGCGCACGCTTCGTATAATCTGCCACCACTGCATCCAGCGTCACATTTCCACTCAGTGTCTGTCCATAGACAAACGGTGCTTCTACCAGCCGCTCATAGTGGCGTTCACTCTCTGCCAGCATCTGTGACAGCATCTGCTGTTCTTTTTTCTGCCATCTGGCTTCTGACCGGTTATAGACATACGGAACATAATTGCATAAAATCACAATTCCTATGATCCACACCACATACAAAACAACAAAATTACTGATTTCCACATCGCCCTGTCGTATCCGGTCAATCAGCTTCCAGCGCGAAGCAAGGGATACGTACGCGATCAGAATATACCCGATCATGATATTCCGGTACAGACGTCCATCCCCGGTATATTCCTTCCGGAAAATGAATTTCAGAATAAGTGTTGCAATGACACAGCACACATTCATCAACCCCAAAATCAAAAAGTTCGTAACAGATATTGGAAGTGGCTGGAATCCGATAATACTCAGCTGGTACTCCTGCAGCTTCGGAAATGGCAGCGCCGCCATTGTAAAAAACAGACTTCCAACACCCTGTTGTAACACAACGATGCAGAAGTTTCTCCATAGATTTCCCTCGTTATTCACGGCAACAACCGTCATCATGACTGCAATCTCCACGAGTCCTGCCGGAAACCACGCTACCTCACCGTGATAACTCATCAAAAACTCATACAGTATAAAATATACCATCAACACAGCCCACATGCCTGCATGAAACAGAAACGATCTCGGTTTCCGTTTCAGCAGGAACATGGAGCTTAAAAACAGCCACGATCCAGTTACAAACCCTAACATAACAAGCTTATAAACATTCTCTGTCATACCAACAACCTGTTACAGCGCCTTCATCCGGTCAATTGCCTTGACTGTATTCTCATAGGTTCCAAATGCAGTCAGACGGAAATATCCTTCGCCGCTTGGTCCGAATCCCGAACCCGGTGTACCAACGACATTTGCCTTCTCTAACAGATAATCGAAGAACTCCCAGGAACTCATACCGTCTGGTGTCTTCAGCCAAATATAAGGGGCATTGACTCCCCCGGATACCGAATATCCGGAACTCTTCAATCCATCAAAGATATACTTTGCATTCTTCATATAGTATGCGATCTGCTCGCCAGTCTGCTTCTTTCCTGCCTCAGAATACACAGCTTCACCGGCTGCCTGCACAATATACGGAGCACCGTTGTATTTTGTTCCATGGCGTCTTGCCCAAAGTGGATTCAGGGCAACACCATCTGCGGATTTTAACTCCTTTGGAATCACTGTAAATCCAAGTCTTGTTCCGGTAAATCCGGCATTCTTCGAGAAGCTTCGAAGCTCGATTGCACAAGTCTTTGCACCGTCACACTCATAGATGGTATGTGGTACATCCGGCTCACTGATATATGCCTCATATGCAGCATCGTAGATGATCACTGCATGCTTTTCGTTTGCGTAATCTACCATTTCTGCAACTGATCCTTCGTGATCGTTGCACCGGTCGGGTTGTTCGGGAAACACAGATATATGATATCCGGTGTCTCCTCTGGAAGTTCTGGTGCGAATCCATTTTCTTCCTTACATGGCATGTAGATCACATCGCTCCAAAGACCGGTTGTTGCATCATACGTTCCGGTTCTTCCTGCCATAACATTCGAATCTACATAAACCGGATATACAGGATCGCAGACAGCGATCTTATTGTCAAGGGAAAAGATCTCCTGAATATTTCCGGAATCACATTTTGCACCGTCACTGACAAATACTTCGTCGATTGCGATGTCAACACCGCGTGCATTGTAATCGTTCTTTACGATCGCACTACGCAAAAACTCATAACCAAGGTCAGGTGCATAGCCCTTAAATGTCTCCTGCACGCCCATCTCGGATACTGCCTCATGCAGACGGTCGATGATTGCCGGTGCGAGTGCTGGGTTACATCACCGATACCAAGACGGATGATCTCCTTGTCAGGATTTGCCTCCTGATACGCACGTACTTTCTTGCCGATGGTTGAGAAGAGGTAACTTCCCGGAAGCTTCAAATAGTTGTCGTTTACTTTAAACATGTCTTTTCCTCCTAAATTGTACAATATACATATTCTTATACGAGTTGCCCGGATTATACAATTCTCCGCAGACGCGCTCTCGCTCAGTTCAACACGCAGTGGTACTAAACTCGTGCCAGGCAAGCTGGCACTCATTAAGTACCAGCGTGTTTCAATGGTCTGCTTGAGAATTGTATAATCCGGTCACCTCTATTAACATTTTCTCTAATATAATATTTTAAATTTTTAATCCGTCTCCATTATATTCTATGCGATTTTGCAAACAAAATATATGTTTTCGTAAACTCTGCCTTGTCTGGATTATAATCCTATACTTCAATTTCTCCGTCGAAGACGACCTTGGCAGGGCCTGTCATGTAGATGATATTCGCGTCGCGGTCCCAGCGGATGATAAGTTCGCCGCCAAGCAGCTTCACTGTCACTTCATCTTCTGTCTTGCCATTTAAGATGCAGGCAACGGCAGTCGCACAGGTACCGGTTCCACAGGCAAGTGTCTCGCCGGTTCCACGCTCCCATACACGCATCTTCGCATACGTCGGGCTGACTAGCTCGACAAACTCTGCATTGACACGACGCGGAAAGATTGGATTGTTCTCGAACAGCGGTCCTACTTCCTCCAACGGGAAGTTGTCGACGTCGTCCACGAAGCTCACACAATGTGGGTTACCCATGGATACGCAGGTAATGCGGTATTCTTTTCCCGCTACCATGATTGGATAATCCTGCACGATATCCCCTGCATCCGGCAGATCCACTGGTACGTCCTCTGGTGCAAGAATCGGGCTCCCATATTGACACGCACAAGTTCTACTGTCTTCCGTCCGTTTTTCTCCTCATCGCCAAATGTAAACTCCAGATATTTAATACCTGCCAGCGTCTCGATGGACACGGAAGTTTTATCCGTCAGCCCATAATCATACACATACTTTCCGACGCAGCGGATACCGTTTCCACACATCTCACTCTGCGTGCCGTCCGCATTGTACATATCCATCTTGAAATCCGCCACCTCCGACGGCTTGATCAGGATCAGTCCATCTGAGCCAATTCCGAAATGCCGGTCTGATACCCGCACTGCAAGCTCCGACGGATGCTCTACTTTTTCCTTGAAACAATTGACATAGACATAGTCATTGCCAAGCCCTTCCATCTTCGTAAAATGAAGACGCATATGCTCACCTTCCATCTTTTTTTCGTTTATTTTATATTTTACTCGTTTTTCCAAACTAAACCACTGAAATTTTACCATAAAAAAGGAGAGTGCAACGCACTCTCCAATAGAATCTCGATATCGTCTATTTATCCGTCAAATAAATAAACAGCCGGCTTCATTATACTGTGAATGTAAGATCTAAATAATACATATACTGCCCTTCCACGATCTGACCGTCCACGGCACTGACTCCAAACAGATATCGCTCTTTTCCCCCTTCTCTCGTAGATCCATAATACGCCCATATCGGAATCACATTACATTTTCCATCCGTATAACACACATAGACATAATTTAGCTCCACCCGGTCTATCATTATCTTATGGACATCTGCATAGGCATTCGTCTTTTCAAATTTCTGCATATAGTTCTGCGCCGCTGCATCCACCTGTTCCAGGGTAAGAACACTTTCAATTCCGATTCCGGTCTCTTCCACGTCATATGGCGCTGACTGTATATCTGCCACAGCCACGCCGTCAACATCTACCGCAACCGTGATCACCTCTTCCGAAGCCGGCAGTTGATTGGCAATTCCAAATGTAAAATTATATGCACCGGGTGTCCCAGCTACCGGAATTCCATCCCTCGTACGAGTGTAACTAAAGCAGTACGCACAATCGTTCAACGTACTCGGATTCATAGATGCGGCATCTTCATTTGCAACGAGTTTTGCTCCAATACCGGTTTCAAAGCATGTGAAATCGTCATATCCAAGTTTTGCAAGAAACGCATCGGCCTTTGCCTCCGCCTCTCTTATATCCAGCCCCTCCACAGCATCTTCCTCTGTTTTCGGCCGCACTGTAATTTTCGCTTCATACGAATACATATCATACCGCATGTAACGCATGCGGGAATAAGGATATGCATTCGAGTCATAATATGCACATGTATATACATACGGGATCTCATCGATTTCACCATCCACGCGAGCAAGACTCGTCGTGATTCCATCTGCAATCTCATATGTATAAATAGCCTTTCCTGTTTTCTCTGTGACCATTGACTCATCCGTTGATCTGCAAGCCAGTCCTCCGTTTCCAAATCCGACTGAATACCATTTTCCCATATTGCATGAACGGAACTGTTCTCCGTATCTGTCTGTAACTGTAATTCCTGCTGTCTTTGAAGTAATTGATTCTGTCTGTTTGCAAGCTCCTGCTGACTGCACACCTCATACGGTTTGACATGCTGCAAAGTCCCCTCGTCAAATATTGTATAGACATGCTCCTTTAGATATGCCTCATCCACTTCCACAGGTTTTGCCCCATAGCAGTGACTTTCTGCAAGCTTTCCACCGCCTGTCGCATCGGCATCCACCGTGAATGTGATTCCGGAATCACTGATAAGCTCATAGGTCAGATGTCCTGTAATATCTGCATCTGCAGATGTATCACTCGCCAGCTCGTCGTTCTTCTGGTAGTCCTTCGCCAGTTCATCGCCCCGGTCTTTTCCGCAGCCGGCAAGCGCCAGACATGTTACCCCTAAGAAGATCACTTTATTCCATCGTCTCATGATACTATCCTCCCCTTTCTATAAATCAAATGGATTATCTACAACCTTGGAATACACGCCCTCGATAATCTGTCCATCCACCGCACTGACTCCAAACAGGAAACATTCCCGCGGTGAAGCATCTCCACTGTATCTTTCTTGATATGGATTTTGTTCAAACTGATATCCATAATATGCCCACACGGGGATCATATTGTAGTTTCCATCTGTATAACGCACATAAGCATAATTTAGCTTTACATGTGTTACAGAGACTGCCTGTGGTACATTCTTCGTGATATAATCCGGTTGTTTATATTCACTCATGTATTTCTGAGCGGCTGCATCCACCTGCTCAAAGGTAAGATAAGACGTAATACCGGTTCCTTCTTCCTCTAATTCATATTGATTTGCCTGTATCTTCACAGTTGCAACGCCCTGTGCATCCACCGTAACATCGATGGTCTCCTGCGGAGCTGTCAGCTCCCCCGATACGCCAAACCGTAAATCATTAACACCTGCTGTAACCGCTGTCGCAATCCCATCCATCTTCCGGCTATAAGAAAAGCAATACCAACGATCGATCAGATTAGTTCCCATCGCATACGGATCTTCCTCCCTTTCCCTGTAAGCACCAATCTCCGTTCCACAACACACAAAGTCTCCATATCCAAGCTTCTGTAAAAATGCATCTGCCAACGCCTGTGCATCCGTCTCATCCAGATCCGGAACTTCATCCCCGTTCTCCTTCGGCCGCGCAAGAATCTGCTTCCGATATCTGTCGTACCGCATATATAAGGTAACCCAGTTTACATTTTCTACACTGTCTGAAGCCTCCTGATAATACGTTTCATATACATACGGCAGGCCATCAATTTCACCATCACTCTTGCCCGGCTGATATTCTTACCTTCTGCATCGACATAGCTATACGTTTTCTGGTTGTCTGCTGTGACCGGTATTCTCGGATCCACTTTTTCTTCTCCTGTCAAGGTTGTATGTAGCGCCTGTCCCTTCGTATCGGTAGTGCAGTTCAACTCACTCATATCTGCAAAAAATCCATCCTTCCAGATCTCAGAGATGGCATCCGTCTGAGACGCCGATTGTTCAACTGCCTTGTCTATCTCTGCCCAAAGAGCATCTCTTCGGTCATCCATCTCCTGATCCGTACATACCATATATGGTTTTACTGACTGTGCCGTTCCCTCATCAAACACCGGATATACCTTAGATTCCACATAGGAATCATCAAACACCTGTGTTTTTACTCCATAGCACCGGCTGCCAGAGAGCCGCTCGCCTCCTGTCACATCAGCATCGACCGTAAATGTCACATTGTTATTTCCGGCAACCTGATAGCTGATATTCGATGGCTCTCCCGCCTCAAATGTACCTCCCTCAGCATTTTTCTGATAATCTGAGGCAACATCACCTCTGCCTTTTCCGCATCCTGTCAATAGCGAAAAAAACATTCCTATGCATAGCACTTTTATCCATCGTTTCATCTCGGATTCCTCCCCCTTCTGATTTGATGGTTTCAGTGTAGCATAGGAATGTATCAAATTTGTATCTATTCCAGATAAATATTAAATAATCGCAATTATTACAGACTTGCGAGTGTCTGACCAAGTGCCTTCAGTTCATCCTCTGCGTCCGGACCAGGTGTTCCGTTTACTGCGATACCCTCGCCATTTACAACAGTTGCGCCATCTGCAACGATACGATCCTCCCAGTCACGCATCCACTCTTGATTTCCCCAGCCGTAAGAGCCAAACAGTGCAATCTGCTTTCCAGCGATCACGCCATCAAGCTCACACATAAATGGCTCCATCTGTGTCTCTTCGAGCTGCTCTGCACCCATAGATGGGCAGCCAAGTGCAATCACGGATGCATCCTTCAATGCATCAACACTTGCCTCATCTACCGTGATCAGCTCTGCCTCACCGCCTGCGGCTGCTACACCGTCTGCGATACTGCCTGCCATCATGGCTGTATTTCCTGTTCCGCTCCAATATACAATACTTACTTTGCTCATAACTTATCCCTTTCTTTTTGTTATATATTTGGCGTTTTGCAAGTCACAGCTCAGACTGCGATCTCCCGGATTGTCTTACCCTCCAGAATCTCCTGCAGCACATGCTCCCGTTCCTCGTCAAAACGCTGAAACAACTGTGTCATCTCCTGCTCATTGTGATAAACCTTCCAATATCCGTAAAAGGAAAAATTCTCTCCATCATTCTCCATAAATCCTAAGATGTCCTCGATCGGATACTCCAGGAAAGCTCCCATCTCATGTGGATATGCAATCTCTCCTCTGCTATACTGTTCCACACGCGAAAACAGTCTATGCAGCATCGCAGAAAAATCATCTGCCGGATAGCCATAACCACGCAGAAATTTCTGTACCTTCTCAGATAGAATGTAGCGTTTGAGTGCTTCTCTCCGATACAAAAATAACATGAATTTATTCGCTTTGATTTTTAGAAGATGATAAGAAATCCCTGTTCCCCGCACAAGCTTCCGGATCATGTAAAACTCCTGCATTGTCACTGTGATCAGATTCGAAGCCTTGCTTCCCTTGATCACCGGTGCACAATTGACCGCCATCATCACGGCTGTGTTTTTTTCGAGATCGTTTGATTGTTTGATTTGAACCAGTTCCTGTATCGGCATATCGTTTCCTCACCTTGATGCATATAAGTTAGTCTAAGCTAACTATATGCATCATACAGGAACTTATTATGAAAATCAAGAATTATATATGAGAAAATATATCATTTGTTGTTCTGTAATGGCATCAGGACAATTCCCTGTCCATGCTCCGTCGTATATTGCAATGCCTGTAGGTTCTCTAAGTCACCAGATACCCGGAGTGTGATCAATGCTCCATTTTTAATTTCTTTTATCTCCTCTGCGTCCGGGTAAGGAATCGTCACAGAAGCAACTGGCATATACTCCACCGCACTCGCCGTGTACAGCTTATTTTCCCCAAGGACATCCCGTATCTGCACATTTTCATAGAAGTCCAGAAGTGTTGTTGTCTGCGCAAACTTCGTGTTGTTTGTCCATGCAAGCAGGATTGTCCCACTCTCTGTCATATAAACGATATTCTCCACGCTGTTATCATACTTCGTAAATGTGATCTTCCAGAGATATGCCGCATAGGTATCAAAGCTGGTGTCCGTGTAGCAGTAAGTTCTGACGAATATGAATACAGATTGTCATACTGGATCTGCACGGAATACGGATACACACCCTGCTTGTAATAGACATCCAACTGCTTCTTCGCAAGTTCCACCGCTTCGACTTCATCCAGAAAGCCCTCTGTGATATCGCATTTTGTCATGTTACTGTCCCATGTGCCGGAGATCAGCTTGATCCGATCGACAGCCGAGAGATTTGAGGATGTATTGCGTGACATCATCGTTCCCGCTTCCAGATAATATTCCTCCGGTGCCACCTCGACGTGATTCGTCTGTTCCGTAAGCGTCCGTGCAAGCAGATATTTCGGTGCTACGATGCTTAGCACGACGATCAGCGCACAACAGACAAATAACAGTCCGACGCGTATTTTATTGTTCTGTAAGATTTTTTCATGAAATACCACACATGTTGTGCCTTCTCCAACTGTACTTCGATCTCCAGCTTCTCCCCATGGCTTTCCACAATAGATGCCGCAAGCGAAAGTCCAAGTCCCGCACCGCCTTCTTTCCGTGAACGCGATTTATCTACCATATAAAACTCATCGAAGATTCTTTGTAAATGTTCTTCACTGATACCAACACCAAAATCCTGCACGCCAATCTGCACGCCATCGTCCGTCTGCTTCGCAAAGAACCGAATCTCACTTCCTTGCTCTGACGCCTTTCTGGCGTTGTCTATAATATTGATAAATGCGGATTTCAAAAGATTGCTGTCTCCCTCGATCCTCGCTTCCACCGTCGTACAGACAAGCGTCTGGTTCTTCTGCGCCAGGATTGGCGTCACACTCTCCGTAACCTCCTGCATGAAGTTCACAACCGAGATCGGTTGAAACTCAATCTTTCTGTGTTTCGTGTAAATAAAATCAAACAGCTTCATCGACATTGCCTCAAGACGTTCCTTCATGGAAAATATACGATGCCGCAAGCACCTGATTCTCCCTTTTCATCTCCTTGGAACGCAGCATGTCCGCATACCCGATGATCGTTGTCATCGGCGTTTTGACCTCATGCGTGAAATCTGCCACGAACTGTTCCTGTCGTGTCACCATTCCCTGCAGTTCATCCATATGCTCACACACTGCATCCGCCATCTGGTTGTAGGTCTGTGCCAGTGTACCTACTTCATCGTGACTGCGCAGATGCACGCGGCTCTCGTAATCGCCCTCTCCAAACTTCTTCGACGCCCGGTTCAGCGTCTCCAAAGGCTTCGTCAGAAGATAGGTAATCACAAACACTGCCACCGTACAGCAAAGCACGACAATACCTAAAAGCAGGACAAAATACCGCCGTTCATTCTCCACCAGCTGATATGTCTCGGTGATATCCCGCGCATTGATAATATTCATCATTTTGTCCTGAACCAGACTTGTCGAACAGGAAAACAGATAATACCGCCCGGCTTCCTTCGTGATCATGTACTGCTTCTGCCCGATCACTGCGGTACTCCACAGCTCCTCCGGGCAGGAAAGTTTATTGTCGTCTGCCGCAGAATGCACAACCTCCGCACCATCGTAGAACACATAGACACCTTTGTTGTTTCCGCCCATTTTACCTACGACATCGGCACTTAAATTCTTCATCTGATACACAAGATTTGACGGGGAAGAATTGATCGTATCGAGCAAACG
>ENA-OQEN01000874-OQEN01000874.1-human-gut-metagenome-genome-assembly--contig:-NODE-874-length-12185-cov-1.530768_pt1 | contig 12185 bp, 21 predicted proteins | sample MGYA00242791_ERZ504627 | MGnify/ENA primary metagenome ERZ504627 (study PRJEB26092, sample SAMD00036316) | human gut metagenome | host: Homo sapiens | study: EMG produced TPA metagenomics assembly of... | reverse complement strand
TGTGCCTTGGCAGTCTCAGAGGAGCAGTTCAGGAGGGTGACGCTAAGAATGGCAGCCTGATGGCAGGACAGATCGCAGGCATGATCAAAGAAGAACGTTCCTGTGAGGATATTATTAAATCTACTGTATCCGATGCATGCAGACTGATGAATGGAGTAAGTGTAAATGAGTAAGATTGCTTTTATTTATCCGGGACAGGGCGCTCAGGCAGTTGGAATGGGAAAAGACTTTTATGAGAAAAGTCCTTTATCCAGGACAATATTTGACCAGGCATCTGAGGCAGTGAATCTCGATCTTAAGAAGCTTTGCTTTGAAGAAAATGATCTTCTGGATAAAACAGAATATACACAGGTTGCAATGGTGACTGCCTGTCTGGCAATGACAAGAGCGGTTGAATCCATGGGACTTCATGCAGATATGACAGCAGGTTTAAGCCTTGGCGAATATTGTGCGATTGCTGTGGCTGGCGGTATGTGTGATCTGGATGCGATCCGCACAGTGCGTTCCAGAGGAATCTTTATGGAGCATGCAGCACCGGAAGGAAGCGGCGCAATGTCCGCAGTACTCGGAATGGATGCAGCGGTGATCGAGGATGTTTTAAATGGCCGAGAGGGCGTTTCTATTGCAAACTACAACTGTCCGGGACAGATCGTTATCACCGGTGAGGCAGATGCGGTTGCTGAGGCAGGAACTGTTTTAAAAGAAGCAGGAGCAAGAAGAGTACTTCCACTTAAGGTGAGCGGACCATTCCATTCACCGATGATGAGACCTGCAGGAGAAGAGCTGGCAAAGGTTTTTGCCAGAGTCAGCATGAATCCTCTGAAGATCCCATATGTGGCGAACATTAATGCAGAAGTGATCACAGACTGTGGAAGAATCGAAGGGCTTCTGGTGGAACAGGTCAGTGGATCTGTCCGTTGGCAGCAGAGTGTGGAAACCATGATCCGTGAAGGGGTGGACACCTTCGTTGAGATCGGACCTGGCAAAACCCTGACAGGTTTCCTTCGTAAGATTGATAAAAATGTAAAAGCTTATCACATTGGTAGCTGGGAAGAAGCAGTTCAGGTGTGTGAGGAATTGAAATAAAATTTGATAAGACCGGATAAAGGTACATCTGGTCACAGCAGATGCCGAGAGGAGAGAAATAAGTGGCAGAGCAGAGTAAGAAGAAAGTTGCTGTTGTAACAGGTGCTTCCAGAGGAATCGGAAGAGCCATTGCCCTGGAGCTTGCTTCCAGAGGTGCAGCAGTTGTAATCAATTATAACGGTTCTGAGGAACGGGCACGAGAAGTGCAGAAAGAGATTGAGGAAAAAGGCGGCGAGGCTGAGATCAGACAGTGGAATGTTGCGGATTATAAAGCCTGTGAGAGTGCCGTAAAGGACATTGTAAAACTCATGGAAGCATTGATATTCTGGTAAACAATGCCGGAATCACAAAAGACGGACTTCTGATGGGAATGTCAGAAGAAGACTTTGATCAGGTGATCGATGTCAACCTCAAGGGAACTTTCAACATGATGCGTTTTGTTTCCAGACAGATGCTCCGTCAGCGTTCAGGACGTATGATCAGTATGGCATCTGTTGTGGGGATCGCAGGAAATGCCGGACAGGCAAATTATGCGGCATCCAAAGCGGGATTATTGGTATGACCAAAAGCGCGGCAAGAGAGCTTGCATCCCGAGGCATCACAGTGAACGCAGTTGCGCCGGGATTTATTGAGACAGAGATGACAGCAGTATTATCTGAAGAAGTAAAAAAAGCATCTGCTGCGCAGATTCCGCTGGGACATTTCGGCAGACCGGAAGACATTGCAAAAGCAGTAGCTTTTCTGGCATCTGACGATGCAGCATACATTACCGGACAGATAATTCAGGTTGATGGAGGAATGGTCATATGAGTAAGAGAAGAGTAGTTGTAACCGGACTTGGCGCCGTTACTCCTATTGGAAATAATGTTGAGGATTTCTGGGCAGGAATCCGTGAAGGAAAAGTCGGCATCGGACCGATCACAAAATTTGATACAACAGATTACAAGGTAAAGATCGCAGCAGAAGTTAAAGATTTTAATGCAAAGATCATATGGATCCGAGAGCCGCAGACGTATGGATCCATTTTGCCAGTATGCAGTGACAGCAGCAAAAGAAGCTTTTGAGGATGCTGGCCTTTGATATGGAAAAAGAGGATTCTTTCCGTGTGGGTGTTATTGTTGGTTCTGGTATCGGAAGTCTTCCGCAGGTAGAAAACAACTATGAAAAGATCCTCACCAAGGGACCTGGAAAAGTAAATCCACTGATGGTCCCGATGATGATCTCTAACATGGCTGCAGGAAATATTTCTATTCAGCTGGGACTCCGCGGCAAATGTACAGATGTTGTGACAGCCTGTGCATCCGGAACACACAGCATTGGTGATGCATTCCGTGCAATTCAGTATGGGGATGCGGAAATCATGCTGGCAGGTGGAACCGAGAGTTGTATCTGTCCGACAGGAGTGGCTGGCTTTACCGCACTTACTGCACTGACCAAGACCGAAGATGTCGCAAGAGCATCTATTCCATTTGACAAAGACAGAAGTGGTTTTGTACTTGGAGAAGGTGCCGGAATCGTAGTTCTTGAAGAACTGGAGCATGCGAAGGCAAGAGGAGCAAGAATCTATGCCGAGCTGGTTGGTTACGGTGCAACAGCAGATGCTTTCCACATCACTTCTCCTGCAGAGGACGGAGCAGGCGCAGCCAGAGCAATGGAACTTGCAATGGAAGAAGCTGGTGTTCAGCCATCTGAGGTAGAATACATTAACGCGCATGGAACGAGTACGCATCACAATGACCTGTTTGAGACAAGAGCGATCCACAAAGCATTTGGAGATGCGGCAAAAAATCTGGTTGTAAATTCTACAAAATCCATGATCGGACATCTTCTTGGTGCAGCCGGTGGAGTGGAATTTGTGACCTGCGTTAAATCTCTGGAAGAGGGATTTATCCACCAGACAGTTGGAACCACAGATCCGGACGAAGAGTGTGATCTGAACTATGCGATCGGTGCTCCGGTAGAAAAAGAGATCCATTATGCAATGAGCAATTCTCTTGGCTTTGGCGGACACAATGCGACACTTCTTGTAAAGAAATATGAGGTTGATAATTATGGAATTTGAAAATCTTCTTACATTAATAAAAACAGTATCAGATTCTGATCTGACAGACTTTGCTTATGAAGAAAACGGAACCAGCATTCATCTGAAGAAGAAAAAAGAAACTGTAGTAGTTACGGGAAATTCTTCTAATGTACCGGTTATGGGACTTCAAACAGCGCAGCGTTGGGACAGATCACGGAATCAGAAGCAAAGATGGAGAAAGATATTGCAGATGGTGAACCAGAGGGTATGCTTATAAAATCTCCTCTTGTGGGAACTTTTTATGCAGCACCTGCCGAGGACGCAGATCCGTTTGTTTCTGTTGGAGATCAGGTCAAAAAAGGTCAGACGCTTGCCATCGTGGAAGCAATGAAACTGATGAACGAGATTGAAAGTGATTTTGACGGTAAAGTTGCGGAAATTTATGTGGAAAACGGACAGGCAGTAGAGTATGGACAGCCGTTGTTCCGGATTGTATAAATTCAGGGTATAAATCTGAAAAAATGTGGATCATTCGAATGTACAGAGAAATTAATGTGGATAAACGAAGTTCCATTGTAGGAGTATAGATTATGAATAAATTAGGGGTAAAAGAAATTGAACAGATTCTTCCTCACAGACATCCATTTCTTCTTGTGGATTATATCGAGGATTATGAGCCGGGCAAATTTGCTGTCGGTTATAAATGCGTGACTTTCCGTGAGGACTTTTTTAAAGGACATTTCCCACAGGAACCGGTAATGCCGGGTGTCCTGATGGTGGAAGCTCTTGCGCAGACAGGCGCTGTGGCAATCTTAAGCTGGAAGAAAACAAAGGCAAGATTGCATACTTTGGCGGGATCAAGAACTGCAGATTCCGTGGAAAAGTTGTTCCGGGGGATAAACTTCGTCTGGAAACAACGATCATCAAATGCAAAGGACCGGTTGGTGTCGGTCATGCAGTTGCAAGTGTTGACGGCAAAGTGGTAGTTGATGCAGAACTGACTTTTATGATTGGATAGGTGACACACTATGATTAAAAAGTGCTGATTGCGAATCGAGGGGAGATTGCAGTACGGATCATCCGCGCATGCAGAGAAATGGGAATAGAGACGGTTGCTGTTTATTCAGAGGCAGACAGAGATGCACTTCATACTCAGCTTGCGGATGAGGCAGTCTGCATCGGACCGGCACCGTCATCCGAGAGCTATCTCAGCATGGAAAATATCATCAGTGCAACGATCGTTACAGGTGCGGATGCAATTCATCCGGGATTTGGTTTCCTTTCCGAAAACAGTCGTTTTGCGGAACTCTGTGAACAGTGCAATATTACATTTATCGGCCGCCGTCAACTGTGATCGCAAGTCTGGAACAAGCAGGCGGCAAAAATACAATGGCAAATGCAGGGGTTCCGATCATTCCTGGTGGCAAAAATCCAATCTATACAGTAGAAGAGGGAATGAAGGAAGCCGAAACGATCGGTTATCCGGTCATCATCAAAGCTGCTCTTGGTGGAGGCGGCAAGGGAATGCGAGTTGCTGATACACCGGCAGATTTTGAAGAAAGTTTCCGTACCGCACAGAAAGAAACGCAGATGGCTTTTGGCGATTCTACGATGTACGTGGAGCATTTTGTACGTCATCCAAGACATATTGAATTTCAGATCATGGCAGATAAATTCGGTAATGTAATTCACCTGGGGGAACGTGATTGTTCCATTCAGAGAATCATCAGAAGATGATCGAGGAATCCCCATGTGAGGTGATCTCCGATGAACTTCGTGCCAGAATGGGAGAGGCAGCGGTGAAAGCGGCAAAAGCAGCCGGGTATGAAAATGCCGGAACGATTGAATTCCTTCTTGATAAAGAAGGCAGATTTTATTTTATGGAAATGAATACCCGAATTCAGGTGGAGCATCCGGTTACGGAGTGGGTGACAGGTGTGGATCTTGTCAAAGAGCAGATCCGCATTGCATCCGGGCTTCCACTATCCTGTAAGCAGGAAGATATTCAGCTGACAGGGCATGCGATTGAATGCCGGATCAACGCAGAAAATCCATCCAAAGGTTTTCGTCCGTCACCGGGAACGATCACGGACATGTATTTTCCGGGAGGAAAAGGAATCCGTATTGATTCCGCTGTGTACAGTGGATATACGATCCCACCGTATTATGATTCCATGATCGCGAAGGTGATCGTGTGGGCGAAGAACCGTACCGAAGCAATCCGTAAGATGCAGAGTGCGCTTGGTGAAGTGATCATAGAGGGAATCGATACCAACGTAGACTATCAGTATGAAATCCTGGATCATCCGGATTTCCAGTCAGGAAATACGGACGTAGAATTCATCGAAAGAATGGAAGCAGATAAATAAAATAAAGTGTTACTGTAAACGGAGTGAACAGTAACGTATAGTTTTGGTATTAACAGGAGTGAACGATCATGAAGTTGGATAACATGTTCAAAAAGACAAGAATTGTTTCCAGAATACAGAGCCATAGTGCGGTCCGTGCTTCCAGGCCGGAGGTACCGGAAGGACTTCTTCGTAAATGTAACAAGTGCGGAGCTGCCATCATCGCAGAAGATGTAAACAGGGATATTATATCTGTCCGAAATGCGGAGGATATTTCCGTGTACATGCATATCGCAGAATCCAGATGGTGATCGATGAGGGAACTTTTGAGGAATGGAATCAGGATCTGATCGGTGGAAATCCTGTAAATTACAAAGGGTATCCGGAAAAAGTACAGGCACTTCAGGAGAAGACCGGGCTCAAAGAGGCTGTTGTCACAGGCAAAGGCAAAATAAATGGCAGAGATACTGTGATCGCAGTCTGCGATGGAAGATTCCTGATGGCAAGCATGGGCTGGGCAGTTGGCGAAAAAATCACCAGAGCAGTAGAACGTGCAACGGAGGAAAAACTTCCCGTTATCATTTTTGCCTGTTCTGGTGGTGCCAGAATGCAGGAGGGAATCACATCTCTGATGCAGATGGCAACTTCCGCGGCGCTGGAACGTCACAGCAAGGCCGGACTGCTTTATGTAAGTGTTTTGACGGAACCTACGACAGGTGGCGTGACGGCAAGTTTTGCGATGCTGGGGGATATCATTCTGGCGGAACCAGGTGCACTGATCGGTTTCGCAGGTCCGCGTGTCATTGAGCAGACTCTTCGTCAGAAACTGCCGAAAGGATTTCAGAGAGCAGAATTTCTGGTTGAGCATGGTTTTGTAGATGATATTGTAAGGCGTGAGAATCTGAAGGAAACACTTGGTAAGATCTTGGAGATACATGCGGTATCCTGGAAAACAGAAAACAGGATCAGAACGGATGCAGCTGAATTACATCACTCGAGTGATTCTGAAGCAGGTTTTGAAAACCTGGTAAATGACAAGTGTGATTCTGACAAGGGTAACTCCGACAAAGGAGATTCCAGTCTGATTAACGCTGGCATCAACCCTTACCTCACAGCCTGGGATCGTGTACAGATCTCACGCAAGATTGATCGTCCATCCGGCAGTGATTATATAGAAGCACTTTTTACGGATTTTATGGAATTTCATGGAGACCGAAATTACGGAGATGATAAGGCAATCATCGGTGGAATCGCAAAATTTCATGGAAAACCAGTCACTGTTATCGTGCAGGAAAAAGGAACCAACACCAAAGAAAACATTGCACACAATTTCGGCATGCCGATGCCGGAAGGATATCGCAAGGCGCTGCGCCTGATGAAGCAGGCAGAAAAGTTTCAGCGTCCGGTAATCTGTTTTGTGGATACGCCGGGAGCTTTCTGTGGTATCGAGGCAGAGGAACGAGGACAGGGCGAGGCTATTGCCCGTAATCTCTGGGAGCTTGCCGGACTGAAAACACCGGTTCTGTCTATTGTGACAGGAGAAGGTGGAAGCGGTGGGGCACTTGCCCTGGCAGCAGGTGATCAGGTATGGATGTTGGAGAATTCCATATATTCTATTCTTTCGCCGGAAGGATTTGCAAGTATTCTCTGGAAGGACAGTACTAAAGCGAAAGAGGCGGCTGGGGTTATGAAGCTAACCGCCGGTGATCTGTATGAGAAAGGAATCATTGAGCAGGTGATTCCTGAACCGGAGAATCTGACACCGGAAAGTATGTGGCAGGTGGCTGAACGCCTGAATGATAAAATCTGTACTTTCCTTCAAAAATATACATCTCTTTCCGAGGAAGAGCTTCTCGAAACAAGATACGCCCGTTTTCGTAAGTTCTGAATTGAAATATCACGCGACTCACTTCTTTCACTTTTCCTACATTATATAGAAAAAGGCGCGCAGGAAAAGAAAAATATCTGGGACAGAAAAGGAAAAGTGTGGAAAAACCGAACACTTTTCTTTTTTTGTCTATACAAAAGGACAGAAACTGGAATTATAATATATAAAAAGAAGAAAAATCGGAGGAGACACGAATGAAAGAAGTAAAATCGCCAAAGAAGCCGTTACTTTATTATTATGGAATCGTGCTTCTGATCATAATTGTTTTTAATGTGCTTGTAACCCCGATGCTCACAAAAACAATGGTCAAAGAAGTCGATTATGGAACTTTTATGTCGAAGATCGAAGATAAAAAGATTGATGATGTCCAGATTGAGGATAATCAGATCCTTTTTACAGATAAAGATGATAAAAATACCATCTATAAAACAGGCGTGATGGAAGACCCGACTTTGACAGAACGTCTTTACAAGGCTGGTGCAAAATTCTCAAAAGAGATCGATCAGCAACTGTCACCGGTGGCAAGCTTTCTGCTGACAGGAGTACTTCCTCTGATCATCTTTATCGCCCTGGGACAGTACCTGAGCCGCAAAATGATGAATCAGATGGGCGGTAAGAATTCCATGGCATTTGGAATGGGAAAAAGCAATGCCAAAGTTTATGTACCGTCAACCGAAGGTATCCGCTTCAGTGATGTAGCCGGTGAAGAAGAAGCAAAAGAAAATCTGCAGGAAATCGTTGATTATCTGCATAATCCGGAGAAATACACCAGGGTTGGAGCTTCCATGCCGAAAGGCGTTCTGCTTGTCGGCCCTCCAGGTACCGGTAAAACCATGCTGGCAAAAGCAGTAGCCGGAGAATCCAATGTACCGTTCTTCTCGATGTCCGGTTCTGAATTTGTGGAAATGTTTGTTGGTATGGGTGCTTCCAAGGTTCGTGATCTCTTTAAACAGGCAAAGGAAAAAGCACCTTGTATCGTATTCATTGATGAGATCGATGCTATCGGTAAGAAACGAGACGGACAGATGGCAGGTGGAAACGATGAACGTGAGCAGACTCTGAACCAGCTGCTTACTGAGATGGATGGTTTTGAGGGAAATAACGGTGTTATTATTCTGGCAGCAACCAACCGTCCGGAATCTCTTGACCCGGCACTGACCCGTCCGGGCCGTTTTGACCGCCGTGTACCTGTAGAACTTCCGGATCTTGAAGGTCGTGAAGCAATCCTTAAAGTACATGCAAAAAAAGTTCAGCTTTCTGACGATGTGGATTTCCATACGATCGCAAGAATGGCCTCAGGAGCTTCCGGTGCAGAGCTTGCCAATATTGTAAATGAGGCAGCTCTTCGTGCTGTTCGTGATAATCGTGAAGTAGTCACAGAAGCAGATCTGGAAGAAAGTATTGAAGTTGTTATTGCAGGATATCAGAAGAAAAATGCGGTACTTTCAGATCAGGAGAAAAAGGTAGTCGCATATCATGAGATTGGACACGCTCTTGTAGCAGCAATGCAGACACATTCTGCACCGGTTCAGAAGATTACGATCATTCCAAGAACTTCTGGTGCGCTTGGTTATACATGCAGGTAGAGCAGGGAGACAAATATCTTCTGACAAAGCAGGAACTGGAAAATAAGATTGCAACATTTACCGGTGGCCGTGCTGCAGAGGAAGTGGTATTTGGTGAGATAACAACCGGCGCATCCAATGATATTGAACAGGCAACCAAGATTGCCCGAGCCATGATCACCCGCTATGGTATGAGTGATGACTTTGATATGGTGGCTATGGAAACCGTGACAAATCAGTATCTTGGCGGTGACGCATCCCTGGCATGCTCTGCGGATACGCAAGATGAGATTGACCGTAAGGTTGTGGAACTGGTTAAGAGAGAGCATGAGAAAGCGAAAAAAATTCTTCTTGATAACCGTCAGAAACTGGATGAGTTATCCAATTATCTCTATGAAAAGAGACGATCACAGGAGATGAATTTATGGCAATCCTGAATGGCGAGGCAAAAAATGAGACAAATACAGAAACGAAAATAGAATCAGGAGCTGAGAAGAAGGAGGCGGATGCAGATGAACAGACGATCTGATATTGGATGGTTTGAATTAATCGTGGGTATCATTCTGATCATATTTGGTGTTGTGATCATGCGTCAGCCGGTAGGGGTACTTACCTGGATCGTGATTCTGTGTGGTGTGCTTGCAATCTTGAGCGGAATTGGGGATATTGTTCTGTATGTCAAAATGGAACACTTTACCGGGTTTGGACCGATAGTTTCACTTGTCACAGGAATCCTGAGTGTGATGGCCGGATTTATGCTCGCGGCACATCCGGAAGCAGGAAACTGGGCGATTGCAATGATTCTTCCAATCTGGATTATTGCGCATTGTATTTCCAGACTTTCTCATCTGCAGTATATGAAGATGCATTACGGAATGACTTATTATACGATTTCACTGATTCTGAATATCCTTGGTCTGCTCGTTGGAATCCTTCTGATCTTCCGGCCGATGATCACGATCCTTTCCATGGGTGTGCTTGTAGGAGGCTTTATGATCATTGAGGGAGTGGAGCTCATTCTTGTTGGACTGGACGGCAGACAATATTACAGATAAAAAAGAAATTCAGGTACAGGTGGATCTGGTATTGGCCTGTCAGTTGCAAAAGCAATCGTACAGGCGCATAAAGGTAAAATTACCGCAGAAAATAAAAACGGAAAAGGATTGACGATCACGATTCTTCTATAAAAAGAAGAATATGTGAACAAAGCCGCCGCACTCTTGTGCGGTGGCTTTTTATATTGTAAAATATATAAAATAAAACTTCTTAGGGTTCAATGACAAAGGGAGGAGAAGTTTTGAAAAATAATTATACCGTAAGCAGCAGAAAAAGATTTCTGTTCTATATTCTGATGATATTAAGTCTGCTCTGTATCATAGCATTGCAGTTTTTTGGACAGAATGAAAGGGATGGAAATACAACAGAAAAAAATCTTATTTACCAGGGAACTTTTACCTGGTAAATAAGATGGAAGCAGTGAAAAGATATGGAATATTGACAGTTGGTTCTGTCGTATTGGGAATTTCGGACTACATGTTCAAATTTCAGAATCACTTTAGTTTTGGCGGGGTCAGCGGTATCGCTGTGATTATGAGCGGTCTGCTTGGAGGCTCTGCGAGCACGTATACATTTGTCATTAATATGCTTTTACTTGTAGTTGCATTTGTATTGCTGGGAAAAGAAGTGGCAATGCGGTCTGCCTATGTGAGCGTCTTGTACAGTGTAACACTGGAAGTCATACAGTATGTGTGGCCGATGTCAAAGCCACTTACAAATCAGCCGGTGTTGGAACTTGTATTTTGCTTTATGATCCTTGCAGTATGTTCCGCAATTTTCTTCAACATGAATGCATCCAGCGGTGGATCGGATATTATTGCTTTGATATTAAAAAAGTATACCAATGTTTCAATCGGAACAGCACTGCTGGTCGTAGATTCCATAGTTATCATTGTGGCATTTTTCGTGTATGGTGTAACTGTAGGTTTATTTTCACTGGCCGGATTCCTTGCAAAGTCATTTTTTATTGACACGGTCATTGAGTCATTGAATCTATGTAAATATTTTACAATCATTTCCAAAAATGCAGAGCCAATCTGCAATTACATTAATGCAGAGTTGAATCACGGTGCGACGATTTACGATGCAAGAGGCGCTTATACGAAAGATAACAAACAGGTAGTTATGACAGTTGTAAAACGCGAACAGGCGAGAAATCTCCGGAACTATGTTCACAAAGTAGATCCGGACGCATTTATGATGATCACCAACAGCAGCGAGATTATTGGTAAAGGATTTATAGAATAGGAGGAGCTTGCGATGAGCAGCATATTTGATATATTGGGACCGGTCATGGTCGGTCCGTCCAGTTCCCATACAGCAGGAGCGGTGCGAATTGGATATACAGCCAGACAACTTTTTGGGGAGCCGGTGAAAAAGGCAATTGTATATCTTCATGGTTCATTTGCAGCAACCGGAGAAGGACATGGGACGGATAAGGCGATCATCGCAGGTCTTCTAGGGATGAAGCCGGATGATCTCCGAATTCCAGATAGTTTTACAGTCGCAAAAGAAAGTGGCATGGAATTTGTCATTGATAAGAAAGAAATCAGAGGGGCACACCCGAATACAGCACGAATCATTATGGAAAATGATGCGGATAAAAAAATGGTCATGCAGGCATACTCCATTGGAGGAGGAAGAATCCGTGTCAGTGTTCTGGATGGGATCGAGGTAGATTTTAGTGGTGAGAGTAATACACTGATCGTTCGAAATATGGACAGGCCGGGATGTATTACGGAAGTCAGTGCGGCACTTAGTCACGAGAAGATAAATGTTGCAACGATGCAGGTGTTCCGTCACAAAAGAGGCGGTCTTGCCGTTATGGTCGTAGAGACAGATCAGCCATACCGGAAAACGTTGTGGCTGAACTGAAAATGAAAGAAGATATTCTGGAAGTGATCTCGCTGAATCTGGAAGAAGGGGGCTTAACATGGCATATCAGGCAGTGGAAGAAATACAGAACCGATGCGAAAAAGAGAGCATTCCTTTCTGGAAAGCAGTGCAGTTAGAGGACTGTGAGGAAAATGGAATTACAGAAGAAGAATCCTGGCAGCAGATGACACTGATGTGGACCCGGATGAAAGAAGGCGTAGATGCATATAATCCTTCTGAAATATCCAGAAGTGGTCTGGTAGGAAAAGAAGGCGGCTCATGGATGAGTATCGTCAGAATGAAAAGCCACTTTGTGGTGATTTTGTGTCAAAGGTGATTGCAAA
>ENA-OQEN01000873-OQEN01000873.1-human-gut-metagenome-genome-assembly--contig:-NODE-873-length-12187-cov-4.409453_pt1 | contig 12187 bp, 16 predicted proteins | sample MGYA00242791_ERZ504627 | MGnify/ENA primary metagenome ERZ504627 (study PRJEB26092, sample SAMD00036316) | human gut metagenome | host: Homo sapiens | study: EMG produced TPA metagenomics assembly of... | reverse complement strand
GGAGGAAGATACTGCACCGCAAATCCATATAATGAATGATCTTATACAAGTTCATGTACGTGGATACACAAAGCAGGCGAAACTTTCGCATAGAAAAAAAGGTACTTTTGCAGGACTTGTGGAGATGATTCCTTATTGGAAAGAGATGGGAATCAATGCAATCGAACTGATGCCGGCATATGAGTTTCAGGAATGTACACGCAAAGAGACGGCGGGCAGTATGGCAGTCCGTTCAAAAAAAGATGACAGGATAAATTACTGGGGATATGCACAGGGATTTTATTTTGCGCCGAAAGCATCTTACTGTGCGACCAGGGAACCGGATCGGGAGTTTCGTGATATGGTCCATGCACTGCATCAGGCAGGAATCGAGTGTATCATGGAGATGTATTTCCCGGAGAATACGCCGTCATTGCAGGTAGTGCGTTCCCTCTGGATGTGGAAACTGTTTTATCATGTGGATGGATTTCATCTTATGGGAGATGGCGTTCATCAGAAAGTCCTTGAACAGGATCCGATTCTTTATGGGACAAAGAAAATGTTTTCTGAGATCGCGGGCAATGCAGATACGGAAAATATGCTTGCAGAATATAATGCAGGATTTAAGCAGGATATGAGAAGATTTCTTAAGAGTGATGAAGGTATGATCTCAGGGGCAGAATTTCATGTGCGAAGGAATACGGGCTCTTTTGGAACTATCAATTATATGGCAAATCAGGATGGGTTTACGCTGTATGATACAGCGGCATATAATTATCGCCATAACGAAGCGAATGGCGAGGACAATCGTGATGGCAGTGAATTTAATTATTCCTGGAACTGTGGCATTGAGGGAGCAACACGCAAACAGGCAATTCGCAAAATGCGTGAGCAGCAGATGAGGAATGCGTTTCTGATGCTGCTTTTGAGTCAGGGACGCCAATGATCTATGGTGGTGATGAATTTGCCAATTCACAGGCGGGAAACAACAATGCATGGTGTCAGGATAATGCAGTAGGATGGACGGACTGGAAAAATGCGAAGAAGCAGGAGAATCTTTCCACTTTTGTAAAGGAAGCAATTGCTTTCCGAAAAAAATCATCCAATCCTTCATATGCCACAGGAAATGCGTGGAGTGGATTACATGGCGAAGGGATTTCCGGATATTTCTGTACATGGGGAACGTGCATGGTTTCTTAACCGTGATAATACCAGCCGCCTTCTGGGCGTGATGTACTGCGGCTCTTATGCAGAGAATGAAAATGGAAATGCAGATAATTTTATTTATATAGGAATGAATTTTCACTGGGAAAAACGAAATATTGCACTTCCGAACCTTCCTGACGGACTGGGTTGGAAAAAGGTTGCGGATACTTCCGGGCAGACACCAGAGCAGTGGTTTGGAGAATATGAAGAAACATATAAAAAATCAATTAAGATCAATCCACGTACGATCGTGGTACTGATCGCAAAGCGGGAGGAATCAGGGCATGCATCCATGGCTGCACTTCAAGACAATAACGAGGCATAAACTGCTGGTAATGAAATATTGTTTTCGCATAGGACTTTACAAACAGGGCCTGCTTCATGACCTGTCAAAATATTCACCGACAGAATTTCTGGTTGGATGTAAATACTATCAGGGGACGAGAAGCCCGAATAATGCAGAGAGAGAAGACATTGGAGTATCAACTTCATGGCTCCATCACAAAGGGAGAAATAAACATCATTTTGAGCATTGGGTAGATTATTCTGTAAATGATGGCGAGCATGTGATCATGGGAGCGCAGATGCCGCGCAAATATGTGGCAGAAATGGTCATGGACCGGATCAGTGCATCCAGGAACTATCTTGGGGATGCGTACAATGACAGCCAGCCATTGGAGTATTTTCTGAAGAGTAAGGAAAAACTTTGGTTTATTCATCCTCAGACCAATAAAGAACTGGAAGCACTTCTCAGGATTTTGAATGATCATGGTGAAGAAAAGCTGCTTCATTATATTAAATATAGATACCTGAAGGGTGAGACCAGAAAGATTCGTTATTGAAATAAGAGAAATGAGCAAAAGCCGTTATCTTGTGTTAGAGATATTCTGACAGGATAACGGCTTTTTGTAATTTTGAGAGTGAAATGTGAAATAAAGAAATGATATGAATAAACAATGCGGATAAACAGTATATAACAGTTGACAACAGTGATACACTGTTATATACTGTTTGTAGAAGGAGGGATGAAGTTGAACCTTATTATAAATCATACTTCCATGGAACCGATCTATGAGCAGATCGTAGCACAGATCAAGGCAGAAGTGATTGAAGGAAGAATGACGGCCGGAGATGCGCTTCCATCGGTGAGGGCACTTTCAAGAGAGCTGAAGATCAGTGCGCTGACAGTAAAAAAAGCCTATGACAATTTGGAAGAAGAAGGATTGATTGTGACTGTCCATGGAAAGGGAAGCTTTATTGCGGCAGCAAATCAGGAGCTTCTGATGGAAGAGCGGCGCAAGGAATTGGAGAAAGAACTGGAAGCTGCTGTACAGAAAGCCCGTACCGGGGGATTGACGGCGAAAGAAATCCGGGAGTCATTTGAGATCATAATGGAGGATGAGGTATGTTAGTACAACTGGATCGTATGAAGAAAGAATATGATGGATTTTCACTGGAACTGAATATGGAGATTCCAGAGAATCAGGTGACCGGATTGATCGGGGCGAATGGAGCGGGAAAGAGTACGACATTTAAACTGATGCTTGGACTTATCCGTCCGGATGAAGGAAATGTGGAGATATTTGGAAGAAATGCTGCGGAAATGGGTGCAGAGGATAAACAGAAGATTGGAGCCGCATTCTCCGACAGCGGATTTTCCGAATATTTGAAAGTACAGCAGCTTATTCCAATCATGAGCCGTTTCTATCCGGATTTTCAGGAAGAAGAGTTTCGTGGAAGATGTGAGAGATTTAAGATTCCGCTGAATAAACAGATCAAGGAGTTTTCTACCGGAATGAAAGCAAAGCTGAATGTACTTCTTGCACTCAGCCACGACAGCAGATTACTGATTCTTGATGTAAAATGAGGTATAGATGGTAGGCGTGTATGGAGTGTATACAGTTTGCTTTTAGAGGAAAATAGGTACATGATACACAGATAATGGAAAAGAATGTGTATTCAGTTGAATATAGAAATAAGTAGTAGGTATGAAAGAATAAGATTCTTCCATGCCTTTTTTTATTATAAAGAAAGGATAGGTTGCACAGTATCCGCCCGGTCATTTTAGTAGATCTGCTGAATAGCTTTCTCCCGGAAGTGTGGTATAGTCTTGTGCTTGGAACAGGGAAACGACACAGAAAGGAGAAAACGATATGTCAGTACAGCCAGATATCATCTGGAACGAGCAATGTCTGGGGATACGGATAGGAGAACAGGTATGTATCTATCTGAAAAAGCATAATGCGGAATACCAGAGACTGCAAAAGAAAATACTGGAACTTATAGAGAAGTATCCAGTGATAGAAACATTTATGGAAGCGGCTCAGTCAATCAGTCTGACAGCAGACGAACATCAGGCACTGCACCAATATTTCCAACTGGAGAACGGAAAGGAAATGATAGAAGAAGAATATCATTTCTATATGGGACAGGCACAGATGATTTCGTATGGTGCCATGCTTGGAAAAATCAAAAAAGCAGTGTCAGGAAAGAACGAAGTGATACAAAGAAATTACTGGAACTGCTAATGGATACCTGGATTGATGAGGTAGAAAATGAACTGAAAGAAAATGCAGTGTACCAGAAAATGCTCGAAAAAATATCAAAATATGAAGATCAGGTTCAGGCAATGGGACTTGAAAAAGAAAAACGAAAAATGATAGATGCATACGTTACGAAAGTAAATGAGAGATGGATTCTATATGCGGAATCCTTGTATCAGGCTGGTATGCAGAAAATCCTGGAATTACTGAATCTGTAAAAGAGACGGATAAAATGGGGAAGCACGAAAGACACTTCCCCATTTGTCACTTCTATTCATCTTTGCCATCAATGAGAAATATGTATGAAACCTGAAAGATTTCAGCAATGGCTTTTAATTCAAGATCAGTGACATAACGCTTGTTTGTTTCGATTCTGGTGATTACATTTTTATCCATATCGTAACCAGCTAACTGGAGTTTATAGGCAAGATCACGCTGAGACATATTGTGGGTCTTGCGAAGTTCAATCAATCGCTGGCTAATCAGATTCTTCTCACCAGACTGTGTCCTTGGCTTTGGCATCTTAAATCTCTTCCTCTCTGGTAAACAGATGGTTTGTCTCACTTTTTGCACCATCTGTATTGATTTTAACGATTGGACAAGGTAGAATCGGTTGTAAAAGTGAGACAAGGACAGAAGAGAAGGGAGAAATATATGGAGCAGGCAAAAATAGAACAGCTTGCATTTTTATATTTATGCAGCGAGCATGATAAAAGGTTATTGCTGAAAAAAGAAAAAATGCCGTTAGCTGATTTTGACAGGTTGACCTACTTGATTTACCATTTAGGTTTTAAGGAATATCATATAAAAGTATGGATGGAATTTGCTGGGGACTTCCAAAAGGAATGGGATTGCCTGGAAGCACTTCAGGAAACAGGTGGGCGTGTTGGAAACATAGATAGTACAGAATCAGAAGTTAAACTCCATGAGATGTGGATTCAGGATTTTTGCAAAAGCACACCAAAAGAGATCGGAGAGTGGATACAAGACCTAGATTATAAATAAAAAATATGATATCATTAGTGGTAGAAATCGAATTTTGTTAGGAAATGACACAATAATGAGTAGTGATAAAGAAATTGCTCATAGCATTGCGATATATATAAAGCTATAGGGGGATGTTATGACAGAACAGCAGTATAAGGATTTATTGATAGCAACAGCAAAGATGAGTGATTATGAGCATAAAGATGAGGTGGTGGAGGCGCTTAAAGTTGCTTCTGTTTCATTTCAAAAGGAATGGGCTTTTACATATCATTTGCCTGATCATCGTCAAGAGTATATTATTATTAGCGTTGTTCCAGATAAATTAATTGTCTTGAAAGAACATGAAGATTTTGTTGATGATTTGTGCAAACAGGTTTATGAACCAAACGATTATAATGAGTATAGCGGATTGGTATTAAAACCCGGAATACTTAATATTGCACCAGAAGAAGTAAGCCAAGAGATACTTTTTGATGATATACAAAATCGGATAATTGATGAAATTCGAGAAGCAAAGTTCTCAATTTGGATAGCAATGGCATGGTTCACCAATAAAAAAATATTTGATGAATTATTGAAAAAAAGAAATGAAGGGTTAGATGTAAAAATTATTATTGATAATAATCGTGTTAATAAGGAGAAACCTTCGTTCACTTTGGAAGATCACTTTGAGGTTTATCGGGTGGATGTGATGTCAGAGCGGTACAAAAATATAATGCATAGGAAGTTTTGTGTGATCGATTTAGAAGTTGCAATGCACGGTACTTTCAATTGGACAAACGCTGCAAACTATAATAAGGAACATTGGGATGTAGATCATAATAGAGAAACAGCAAAAACATTTGCAGAAGAATTTGTGAAAATGAGAAGAGATGCTGAATTGTCGATGTTGTGGCTTGATTTTTGAATGGAGTATGTTCATGGATTTAAAAGAATTTTATTTTCAAAATATAAAGGAATCCGAATACCATTATCGTTTTCTGGAATCTGTTAAAAAGGTAAATTATACATATAATATTTTTTATGGTGAAGAAGAAACTCAGAATTATCAATTTGAGATTTATGATGTTGAAGAAGCAATAACGAAATTTAAAGAACTGTGTCAGCCAGATGTTGATTTTTCAGGTGAAAATAAATGTTGGTTTTATCTAATAACATATTATCTACATATGCTCGGTTATGAGATAAAAGAGTTTCCTAGAATACTAGCAAGACCCCCTGTTGATCCAACAGACTTTACATATAGAGATATTAGAAATCGAATTATTGCTCTAGGTGGAGATGATAATGGAACTGTTCGTTATGCGACTAGAAGAACCTTTGTAGCAGATCTGACATTTGAGCAAAAGTCTTGTAATATTGAAGTGAACGATTCTATAAATCAGAAATTTATTGAAATTTCTACTAGACAGGCATCTTTCAATAGTATGCATATAGATGAAAAAATTGCTGAGATTGCAAACCTTATTGAAAACCTGTTGAAACAAGATGGAAAATTTATCACACCAGAATATGAAGATGTATGTTGTGGCTTCATTGACGATACGATAGTAAAGAATTATAGAAAGAAAATGCAGTGCTTTAGACATTGCACAGATGAAGCAATAGAGGAAAGAAAGACATACTCCGAAGAACAAAAAAAATTCCTTGTTGATTATGGACTTACAATGGTAAAAGCTATTCATGAATTGGTGAAATAAAGAATAGTAACATAGGCAGCTAGTAGGAACATTTTAAAGCAGTATTTATGTGCTACAAGAACAGAAATAGAGAATCCAAGTTATAAATTAATTAAAAGTGATAGCATACAGTATGCATATTTATTTGTAAATATACATAACTGTATTTTTTATTACGGGCAGGGCTCTTCGGGGTTCTGCCCTTTTTCTCTTTTTCCAGACCGAAAGACCACCTGCTGGAAAAGAACAAAGAAAACCAGAAAGGATGTGGTGACTTATCATTATAGGAATTGACCATGGATATTATGCCATCAAAACTCCCCATGTGTGCTTCCCGACAGGATTGACCGGGTATGATTACGAGCCGTACACCATGCAGAATGTCCTGCAGTACAATGGGAAATTTTATGTGTGTGGAACCGGGCGGCAGACGCTGGTGAGAAGCAAGACTTCCAATGACAATTATTATCTTTTGACAATGGCAGCTATTGCTCAGGAAATCCGCTATCGCCGGGGAGAGAGGAAAACAGATGTGGTTCTGGCAGCCGGCTCCCACTGGCAAGTTTTGGCAGGGAGAAAAAAGGTTTCCGGGAATATCTGTTTCGGAAAGAGCAGCCTCTGCGTTTCCGGTACGAGGATGAGAGCTATGAGATCCGGATTCAGGATGTAAAACTGTTCCCACAGGGATACTCTGCCCTGGCTCTTCACCTGGAATGTGTTCGGGATGAGCCTTCTGTTCTTCTCGCAGATATCGGTGGCTGGACCGTAGACCTGATGCGGCTGGACAACAGTGTTCCAAATGCCGCTACCTGCCGCAGCCTGGAACTTGGTGTGATCCGGTGTGTGGATGAGATCACCGAGCAGGTACGCAGAAATACCGGACTGTCTGTAACGGATATTCAGATCGAACGTGTTCTGAACGGCCAGAGCTGCAGCATGGACGGCCGCAAAAGAAATCATTGTCCGGCAGGGAAGACTCTACACGGAGAAAATACTGTCTGCAATTATGGAAGCCGGGTTCGATCTGAAGGCAATTCCGTCCGTGATCATGGGCGGCGGAGCAGCATTCTGAAACGGCACGTGACACCGCAGGACAGGCTGTGTCGGCAGATTTACCTGACGGACGTACACGCCAACGCTTCCGGCTATGAGCGGATTGTGGGGCAGATGTGCGCGAAGTAAAGAGGCGCGTTTTCTCGTTCCGCCTGAACTTTGGTAATCCGGATCACAAAAAGGCATGGGAAATCCTGCAAAGTGTTCCGGATGGACAGAAGAGCAGCTATCTGGTTCAGGTGATCTTAAAAGATCAGGAAAACAACCAGCTGGAGAAAAGCATCCGGCAGGCAATCCGGGAAGAACTTGCAGGTGTTTCCATTTCAGACTCTGGGAAGAGTGTTACAAAGAAGGAAGAAATTCCATCCCAGATGCTGGATTTTCTTTCCGGGCTTGAGGATGCATTCTGAAAAATCAAGTCTTTTCCGGTGATAAAATAGCCAAATTTCAAGCAGTCAAATTAGTATAAATCACGGATTTTTGAAAGGGGTGATGCCTATTGAATGTTATTGGATCTGCATCCTTTGGGAGCTTTTGAGAGCCTCATATTCGTTGGGTATTGTGAATAGCTTTCTGTCACGTTTTAGGGTATGTTGTATGTAGAAAAAAGAAAGGAGAACGAACACAATGGAGATGAAAAACATATGCGGAAAAATTCCGGTAGAGCTGCATGAAAAGCTAAAACTGGAAGTCGAAGAGTTAGGAATCAGCATACCAAAATACCTTGAAATGGTAATCGAAGAACACATGACAAGAAAAGGAGAAAAGACGAACATGGCAGATTTAAGAACAGTAGCAGTACAGGTAACCGAGGATTTATTTTCCAGACTGAAAGCAGTCCTCGCCAGGAATGGCATGAAACAGAAAGACTTCTTAATCGGGCTTATCGAAGATGCAATCGAAAAAGAAGAAGCCAAATGGAAAGCAGAGTCAGAGGAAGCCGAAGAAACAGAAATGGAAGATCCTGAGACTGCGAAATCAGAACCGGATGAAGAGTCAGCAGAACCTGAAGCAGAAGAGCCTGAGACAGAAGCACTGGAAGCTGAAACAGACGGAGAAATGACAGAACCGGACGAAGCTGAAGCAGATGAAGAGCCGACAGAGCCAGAAAACGAAGAGCCAGCGGAAGCAGAGCCAACAGAACTGGAAACCGAAGAAGCAGAAGAATCTGAGCCAGAGGAAGCGGAATCAGAAGAATAGACATCACAAAACAGAAACCAAGAGACGGAAACGGTGCAGAGAAATCTGCACTGTTTTTTTCACAGCGAAGGGAGCTGATAGCCGGAACAATTCGATTTTTTGACCTGTTCAGTGGAATCGGAGGATTCCGAGAAGGGCTGCACAGGGCAGGGGGCTTCACCTGTGTCGGACACTGTGAAGCAGATGCATATGCAGACCACAACTACCGGGTGCTGTTTGATACGGAAGGAGAGTGGTTCTGCAATGACGCAAGAAATATTGAAACAGAACGAATGCCGGACTTTGATCTTTTATGTGCGGGATTTCCTTGCCAGGCATTCTCAATCGCTGGACGAAGGGAAGGATTTGCCGATGCAAGAGGAACCCTTTTCTTTGAAGTTGCCAGACTGGTTGCAGACAAACGACCTGCGTATTTTCTCCTTGAAAACGTACCCGGTCTGCTTTCGCATGACAAAGGGCGGACGTTTCACACCATCCTCAGTACGCTATCTGAACTGGGGTATCATGTCGAATGGAAAGTGCTTAACAGCAAGGATTTCGGAGTCCCCCAGTCAAGGAAGCGGGTGTATATTGTCGGATATCTTGATGGAAGATGTGCCGGAAAAATATTACCTTTCCCAAAAGCAAATGGAACAGCTCTTATACAAGTCCATGCTGGCAAACAGGGAGAAAGAGTCTACGCAGAAGAAGGACTGAGCTGCACGCTGACCAGCGGGGCTGGTGGTATGGGCGGCAAGACCGGATTATACGAAGTCGGTATCCCAATCAAGGAAAACACCCGAAAAGGATACAAGATGGCCTACGAGGGGGACAGCATCGATCTCGGATATCCGGGAATCAACAGCCGCAGGGGAAGAGTCGGGCATGAGATCGCCCATACCCTGACGACCGGAAACCAGCAGGGAACACTGCATTTTGTAGATATCTCCCCTCCGCCGCTGGTGACAGACGTTGCAAGATGTCTGAATACCAGACAGGATTCCAGCATCCATAACCACAGGGGCGAAAGTTCCGGGGTGCTGGTGGAAGAACCGCCAAGGGCAGTGCTGACACCGGCCAGGGAAAAAGTCCGCCAGAATGGAAGAAGGATGAAAGAACCGGAAGAGCCAATGTTCACCATTACGGCAACTGACCGTCATGGAGTGATTTACCACGGCAGAATCCGCAGGCTGACGCCAAGGGAGTGTCTGCGGCTGCAGGGATACCGGGATAGTCAGATTTCCAAGATGGAAAAAGAAACATCGGATAACCAGCTTTACAAGCAGGCCGGTAATGGTGTCACTGTCAATGTCATTGAAGCAATAGGCAGAAATTTGAAAGCAGTAGATGAAGAGATCCAAAGCGGCTCACCTGTTCCAGAAGCGAAGGGTGGGTGAAGCAGATCGACCTAAAAGACCAGTATTTTGGTACAGAGATTGAGATGACAGGTATCAGCCGCTATGATGCGGCTGTTGCGATTGGAAGAATGTTCGGAACAGAGCCATATCATATCCGTTCTTACGATTCCTGGTGTGTAAAAGATTTAGATGGAAAAACGTGGAAATTTTCAAGGGACAGCAGTATCGACTGTGAAAGGCTGGCAAATGGTACTGTAATAGATGCCGATGGAGATTATTCGACAGAAATGGTATCCCCGAAATTGAAATATTCGGAAATGGGGAAACTCCAGGAAGTGGTGCGGTGTGTCAAAAACGCAGGTGCTTTTGTCAATTCATCCTGTGGCATGCATGTCCATGTGGACGCATCCAACCATACACCAAGGAGTCTGAAAAATGCACTGACGATCATGTACTGCAAAGAGGATATTCTGTTCAAAGCCTTGAATGTACAGACCAGAAGACAGGATGAGTACTGCCAGAAAGTCCGTCCTATGGTATTGGAGAAGATCCGCAGGATGCCCAACAGCACCATTACAATGGAAAAATTCAAAAGGGCATGGTATGAGGGAAATGACGGAAGTTCCGAGCATTACAACTGGACAAGGTATTATGCATTAAACCTACACGCTGTTTTTTCAAAGGGAACACTGGAATGGCGCTGTTTTGAAAGCACCCTCCATGCAGGAAAAGTCCGGTCGAATATCACACTGGCACTTGCCATATCCGCACAGGCGATCAACCAATCTTGTACCCATGCAAAAAAGACGGAGATCGGGGATAACCCGGCATTTACGTTCCGCACCTTTCTGCTCCGCCTCGGATTGATCGGGGACGAATACAAAAATGTGCGGAAGCATCTGCTTGCCAATCTGGACGGGGATAAGGCATGGCGGTATGACAAAAGTACCTATGCCTGTCTGCAGAAGCCAGGACGGACAGATGATGCGAGATAACAGAATAATGAGAACAGACAGGCCGGGTGGAAACATCCGGCTGTTCTTATGCAAAATGAAGAAAAAGAAGAAAGAGGTAGAAAACATGAAGAGTAAATATCGATTCAGGCGAATCCTTTCAGGGGTGATGGCGGCAGTCACCATCTTATCCACGGTCATTTCACCGCTGACGGTGTATGCTTCGGAAGAGCCGAAAGCGGCGGAACCGCCAGCGTATGATCCGTAAAGGATCAGCTGGATGAAGAGGAAGTGGTAAAAGCCACCGATCTGGAGCTGGAAGTCGGACAGGACTTTGATGTTTCCACGGATTTTACAAATTTGGAAATCAAGGACGAAAGCAAAGTCAAAGTGACATTCCAGAAAGCAGAGAATGACGCCGGGGAGAACTTCAGCACCAGCCATGCAGACACTTACCATGCCGTTTATTATGTGGAGCCAGTCAACCAGAACCACCCGGTTTATCAGATTGGGAGAAACCTGATCGTAAAAGAGCCTGTGACAGCAGCTCAGAGTGAACCGCAGACAGAACAGGCAGTTACCGAAGAGGATACAGGTTCTGATGATGAGGAAGCTGCCTCGCAGGAAGAAACTGAGACAGTGCCTGTAGAGACAGAAATTGTTGAGCCGGAGACAGCTGAATCTGAAACAGAAGAACCGGAAGAAACAGAACCCGAATTTCAGGACGGACTTTCCGAATCCGAGTTTGATGCTGCATTAGAGGAATCCGAAACGGAAAATACAACCGATGAAGAATCCGGGCTGACACTCAGCGATGTTCTGGAGCAGGCAGGGGAACAGGATATTGACCTGATGGCAATGGAAGATGGGGAAACCGTTTCATTCACCGCAGTCAATACCAGTACAAGAGCAACACAGGACGTAGATGTGACAAGAGGGGCTGCATACTATTATGCAGACTACGGTCTGGGTTCCTATGTAACTTATAAATATACCGTAAAATTTGGAAACGTGTCTGCAACTGCCTACTGTGTGCAGCCGTCCAAGGCAGGACCTGGGGATGGTGTCTATAAGATCACCAAACTGGGTGACAGCAAAGCACTGGCAAAAGTATGCTACTACGGCACCAAAGCATCCGGCGAAAATGGATTTTTCTCAGAGAAACATCCTGATTTTCCACTGGAAAACAGTTTATCATTGTCCATCTGGCTGCGTCTTATGCCAATAACAGTAGTGACGCTTTTTCCGGT
>ENA-OQEN01000872-OQEN01000872.1-human-gut-metagenome-genome-assembly--contig:-NODE-872-length-12194-cov-3.068037_pt1 | contig 12194 bp, 13 predicted proteins | sample MGYA00242791_ERZ504627 | MGnify/ENA primary metagenome ERZ504627 (study PRJEB26092, sample SAMD00036316) | human gut metagenome | host: Homo sapiens | study: EMG produced TPA metagenomics assembly of... | reverse complement strand
CTAAGAAGGAGAAGAAAAATTCTCCCGAGACTTACAATAGCCGATGCAGTCGAAGCTGCAAAGAAAGCGGATGTCGCAGTTCTGTTCATCGGCCTTCCGAACGAGTTCGAGTGCTGAGGGCTTCGACACGAACCCATCTTCGCATCCCGCCCGAGCATGTCGCCCTGCTCAGCGCCATACGCGGAGTCACCGAAGAACATCGTTGTTGTCCCTTGCGGGCGGCGCGGTTGACCCTGACCCCGATCCCGGCGCGACCTTGGCGAGCCAGCCCACCGTAAATATATTCAGAAAAATAGCGATGGCACCTATACCCTCTCGCTCAATGTGACGGGCGGTACAACGGAATGGACCGATCAGACCGCAGAGCCGATCGATATCATTCTCCTCGCCGATACATCAGGAAGTATGGAGGGTAATCGGCTTAGATCTTTGAAAACTGCTGCCAATAGTCTTGCCGGATCCATCTTGACGGATGAAAACGCAGCCTTGCCAGCGAACCAGCAAATTCAATTGGCTCTTGCACGGTTTTCGGGATACTACCGTGATGAAACTCCGTCTTGTTTAACAAATCCTAAATTCACAGCAAATTATCAGACTTTTTCAACTGCTGTAAACAGGTTAGGTGCAAATGGTGCAACAGAATGGAATAGTGGGCTTGAATTTGCTCAGGAGCTATTCTCTTCTGGACGGCACAATGCGAGAAAAGTCGTCATTTTCCTCAGTGACGGTGAGCCTACCACATATAGCGAGTATGAGTCTAATGTATATGCGAATGCTTTAGAAATCGGAAACAATATGGTGAAAAACAGTATTGAGCTGTACTGCGTCGGCATTGCAGATAGTGATATGCGTTGGGTCAAGCCCGGCACGAGGGGCAGAACAACGTCTACCAGCAATCGCCGGCCCACTGGATATTACCGCTGCATGGAAGCCTTTGCTGTGGATGTGAATGGCGGTCAGGGTGGTACAAGCTCTAAATATTATTCCGCAGATCACGTTGATACTCTGGCAAGTATTTTTGAGGATATCATCCAAGATATCCGGCACGAAAAAACATATCAGGATCTTACAATTACCGACCGACTAAGTACGTGGGCTGATTTTGTTTCCACAGAAACAAGCAGCGTTACCGTAACGAATAGTGATGGCCAGCCGCTGAGCACGGAGGATTATACTGTTGCGATCAACGGAAAAAACATTACCGTTCGTTTCCCAAATAAGCTAGAGGCCGGTGAGACCTACACAATTTCCTTTCCTATTAAGCCAACACAAGAAGCCTATGACCAATACGCTACGGAACTCCAATACCCAAATACAGGTGACGTAAATACCGATGCTGAAGGCAATAATACCAGCTCCAAGCAACTCGGCTTCTATTCCAACGAGACGGCAACGTTAAAATACCATATTGTCACCTCTACCAACGGTCAGGATGAAGTGGGCGCAGAAAAAACCGCAGCGTATCGCAAGCCCGTCCTCCAAGTGGAGCTCTCCCAAATCCAGGTGGAAAAGAAATGGGAGGGCGCAGCGCCGGAGGATGTGGAGATCACCGTTTCCCTTTATCGGGACAGTGATAGCCATCCCTACAGCACGCTAACCCTGACCGATGAGGGAAATTGGCAAGGCGTGTTTGAGAACCTGCCTCCGGCCACACCTATACGGTAAAGGAGACGCTTGACGGTGCACTGGCAAGCTATGAATCCACAGTTGCCCCGGCAGAAGGCATCCATCTCCCATTGGGCGATACCAACACCGGCGAAAATGCGCGGAGCTTCACCATTACCAATGCGCTGAAAGTGGCATCCTTCACCTTCACCAAGGTGGATGCGGACTCGAATGATACGCTGCTGGCGGGGGCGAAGTTTGAGCTGTGGCCTGCTGGTGATGACTGGGTGAAGGATTCCAATGTGGATAAGCCCCTCTACCCCACCTATCAGGATAACGGCGAATCCACCGGCCAAGATGGCAATGCCACCTTCACGGATATCCCATTTGGAAACTACCTGCTCTATGAGGTAAAGGCCCCGGCAGGCTACAAGCTCCCAACTGACCCTGTTCGAGTAACGGTCGAAGCCGGCATGGTAACCTTCATGAAAGTCAATGGCGAGATGCTCGATGAAATCGAGCTGCGTCCGGCGATGCGGAGGATGCCACCGGAGAGGCCGCTACCATTCCTAATAAAGAGCAAGAGAAGCTGCCCGTTGCTGGGGGCATGGGCGCTATCTGGTTCTCCGCCGGCGGGCTGGCGCTCGCAAGCGCGGCTGCCCTCTTATATTTCAAGCAGCGCAAAAAGGGGGAGGAATAACACCGGGCAGGGTAGGAATATGCGAAAGGGGGAATCGCTCCGGCAGATAAAAGACCCCGGGCAACAAAAAATACGGAAAAGAGATTGAAAGGAGTACATCATGAAAAAACTTTCATGGAAAAAAGTCGGCTGCCTGCTGCTTGCCCTCCTCATGGCGGCAACCATGCTCGCAACCGGGCGTAGTGGCGACATACGATAATGTTTATAATTCTGACAGCCTCCCTGAGACGGCTCCATCAAGATCACCAAACTGGATCGCGATGAAAACAGCGGCTATCCCGATCCCGCATTGAAAAACGATGGCACAAAGGTAGAGGATATTGCTACTGCCGGTAAAGGCCTGAATGGCGTTACGTTTACGATCTACAAAGTGGATCCGAACTACACCGTTCCTGAGAATGGCGATGTGTCCAATGTCGCGATTGACGCCAATAAGGTAGCCGAGGCACAACGGCTACTGTCGATGGTCAGGATGGCGTTTTGGTGTTTGATAAGCTCGAGATGTATCAGCGCTACCTGATCGTTGAGACGGATGCTCCCGCCTATGTCACAACCTCCACCGCCCCCTTCTGCGTCGATCTTCCGATGACGAACCCCATGGGAGACGGCTGGATGGCTGACGTTTATGTTTACCCGAAGAACTACACCACGCGCGGCACGGTGACCCTCAATAAGGTCGGCGAAGATAAGGAAGCGCTTTCTGGCGCGATCTTCGGCCTGTATCAGCCACGAAGACTGACGACGAATACGCGCTGGTTACACAGGATGGCAACCCGGTGCTCGTGACAGAGGCCGTAATCCCTGCCACTCTCTCTACTGATGCTACTTACACAGGCAATGCTTATGCAATGAGTGACGCAAGCGGTCTTGTGAAATTCACCAATATCCCTGTGGGCGATTATGCATTGATCGAGGTCAAGGCGCCTACTGGTCATGCGCTGGATAAAACCCCGCACTTCTTCTCCATTGTAAAAGGCAGCCAAACGGATGCAGTTGTAAATGTGGGCAACGTCGTGAACTACGAAACGCTGAGCGATGATGCAATCGCAAAATCGGTAAAGACCGAGGGCGCTACTGGCGTGAATTGGACGGTTACGACTGATCTCCCCGCCAACATTGCAACCTATCAGAAGTATGAAATCGTTGACCCTGTCCCCAATCAGGTCACGCTGGCCAGCAATTCGATCGCGGTAAAGGCTACAAAGGAGAGCGCTGAGGCTCTTACCTTGACGAAGGGCGAGGACTACACGTTAACGATTGACTCCGCGAACACCAACAAGTTCACCGTTGCGCTGACCGCTGCTGGCATGGAAAAAGTTGCGAGCTATGAGGCGCTTGAGATCACCTTCAGCTCCACAATCAACGAGGGTGCTGTGCTCGGCCAAGTCACCAACACGGCAACGCTCAACGCAATCGCTGAGGAAGGCGAACCATTTACAGATGAGGCTACCGTCTCCACCACGATCTATGGCGTTGAGATCAACAAGGTGAACTTCAAGCAGGAAAAGCTTGCTGGCGCAGAGTTCGCACTCTTCACCGACAAAGCCGCTGCCGAGGCAGTGGTAACGGCGATTAAAGAGGGTAACGAGCTTGACCTCAGCTCGGCGCTCTACACGGGCACAACCACAGCTGATGCAAAGCTTCTCCTCTCCGCAATGAACGCTGGCACCTATTACCTAGTCGAGACCAAGGCTCCTGCGGGTTACAAGCAGCTGAACCGCGTTGTAGAGGTTACGATCGAGGGCACTGAGAAAGACTATACCGCTGAGGTCACCATCCTCAACACGGCGAACGTCTCCCTCCCGATCACCGGCGGCATGGGCACGCTGATCTTCACCTTCAGCGGTATCGCGCTGATGGGCGCTGCGGCGCTGCTGTACATCCGCTCCCGCAAAAAGAAAGCCACAGAAGCCTAAAAGCCGAAACACATAACGCACAGGAACAAATGCGACCTGTTCCCTTCTGTGTAAGCTTCTCATGAAAAGGCTGCCGCGTTTTGTGCGCGGCAGCCTTTGAAGCCATCCGTCATGCTGGAAAGCGTGTGGATTGAAAGAAATGCTAAGAAAAAATCCTTTTCAGGCGGCCTTCTGCCGCCCCGGACGGGGCGTGGGTTGAAATTTTGTCGTTATCATAGCCGCGCAAGCATCGCGCAGGTAGTCGCAGGCCGGCCGTTCAACCGCCCGGCCTGCGGTGGATTGAAAGAAAGTGATTGATATTATTTCCGGCCGCCTTCCAAGCGGAGGCCGTGCGGGGAAGCTTTCCGTCCGGAATGGCTGATATCAGTCTTCCCCGCCGGCACACAAACCATTCCAAACCACTGCAACAAAACGCAAAGGGCGAACGCGCATGAAAAAATGGAAAAACAGCATTTTCCTGCTCCTCTTCCTGATCGGGCTGGGGCTAATCCTCTACCCCATCGTCAGCAGCAAGGTAGAGGATTGGAGCCACAGCAAAGCCATTGCCGACTACCGCAGCCAGGTAGCGGAAAACGCCGCGCAGCTGGAACAAAAGAAAGAGGAAGCACGGGCCTATAACGCCAGCTGGCCCAGCCTGCGGCGCAGGCCGATGGGCAGGAGCCCACCGCAGGCTATTATAGCCTGCTCTCCTTTCAGGATGTGATGGGGTATCTGGAAATTCCGGAAATTGGCGTGAACCTCCCGATTTATCACGGCACCAGCGACCTGGTTTTGGAGATGGGCGTGGGCCATCTGGAGAGCTCCTCCCTGCCCATAGGCGGCGAAAGCACGCATGCGGTGCTGATGGGGCACCGCGGCCTGCCCTCCTCCACCCTGTTCAACAAGCTGCCAAAGCTCAAGGAGGGCGCCCAATTTTACATCCATATGTTGGATGAAACGCTCGCCTATGAGGTGGATCAAATCAAGGTGATCGAGCCGGATAATCTAGCGGATTTGCAGATCGTCCCCGGCAAGGATTATGTGACGCTGATGACCTGCACGCCCTATATGATCAACTCGCATCGGCTTTTGGTGCGCGCCATCGAATTGCCACACCCCCGCCGGGCGAGAGGCTGCACCTGCCGCTGCCGTTCAGGTGCAGCCACAGGCAGAACAAGCCGTCTGGCCGTGGATTCTGGCCGCCATTGCCGCCGCATGCCTGCTCGCCCTCTGCATCATCCTGCTTGCGAAAAAGAAAAAAAGGAAGGGGCCGCGCGCATGACAGCATCGCAAAAAAAGCGGCTGCGCATCGCCGCGGCTCTGCTCTTCCTGTTGGGGCTTGGGCTTGTGTGCTATCCGGTTTTGAGCAATTGGGCGCGCAATACGCTCCAATCGATCGACAGCCAGCGCTACGGCTCCGAGCAATCACAACCGAACCCCTCCGCCGATGCATCTCTGGAGGAGCTTTATCGGCAAATGCAGGCCTATAACAAGCGGCTATACAGCGAGGGGCAAAAGCTGACCGACCCCTTTGCTTATGAGCAGCCGAGCTTTGATTTAAAGCAATTTGGGCTGCCGGATAATATCGTGGGTTATCTCTCCATCCGAAGCTTGGCGTTCAACTGCCGGTCTATCTGGGTGCAAGCCGTGAAAACCTGCGCAAAGGGGCTGCGCATCTTTCCCAAACCTCGCTGCCCATCGGCGGGGCCGATACCAACGCTGTCATCGCCGCGCACCGCGGCCTTGCATCACAGGAGATGTTCCTCCATATCGACCAGCTGGAAGAGGGAGACGAGGTGACCCTCTCCAACTTCCGCGAGGTGCTGCACTACCGGGTGACGGACACAGAGATCATCGCGCCGGATGAAATGCAGAAGGTGCTGATCCAGCCTGGCCGCGACCTGCTCACGCTTGTCACCTGCCACCCCTACCCCACCACGCGGCAACGCTATCTCGTTTACTGCGAGCGCGTGAAAGAGCCCGCTGCGAAATGAAAGCATTTCGCAGCGGGCTCTTTGCTTTTTTATTTGACTCTCGTTGCGCCCTGCATCGGCAGGCCCGTGCTGTAATCAAGCTGGGTAAAGTCCTCTTCCTCCAGCTGCCGGGTATAGCCCGTATGGCGGAAGCTCGGCTTCACCTCCGGCCTCCATGGGCGCAATGCCAGTAATAGCCCCGGAACACATCCCGTGTTACGTTCATCTGCTCGATCAGCCTGTCATGCAAATTGTTGCGGATTTTGCGTAAGCTTTGTCCAGAATCAGGTTTTCCTGCTCATAGGGGTCCTCTTGCAAATCATAGAGTTCGTCCGAGGTCATCAGGTTAATCACCAGCTTATACCGCCCGTCAAAGATGCAGCGGATGGGCTGAAAGCCCATGAAGCCGTCGTGATCCACCTCGTAGCGTGTGAATTCAATAAAAATGTCGCGCTTTTCATCACAGCCTATGCCTTGCAGCGGGCTGCCCTGCATCATCTTTGGAACTTGCACGCCAAAATGCGCCATCAGAGTGGGCAGCAGATCAATGTGGGAAACCGGGGTTGTATTTTTCCCCTGCGCAAAGCCGCCGCCCTTCATCAGGAACGGCACGCGCGTGACCTCGTTATACATCACGCAGCCTTTGCCCATGATGCCATGCGAGAGGAACATATCCCCATGATCCGCCGTGTAAATCACCAGTGGATCGAGCCCCAGCTCCCGCACCTTATCCAACACCCTGCCGATCTCATAGTCGCAAAAAAGGTTGCAGGCCAGCATCCCCCGCTGTAGCGCCTTTTGCAAGCCCCAGAAGGGGAGCTTGCCGCTCTCCTTCGCCCAGATTGCCTGATGGTCAGGCTTGTTTTTCAGCTTGTATTTTACATTCGGCGTTCTATGAAATTTCAGCTTCTGCTTTTTGAGCGCCTCCACAAACCGTCGCGGGCACACGCTCGGATCATGCGGCTCATCGAGCGACAGAGTCAGGAAGAAATCCTTCTCCCGGAATTCCTCCAGGAAGCGGATGGCACGGTCCGCGCAGCGGTGGGCATAGGTATCCTCCTCCTTGGGATCGTCGAGGCGGGTCTGCATCGGCTGGCGGCTCTTTTTCCGCTCTTCCTCGGTCAGCTCGTCGAGGAAATTGCGCATATCGTACCAATACGCCGGATTGTAGCCCGTGGGGCATCTCCCGTAGCCGAAATAATCACCTCCGTCGAGATGCCACTTGCCGATATAGCCGCATTCAATCCCATGCGGGCTGAGCCATTCCCCAGCCGTTTTGGTGTTTGCGCCGAGTTGCATCGAGTTTGCTATCATCCCGTTGGAATGCGGGTAAAGCCCTGTAAAAATCGCGGACCGCGCCGGGCCGCAAACCGGCTGGCAGGTGTATCCATTGGTAAACTGCATCCCTTCGCGCGCGAGCGCATCAAGCACGGGCGTAGGGGCCGCATCGGCGTCATAACAGCTGAGCATATCTTGCCGCTGCGTATCAACCATAATCAAAACCGCCTGTTTCATCGAATCGTCCTCTCCAAATATTTCTCTTTATTTTATCAGGAAAGCTGGGCAGCTGCAACCAAAAGAACCTCCTCCTTGTGTCATGCATGGCCGAAACTAAAGCAGGCGTGGCGCAAGGCAATCATCTGCCCTACGCCACGCTATTATAATATGCTACAAATCCATATTGAAAACATGGTGGTTACACACGGGCTTCGCACCCCGAAAAAGCCGCAAAGGGCCGCCCCAACTGGGGCGACCCTTTCGTATTATTTCGCTTTTTTCAAAACGGAGGATTACTGGAGATTCTCTTTCAGGTTAGCAAGCTCCTTCTGAAGCTCTGCCGGAACCTTGTCGCCAAATTTTGCATAGAATTCGGCAATACCTTCCGCCTCATCGTTCCAAAGCGCCTTATCCACATCCAGCATGCTCTTCAGGGAGTCGATTGTCACTTCGCCCTCAAGGCCTCGAGGTTAATATCCTTTGGATCCGGCACATAGCCAATCGGGGTTTCCACCGCGTCTACCTTGCCCTCGCAGCGCTTAATGATCCACTCAAGCACACGCAGGTTATCACCGAAGCCTGGCCACATAAGTTGCCCTCGTCATCCTTACGGAACCAGTTGACGTTGAAGATCTTCGGCGCCTTGTCAGCGTCGAGCGTTGCGCCGATATCGATCCAATGCTGCCAATAGTCAGCCATGTTATAGCCGCAGAAGGGCAGCATCGCCATCGGGTCGCGGCGGACTACGCCTACCGCGCCTGCTGCTGCCGCCGTCGTTTCAGAAGCCATGATGGAGCCTACGAACACGCCGTGGTTCCAATCGCGGGATTGATACACCAGCGGAGCGAGCTTTGCGCGGCGGCCGCCAAAGACGAATGCAGAGATCGGCACGCCCTGCGGATTTTCAAACTCGGGGCTGATGCAGGGGCAGTTCACAGCGGGAGCAGTGAAACGGCTGTTGGGATGCGCGCCCTTGACGTCGGACGTCTGCCCGTTCCAGGGATTACCCTTCCAATCGACGGCGTTCGCCGGCGGATTCTTATCAAGGCCTTCCCACCATACGGTGTTGTCATCGAGGTTATGCACCACATTGGTGAAAATCGTACCCTTCTTCGTAGAAGCGAGCGCGTTGGGGTTAGATTTGTCGTTGGTGCCGGGCGCTACGCCGAAGAAGCCGTTCTCCGGGTTGATGGCATACAGGCGGCCATCCGGGCCCTTGCGGATCCAGGCGATGTCGTCGCCCACGCACCAGACCTTATAGCCCTTCTTCTTATATCCCTCCGGCGGGATCAGCATTGCGAGATTGGTCTTGCCGCAGGCGGACGGGAACGCAGCGCAGATATATTTCACTTCGCCCTGCGGGTTCTCAATGCCGAGGATCAGCATATGCTCTGCCTGCCAGCCTCTTTGCGGCCAAGGTAGGAAGCAATGCGGAGTGCAAAGCACTTCTTGCCGAGCAGCACGTTTCCGCCGTAGCCAGAGTTAACGGAGATGATCGTGTTATCCTCCGGGAACTGGCAGATATAGCGCTTCTCTTCATCGATCTGGCACTTGCAGTGCAGGCCGCGCACCCAGTCGTCGCTGTCGCCAAGCGCTTCCAGCACATTCTTGCCAACGCGAGTCATGATGGACATGTTGAGCACAACATAAATCGAGTCGGTCAGCTCGATGCCGATCTTGGAGAACGGGGAACCGACAGGCCCCATCGAATAAGGGATCACATACATCGTGCGGCCCTTATAGCCATCGCGCGCGATGTCATAGAGCATTTTATAGGCTTTTTCCGGATCCATCCAATTGTTGTTGGGCCGGCGTCTTCTTCTTTCTTCGAGCAGATCAGCGTGCGGGCTTCCACACGAGCAACGTCGTTGACAGCGGTGCGGTGCAGGTAGCAATCCGGCAGCTTCTCCTCATTAAGCTTAATCATTTCGCCCGTCGAGCAAGCCTCTGCGCGCAGCGCCTCGATCTGCTCCTTGGAGCCGTCGATCCAGACGATCTTGTCGGGCTTAACCAGATTGACCTTATCTTCAATCCAGCTGAGGACACTTTTGTTCGTGGTAAGTGCGTCCATCATAGTAAACTCCTTTCACTTCTTCGGGTAAGGCGGAAAAGGTTCCCGCCGTTATTAGGCTACTGTTCGTTATTATACACGCTCAGATGTGAACAATCAATCGTTAAAATGTTAAATCTTTGTCATAAGGGGCCAAATTATTCCGTTGAAATGAATAACTACGACGGAAATCCTGCAAAATCAGGCGCAAAACGGCCGATTTCAGGCCTCAATTGGCATTGTCGCGCAAGCATTCAAATCCATTTGCGCCACATTGCCCGCTCTCAGCTCATAGAAGCCCTGCGCGCCGACCATGGCAGCATTATCCCCACAGAGGGAAATTTCCGGCATAAACAGCCGCCAGCCGTGCCGGGCACAGAGCGCTTCCATCCGCCCGCGCAAAACCGAGTTTGCCGACACACCGCCTGCAAGCACAATTTTTTGATGCCCACGCTCAACGGCCGCCCGTTCTGTATTGTCGCACAGGCAATCTACCACGCGGAAAGAAAGCTTGCGCCCAAATCCTTCACAGGTAGTTTTTCCCCTTTTTGCGTCGCATTATGAATCAGGTTGACCACCGCCGTTTTCAGACCGGAAAAGCTAAAATCAAGGGGGCTGCCATCCACATGTGGGTGTGGAAAACGGTAGGCATGCACATCGCCGCCCTGTGCCGCGCGGTCAAGATTCAGCCCGCCAGGATACGGCAGGCCCATCGCGCGCGCCGCTTTATCGAGCGCCTCCCCCGCCGCATCATCTCGCGTGCGGCCCACGACGGAAAAACGGGTGTAGTCGAGCACTTCTACCAAATGGCTATGCCCGCCGGAGACGACGAGACATAAAAACGGCGGCTCCAAATTTTCATGCGTCAGGTAGTTCGCCGCGATATGCGAGCGCAGATGATGCACCGGCACCAATGGCAAACCGGTAGCAAGCGAGAGGCCTTTCGCAAAATTGACCCCCACCAGCAGTGCGCCGATCAGCCCCGGCGCATAGGTTACGGCAATCCCATCCAACGCCTCCAGCGGCACGCCGGACTGCGCCAGGGCCCGACGGGTCACGCCGGAGATAGCCTCCGCATGCATGCGGGAAGCAATCTCCGGCACTACGCCGCCAAAGCAACATGCTCCTTCACCTGGGACGCGATGATATTGGAAAGCATCTTTCTTCCATCCTCCACCACGGCGGCGGCCGTTTCATCGCAGGAGGATTCAATCGCTAACAGTTTCATAACACAATCCACCCTTTCGAACAGACTGGAATTTACCCGGCTCCGGCGAAGAGAAAACCCCGGTTGTGCCAACCGGAAGGGACAAACTCCCACTTGAAAAATTTATTTTTCACGCTAGATCTTCTTTCTCTTCTACCATTATTTTACCCGAAACGTTTTCGGAGCAAACCGATATACAAGAATCAGCGCCACAGCAATATAGGCGGCTGTGAAGCCCAGCACGATGAGCGTAAAGCCCATGCTGCCCGTGCGGATCTCCATGCAGATGAAGCACAGGATGTAAACCGCCATATTTAGAATGCGGTAAAACGGGTTTTTCACATTCAACTCCGTTGTAAACGGCTGGAATACATAGTAGAGGAACAGGTGGTGCACCGTGAAAAAGATGGAAAGCAGCAGGATCGTAGCCGTAAACATCGCCATATCCAGCGTTACCCACGGCGCGCCGGCGGCTGCGCAAAAGCCCGCTACAGCCGCGCTTAGCGCAAGGCCGATCAAAAAATCATAAAGCCCCACACGCAAAAGACGAAAGCGGAAATTTTTGAGAATCACCTTAGGCTGGCGATAAAACCCATAGTGCAGCAGGCTCATATCGCAATTATAAAACATCGCGCGGCAGGCCTTATCTGCTACGGACATAAAATACATGATGAAAACAAAAAACGGAAGAAAGGAAACGATCTGCCCGCTGCCTGCTGCGCTTTTGCCGGGTCGAGAAAGGCAAAGGCAAGCCCGCCCAGAAACACCGCAAGGATCAGAAGCAGCCGGATTTTCACGGGTTTTACCAGTTGGCGGCGGTGCCGCGCAAAAACAGGGCATTGAGATAGGCGTAGCCTGCAAATGCACAAGGCGCCCAACTTCTTTTTGATCCGTTCTCAGATCCTGTTCCTTGACGGCAACATCGGAAAACGCGCTTGATTTGCTCTCCTGCACCATAGAAGAGAGCAAAAACTTTTGATCGACGCTGCGCAGGAACGCTGTTTCATAGCCCCGATAGCCCCAGATAACATAATAAAAGCTCCCCGCGCCGATGAGAAGCATGGCGATCACGCCGGGGATGCTGAAGAGAATCCACATCGTGGGCAGCTCTACCCGCAGCAGAATCGGCAGATAGGCTCCCACAAGGGAGATGCCGATGAGCAGCCACACAAGGCCGACCTTGCGGGAGAGGACCGTTTCTTTTTTCTCATAGTACCACACCTGCACCGCCTCGCCAAGGAAGCGGAAGGAAAACAGCATAACAAAG
>ENA-OQEN01000871-OQEN01000871.1-human-gut-metagenome-genome-assembly--contig:-NODE-871-length-12210-cov-2.981710_pt1 | contig 12210 bp, 16 predicted proteins | sample MGYA00242791_ERZ504627 | MGnify/ENA primary metagenome ERZ504627 (study PRJEB26092, sample SAMD00036316) | human gut metagenome | host: Homo sapiens | study: EMG produced TPA metagenomics assembly of... | reverse complement strand
TCGGAGTTATCTGTCAAAGCTGCATTACCGTCTGTCTTTGCATCTGCTAAACAATCGAGTATGCCATCCTCATCCCACACAGGCTCTGCCATATATGGTGATGCTCCGATAACCGCCACATACCTGCCGCTTCTGTTTGCCACTGCACATGTGAGCACCGGAAAGTCTGTTGACTGGTTTCTCTGGCTTAAGTATACTACGCCCTTTGCATTTTTCGGTACTATTACTGACACAAGCACATCGCGCGTGGTTCTTGGAAGTGCCGCAAACTCATCCAAATCCATAATTCCCGCCTTGTGAAGCTGCACCTTTGCTCCCAGTGCCCTGAAAATCGTCATGACATCTGAAAATCCGAATCTGCCCAGATGCTTCCTCCGACAGTTGCCACATTTCTAAATTGCACTCCGACAATGTGTCTGACCGACTCTGCGATTGCGCCGTGTGTATATGCATTCAGTGCTTCATGTGTCTCTATCTGCCTGAGTGTTGCATATGCACCGATTCTAAACTCGTTCTCCTCCTCATCAATTTGGTCAAGTCCGAGATCGCACAGGTCAATTGCCGTGCCAAGCGTCTTATTTTTCATTTTGAGCCAGAGCATGCCGCCCAGCACAAAATTCGGTTTTTTCTGATAAAGCTCATAAGCTTCATCAAGGCTTTGCGCCCTCACATATTGATTGTAATAAAACATATTTTTCTCCTGTTATCCTGCTATATAGGTAACTATCAGTTACCTCATTTCGATTTCATACATCGCTTCCCACCTGATGTCATGCTCCTTCATAAAGGCTATGAGGCACTCCCTGTCAGAAAGCTCTGCTCTCCATGCCAGCCCGCAGCCCGCCGATATGACAGACGGAAGAGGAATCGTGCGTCCCGGAATACCACATGCCTTGCCCTTGATATCAAGCTTCAACGGTGCTGTGGTAGTCTCGAAGGTGATGATTAGCCGTTTTTTCTTTTCTCTTGCCAAATTTTTATCCATTACCTCACACCTTGTATAACTCTACGGACTTACAATAAGAGATGCCCCAGCCATCTTTCTGCGATATCATACATGTTGGTCACCTCTCCGACTGCAAGCTTATCTGACAGCTCATAGTAGTTCAGGCATGTTCCGCAGGTAAGAATTTTCACTCCACGGCTCTTAAGCTCCTTTAAATCCTCAAGTGACTCTGAGCCCTCACAGGTCAGCTTCGCTCCTCCATTATAGAAAAGCATGGTTTCAGGCGGGTTGTCCTGCTGCGAAAGTGCGTTAGATGAAGCCCTTTATAAGTACCTTGCCAAGCTCCTCGCTGCCCTCTCCCATATATGAAGAGCGGATTACAACAACCCTGTTATCTGCAGCCGGCCTGCATGTATACTGTGAAGCCTCGTCTGTATCCGAAAGCTCATCGGCATTTACAGCTTCAATTGTCAGCTTTACGCTGTAGCTTCCGTCGTCGAGCTTACTGCTATCACAGCTATAGCCCTTCTGTGCAGCCATCTTTTTTAAATTTTCCACTGCAACTTCATTGTCCACAAGTGTATCCACGTATCCGGCTGTGTGAGAGCCTCTATCGCCTTCTTTGTCTTTACAACCGGGATCGGACATGTATCCCCTATTGCATTTACTGTTATCATATTTATAATCCTCCCTATGTTATTTCAACTCGTCAGCCCTCAGAATGCAGGGCATGCAGCCTGTCAGCAAATTTGCATAAGCTATGGCAGCTTAAAATCAGTTCACATATATCGGCACATCGCGACGCTTAACAAATCGTCCCACCTTTGCAGCCGGGAGCCCTGCGGCTTTAAGCTCATGCAAAAATGCATCTGCCTCAGTAGCTTTTACTGCAAACAGCAGTCCTCCGGAGGTCTGCGGATCGAAAAGTACCTCCTCCATTGAAAAAGGTATATTTTTTGCAAAGCACACCTTATCACCTACATGGTTTCTGTTGCGCTGGGCCGCTGCCGTGAGGAAAAACTCATCTGCGCATCGCAGTGCTCCGGTAATGACCGGGATGGAAATCGAGTCGATAAGTGCTGTTATATCATCATTTAACATCTCACTCAGATGCCCTAAAAAGCTAAATCCCGTGACATCCGTGCATGCATGTATATCGAAAGCATGACTGATTTCGGATGCTGCCTTATTCAGTGTGGTCATAGAGCTTACCGCATCCTCAATTGCACCTAACGGAGCTTCCCCGACGCGGTTTGCGTTGCATACAAGCCCCACTCCGAGTTTCTTTGTAAGTATAAGCACATCTGACGGCTGCCCTGTATTGTTGCTGTAAATATGCTCCGGGTGGACCGTACCCATGACTGAAAGTCCGTATTTTACATCACTGTCTGCTATAGAATGGCCGCCCGCAAGTGTGCCGCCTGCCTCTATCACCTTATCGGCACCGCCCTGCATTATTTTGCCAAGTATATTCAGATCCATTTTCTCAGGGAAACAGACGATGTTCAATGCGGTCTTTACTGTGCCGCCCATCGCATAGATATCACTGAGCGCATTTGCAGCCGCTATCTGTCCAAACGTATACGGATCATCAACCATCGGCGGAAAAAATCAAGCGTCTGGACTACCGCCGTGTCATCTGAAATTTTGTACACTGCCGCATCATCACAGCTATCATATCCGATGAGCAGATTGCTGTCTTTTTCACCCCTTGGCAGCTTTGCTAAAACATGACTTAACAAATCCGGACCAAGCTTTGCGGTACAGCCACCGCCCTTGCAAAACACTATTTCCTGTGGCATTTTTGCTCCTTTCAATTGTTTAATACTATTTATCGCAATGCCGCAATCTGCATAAGCGCTTCAGCGGCCTCATTTATCTCATCAACTGTATTATAATATGAAAATGAGAATCTCACCATACCCTGATTTTGTGTTCCAAAGAATTTATGCATCAGCGGTGCGCAGTGTATGCCGCTCCTTGTTGCAATGCCATACTCATTCATAAGTATGTCTGACACCTCCGCCGAGTCCATATCAGCTATATTTACTGAAACAATCGCACAGTGCAGACCTTGTCGGGCAGCATATCGAAATCTCCATATATCCTGATTCCGGGGATTGTCTTTATTTTTCCCATAAATGCCTGCATCAGCTCATGCTCTTTAGCGTATATATTGTCGAGGCCGATTTTCTCAAGCTCCATGACACCAGTTAAAAGCCCTGCGATTCCCGGACCGTTTAAGGTACCGGCCTCAAGTCTTGTCGGAAGCTCCATAGGCTGGTTCTCAAGAAAGCTTAGCACGCCGGTGCCACCGCTCTTAAACGGCTTTATATCTGCTCTCTCTCCCACATAAAGTCCTCCGGTGCCCTGCGGTCCCATCAACCCCTTATGGCCTGTGAAGCAGAGCACATCAATATTCATGTCTTTTACATTTATCGGAAGTACACCGGCTGTCTGCGATGCATCGACTATAAATAAAAGGTTATGCTTTCGTGCGATTTGCCCTATCGACTTAATATCCACCACGTTGCCTGTGAGATTTGAAGCATGTGTGCATACGATGGCTTTTGTATCCGGACGGATTAAAGCTCTATGTCCGATGGGGAAATTATCCCCCTTTTTATGCCTGCATCACTGCATGTACAATATCCACACCCACGCCCCGCTCCCTTTGCATATAAAGAGGTCTGAGCACAGAATTATGCTCGAGCTGTGTTGTAATCACATGCTCCCCCGGCTCAAACAGTCCGTGGATTGCAATGTTTAGTGCCTCAGTGGCATTTGCCGTAAAAACGAGTCTGGCCGCATCATCTCCTCCGAAAAATTCTGTAAGACACATTCTGGCCTCATATATTTTCCTCGACGCATCAAGCGACGCATCCGATGCCCCGCGCCCGGAATTGCCGCAGTGCTTCATTGCATCAAGTACTGCATCATATACCGCATCCGGCTTTTTAATTGTTGTGGCAGCATTGTCCAGGTAAATCATAGTATGTCCTCATTTACTTCTCATCCAAGCAGATAAAAATTCTTTATATAAAGCTCATCATTTATATTTTTGCTAAGCATATTTGCTTCTGTATGCCTCGGAAGGCTTGCGTAAATTATTGAATCGTTATTTAATTTGCACAATACTTCCCAGCTTTTCAGCTCTTCAATCATTTTATAATCTTTAATCCTGATTATATTTTTATTATTATATACAAGTGCCGTTTTTGCTTTGCCTACCGATATTATTATATCCTGTGGGAAAACACCTATGTGTGATATGTCGTCCATATCCATTGCAGTCTGTTCAAGCTGCTCATCAGTGACCTCAAATACGCTATCCCATTCCACGGCAAGCACATGATGCTTATCCTGCCATTTCACCTCTGATATATTGTTACAGCCCACAAGCAGTGCCTGCTCCACAGACATAGGCCGCATGAAGAAATCTTTTTTGTCGCGGACTGTACTCAGCACACCGCTCTCAATACTGCCGATACGCTCGGCAAGGCGATACACCTCATCGCGATTGTGTGACACAAAAATAACAGGATTGTGAAAATCTGTCAGCATCTCCATAAGCTCTGATTCCATGCTTCTTTTCACATGCTCATCCAGTGCCGAAAAAGGCTCATCGAGCAGTATGCACTCCGGCTTAGCCGCAAGCATGCGAAGCATTGCCACGCGCTGCCTCTGACCACCGGAGAGATGATTGGGATATGTGTATGCCATGCCCTCAAGCCCATACCTCTTGAGCCAGCCCTTCACTTTTTCCTCGTTACGCTGACCCATTGCTATGCATATATTTTCCATCACAGTCATTGTCGGAAATAATGCATAGTCCTGAAACAGATAGCCTACCCTGCGCTTACCCGGGTGCAGATTTATACGCTTTTTCGAATCATACAGCACACGGCCGTTTAATGATATAAAGCCTGAGTCCGGTGTCTCTATCCCTGCTATGCACTTTAATGTCATACTCTTTCCTGAGCCCGACATACCGATTACGGACACAACCTCGTCCGTAAGCTCCATGTCAACCGAGAGCATGAAATTATCCAACTGTTTTTTTATTTTTACTATGAGCGACATTATTTTTTCTCTTTCTCTTTATGCCCTTGCTTTTGCCGCATATCATATTTATTGATACAAGGCATGCAAACGAAATCGCTATGATTACTATGCACCAGAAGCCCGCTGTGGCATAGTCTCCACTTTGGACGACCATTGCTATCTGCTGTGATATGGTCGAGGTTTTTCCTGCTATATTTCCGGCAAGCATCGATGTGGCACCATACTCACCGATAGCTCTGGCAAAGGCCAGCGTGACACCCGATATGATACCGGGCTTTGCCATAGGCAGACGTATCCTCCAGAAAATCTTCCACTCACTTATGCCGAGAGTGCGCGCCGCATATATGACATTTTCATCTATCTGCTCAAATGCCGCTCTCGCATTTCTGTACATGAGAGGGAGTGCAATGATGGTCGCTGCCACCACACAGCCAAGCCACGTGTGTACTACCTGTATCCCCATGCTATGGCTTAAAAAGCTTCCAAAAGGACGCCTTGTGCTGAAAATCCTTAAAAGAATGTATCCACCACGGTAGGCGGCAGTACCATAGGAAGTGTCAGCAGTCCATCCCAGAATGCCCTCACTCTGCCCTTTGTGTTTATGACAAGCTCAGCAAAAGCTATTCCTACGAAAAAAGAAAAAACTGACGCTACTATTCCTGTTTTTAATGTTACCCAAAGCGGTGAAAAATCAATCTGTCCCATTATTCCTTTACCGAAAAATGATATTTCTCAAATACTGACATTGCCTCATCTGTCTGAAGGTATGCGATAAATTCCTTTGCTGCTTCAAGCTCATCTGATGTAGTGCTGTCTCCCTTTAAGGCTGCTATCGGATAGATGACATCGCCTGTTAAGCTGTTTGGAAGCTTTTCTATAATATCAAGCTGGTTCTCGTATCCGAATGTATCTGAGTAATAAACTGTCCCTATCTCATTTGCGCCCTCAGCTACGGCAGATGCAACCGCACCTACATTGGCACAGCTGTTTATTTCCAGACCGTCAAGTGCCTTTGAGATATCAGAATCTGAAATATCCTGTGGCTTTGAAGCATCACCTTCAACCATTTTTGAATTTACTAACGCTGCTCTGGTGTACTGTCCTACAGGAACAGTTCCGTCAGCAAGCGCCATATTTTTAGCCTTTGAGATGTCTGCAAATCCGGTAACTGCCGTGCCACTATTCTTATATGTAACAAGGCACACCTGATTATTTAACAGGTCTACACGAGTACCGTCCACCACGCTTCCTCCGTCGTAGCCATTCTGAAGCTCATCCATCTGTGCCACTCCTGCTGAGAAAAAGATGTTGCACTTCGCACCCTCTTTAATCTGTGCCATCAGAGTTCCGGAGCTGTCATAGTTGTTCCGGAAGTTTACATTTGGATGCGCCTTGGTGTAGGCTGCACAAATTTCATCCATAACACCGTTTAAGCTCTTTGCCGCAAAAATTGATAAATCGACATCTGCATCTGCTGTATCCTTTTTTCCACAGCCTGCAAAAAGTCCTGCTATAAGGATAAGTCCAAACGCAAGTCCTGCATATGCTTTAAATTTTCTCTTTAAGCCCTTGCGCACTTTTCTTGGTCCGTCAGTGCCTGTCGCTATTCTTAAGCTCATACTTTTAACCTCTATTTTCGCTTATTTAAATTAAATATGCATGTGATTAATGTTCATATTCAGCTTATCTTGATTTATTAATATATGATAATTTCATCATCCAATCTGCTCCAGCAGCACCGAAATACCGCCTCCGCACACCATGCCCTCTTTCTCGGCATCGTCAGTGTTCATGCTCACATCCATCAAACCGCATTTGAACTCCTGCTTGCGAAACAGTCTCCTGCAATAGCTATAACCTCTGCCTCCGCACAACCGCCGCCTATAGTTCCGATGATCCGATTGTCTGAGCTCACGAGCATCTGTGTTCCGACTCCGCGCGGTGCACTGCCATTCTTTTTTATGATGGTACACAGTATATACTTCTCATCTGACGCCTGTGTATCTGTTTCCTGCACACCTGCTTGCTGTGTTTCTGTTTTCCGTACTTCCGATACACGCTGCTTAGCTGCCTCAATAAGTGCATCAAGCACTTCGTTATCCACCTGTGTGCAGCCGGTACGCTCATTTTTGCACTTTACTATCTCACTTATCACCGAAAGCGCAATTTCCTCCGGTGTCTGTCCACCTATTGCAAGGCCTATCGGAGAATGTAATCCGGATATGTTTTCCTGTGAAAATCCCGATTCTTCAAGGTCTTTTTTTACTATAACAGCTCTTTTCTTTGAGCCATCATCCCACATAGGCATATGGCTTTCTGAAAATCTCTGTAAGACACTCCATATCAAAGCGATGGCCTCTTGTCATGCATACATAGTAATCATCCGCCTGTGGCTCCAGCCTGGCGAGAGTTTTTTTATAATCGCCGCAAATTACATGGTCTGCTCCTTGGCGCTTTGCATTATCGGCAAACAGAGGTCTGTCCTCTATCACCCATATGTCAAAGGCCAAAAGCGATGCCATGCGTACAAGTGCCACCGATACATGACCTCCTCCGCAGATTATGAGGCGTGGTCTGCTGCCTATCTGCTGTTTAAACATCACAATGGAATTATCATTGTCATTTATTTCATCTGCCCATGCACTGCCTGATGCCACTCTTATTCTGCCATCTATATAAAGCGCCTTTTCACCGGCATGTGCTCCTTCTATGACTGTCAACAGCTCACAGCGGCTGTCCGCCGGTCTGTCCTTTATCGAAGCATATATGTTTGCCGGAATCAGCTTCACCTCGTCACCGGTATGAATCTGACCACCTCTTATGACTACTGCAAACACGCCCTCCTTTGGCATAATGCACTCGCCCATCCTCTTGTAGATAGCACAATGCGAATGACACTGCTTGCCTATCTGCGTCATCTCCAGAATGGCATTTCCTATGCAAAAGCGTGTTCCAAGCGGTAAATTCTTGAAATCAAATCCTGATATAATTAAATTTTCGCCAAATGCGCCGTTGTCTATCTGCGCTCCTCTTGCCCTGAGGCATCTATTTTCTCTGCGGAAAGCAGGCTGACCTGCCTGTGCCACTTTCCGGCATGTGCATCTCCCATGATGCCATAGTCTGCAACAAGCTCCGCCTGTGGCACCTCTCTCTTTTCAGTTCCTCTCTCTTTGCTTATATTGATTGCAAGAAGCTTTCCCATGATTTGCTATCAGCCTCCTATCCGGCTCATATTTCTTGCTGCATTTACTTCCGCAGCTTTCAGCTCTGTATTCTTTGTCTCCACAGTCTTTGTCTCTGTAGTTTTTGTATATGTCACTGCATTATCATTAAAATTGTGACACCCCGGCTTTGCTTTATGGCAGCCTTTTAATGCCTGAACTATTACAATCTTTTTCCAAATCATCTGTAAATTCGCATGAATCAGGTACTAAATCCATCGTCACGCTGCTTCCCAGGCATGGCATAAGCCTGCCGTCAGCCGTAACACGTATGCGGTTGCAGGTATCACAGAACTTCCCATGGATTGCCTGAATCAGCCCTACTCTGATATCAAGTCCATGAAAACTGTAATACTCTGCCGGACCGTTATCCGCATTATTATATCCCGAATTAATTTCTTCTCTATTTTCAGTATCTATATGGCAAGGAGTTCCATATACTTCTAAAAGTGCGCCAATAACCTTCTCATACGGCTCGACTCCGTTAGTATGCCCTTCACCTACCGGCATCATCTCTATAAAACGGATATCTGTTCCTTTTTTTGAAGCATACCGTGTGAGAGCCACCACATCTGTCTGCGGTGTGAGCACTGCATTGATTTTCACTCTTATTCCACACTCTATGGCGGCATCGATTCCATGCTCCACTTTATCAAGCAGTGGTTTTTTTGTGATATGTTCATATTCTGACGCATCTATCGTGTCCAGGCTCACATTTATACTGTCTATGCCGGCTTCCTTAAGCTGCTTTGCATGCTGCGCAAGCAGTACAGCGTTTGTGGTGAGCGATACACTCCTGACACCGGGTATCTTTTTGATTTGTGAAACCATCTCATCAATCTGTGGATGAAGAAGCGGCTCACCGCCTGTCAGACGAAAATGCGTGATTCCAAGCCTTGTGGCTGCGCGGACTATGCAAAGCACCTTTTTTACGCTAAGTGTATTTATTGCCTGACAATTTTTATTATTGTCCTGTGGGTTGCAATAATAACAGTTCAGATTACAGCTATCTATCACCGATATGCGCATGTAGTCAATCTCTCTGCCAAATCTATCGCGCATATTAAAAGCCCTTCCCGAAACCGCAGTTAGGAAACGTGCAGACATCACAATTCAGGCAGAGTCCGCCTTCTCCAAGTCCGGCAAGCTCATCTGCCAAAATCATATCACACGCCATAAGCCTCGGCAATACAATATCAAATATCGTGCGCTTGTTGTACATGGCGCAGCCGGGCAGTCCACATATCGGCACCAGCCTGTCACCTGCATCATAGTACGACAGCAAAAACATGGCTCCCGGCAGCACCGGTGAACCGTACGACACGACCCGCGCGCCTGTATTTTTTATGGCAAGCGGTGTTTTATCATCAGGATCCACGCTCATTCCTCCTGTGCAGAATACAATCTCCGCTCCTGCCTCTATTGCACGTAAGCATCCGTCTGTTATCTTTTTGTCATCATCATCAAACACCTCATGAAACATCATCTGTGCACCAAACTCTGCTATTTTTTTCTCGATAACAGGGGTAAACGCATCCTGTATCCTTCCGTGGTGCACTTCATTTCCGGTTGTGATTATTGCTGCTTTTCTGACCACAAACGGCTTTATATCAAGAATCGGTCCGTCATCGCATATGTGCGAAGCCGCCTCCAGCTTATCCTTTTTTATGACAAGCGGTATGATTCTTGTTCCGGCAAGCTTATCACCCTTTTTCACAGTGGTATTGCCGTGCCTCGTTGCTATCATCATTTCACCAAAGGAGTTGACCTTTTTCAGCTTTTCGCTGTCCACCTTAAGCAGTCCGTCACAGTCGGCAATCACCTCTATCTTGCCTTCCTTTACAGGAGATGGATGCATTTTACTTGCGGTGCCACCAAAAACGCCGGATTCTGCGGCTTCACAATGACCTTCTGCGTCAGCCTCATTGCAATTTGTGCCACATGCGCTCATACGATAAAGCACCTCTGCTGCCTCATTTTCGTGCATCATGGTCTCATCATTTTCCCATATATATATGGTGTCTTTTCCGACGCTAAGCAGCACCGGTATATCCTCTTTTGTTATAATATGCCCCTTGCGAAAAACCGCATCCTTTTTCACACCGGGGATAATCTGTGTGATATCGTGGCAGAGCACCTGTCCGACTGCCTCCGTTGTCTTCATAAGCTTCATATAATCCCACACTCCAAATATTATTTTTGTAAATAGTTACTGTCCTAAACCATACCCCGTGCATTTCCGTCACCGACCGCACTCACTGTCATACTGCAGTAAAATATCAAGCCCATGCTCTATATTTCCCATCAGAAAATCCATGCTCTCCGACACAGCCTTCACACTGCCGGGTAGATTGACTATCAGTGTGTTTTTCCTGATAACCGAAGCTCCTCTGCCAAGCATGGCTCGAGGTGTAAGACTCATGCTGTACGCTCTCAGTGCCTCAGCGATCCCCGGTGCATTACGCTCTGCAACATCCATTGTAGCTTCCGGTGTGATATCTCTCGGTGAAAAACCCGTACCTCCGGTTGTAAGCACCAGATTGCATTTCACAGCATCACACAGCCTGACAAGCTCGTCTGCAATCTGTTTCCTCTCATCCGGTATGATTTTATATGAAACCACATCATACTTATCTTTGGGAAGCAGTTCCTTTATTTTCGGACCGCTTTTATCCTCTCTTTGGCCCGCTGCGCCTTTATCGCTTATCGTTATAATCCCTACAGTATACATTACATCACCCTGTTATCCTTGATTAATTGTGTATTTTTAACTTCTCAGCATTTTAAATGGGCTGTAATCGTTGCCGGTCACATTGTTAATTGTGAACAGTAACGTAGTGTCCGCTCTTGCCACCGGATTTTTCCAGCAGATGTATCTGCCCGATCTCCATGCCACGGTCCAGTGCCTTACACATATCATATATGGTAAGAAGCGCCACACTGACCCCTGTCATGGCCTCCATCTCTACACCGGTTTTGCCCACACAGGCTGTCGTGCAGATTGCCGTGATACTGCTGTTTTTTTCATCCAGCTCAAACTCAACATCGCACTTCGTCATGGCAATAGCATGACAGAGCGGAATGAGCATAGAATTGTTCTTTGCGCCCATGATTCCCGCAATTCTCGCCACTGCCAGCACATCGCCCTTTTTAGCTGTGCCCGTAGATACCGCCCTGTATACGGCGCCATTTACCTTTATCGTGCCACAGGCCTTCGCCACGCGGTATGTGTCATCCTTTGCATGCACATCCACCATGTGAGCTTCCCCTGCCTCATTAAAATGTGTAAGCTTTCCTTTATTTTGTTCCTGATTATTGATATCTAATTCGTTTTCCTGCGTCAATCTATTTATCCTCACTGTAACTATTCAGAACCACTGAAAACACCTTAATAGTTACCCTCATTTATTATTTAATAAATCTTTACGCCGTGCTCAAATGCCGATACCGCCTCAAGCACACTTCCTGCTATACTTCTTGCCTTGTCAGAGATTGTAAAGCAGTTTGTTAGCTCACTCTCGCGCGGATCGATATCCGCTATCTTGAAGCCTTTCCTGAAATAATATCCCTCACGGATAAGGCCTCGTATGATGCCTGTAATTGTAGCATTCACAGAGACATATTCAGACAATGCATTGTCGTAGCTTTCTTTATCCGGATATATCCGCGCTATCTCATCGCCTTTTTGCACGATGTCTCCGATTTTTCTGACATCATGAATATATCCTGCCGCCGGAGCGTGAATCACACGCTCACTTGTGAAGTCGGCGATATTTCCCGGAACACCTGTGTTGGGCTGTGCCATGCCATCGGTAATGATGCGCGCCAGATTGTGCCCACGCATGGACTCAATCACTAGATGCACGTCTTGCCCTGCCGTAAAGCCCGGGCCTACTCCTAGCACAAGCGGGGCCATATTGATTGTGGTACCCAGATTTTTCTTTGCTATTATGGCATCTACCACAACATCCGGCTTCA
>ENA-OQEN01000870-OQEN01000870.1-human-gut-metagenome-genome-assembly--contig:-NODE-870-length-12223-cov-5.904514_pt1 | contig 12223 bp, 17 predicted proteins | sample MGYA00242791_ERZ504627 | MGnify/ENA primary metagenome ERZ504627 (study PRJEB26092, sample SAMD00036316) | human gut metagenome | host: Homo sapiens | study: EMG produced TPA metagenomics assembly of... | reverse complement strand
CGCGCGTCGTGCCCGGCACGTCCTGACGATGGCCCGCTCCTCTCGGAGTAAGGAATTGAGCAGGCTCGACTTGCCGACATTCGGCTTGCCGATGATGGCCGTCAGCAATCCATCGCGAAGGATCCGCCGGCATGTGCCGTCTGCAAGAGGCCGGCAATTTTGTTGCGTATCTCAACCACATTTTTCTGGATATCGTACGTCAGCACATCGTCGACCTCATCCTCGGGGAAGTCGATGGCCGCTTCGATATGGGCGATCATGCGAGAATCTCGTGGCGCATCGCATGGATGCCCTTCGAGAAGTGCCCCGTCAGATGGCCCGCCGCCATCGTCAGCGACGCTCCGTCCGCGCCTGGATGATGTCCATGACGGCCTGTGCCTCCGAGAGGTCAAGCCGCCCGTTGAGGAAGGCGCGCTTCGTGAACTCGCCGCGCTCCGCTGGCCTTGCACCCGCCTTCCACGTGAGTTCCAGCGTCTTGCGCAGCGTCATGAGTCCGCCGTGACACTGCAGCTCCACGATATCCTCCACCGTATACGAGTGCGGCGCGAGCATGACGAGGGCCAGCGCCTCATCGACGACCTGACCCGCCTCATCCACAATATGGCCGTAGACGGCATGATGGCTGCCCGCCTGGACGAGCGGCTTGCCGTTCTTCGCCTCGAAGACCTTGCCGGCCGTCTTCAGCGCATGCTCTCCGCTGATGCGGATGACGCCGATGCCGCCCTCGCCCTGCGGCGTCGCGATGGCACTGATCGTATCTCCCTGCTGCATACTGTCTTCCCTTCCTTTCGCTCTCGAGTCATCTCGAGTCGTTCTAAGCAATTTCGTTCTCAATCATTCTAGTACATGGACCCCGGCAGGTAAAGCAAAAAGGGCCTGCTCCCAGAAGGAGAAAGCCCTTTCACAGCTCTCTGTATCTTGCTGTCTGGCCGGGTTAAGGACAGGATCAATTGTCCTCGTTCTCCCGGCTGCGCCGACTGTTCTCCGCCCGACGGCGGCGCGGCACGATGACGACATAGCGGCGCGGCTCATCGCCGGCGCTGTACGTCGAGACCTTGCGGCTGTCCTGCAGCGCCATGTGATGATCTTGCGCTCATGGCGGTTCATCGGCTCGAGGTGGATCTCCTGACCGATGCGGCAAGCCTTCTCAGCCAGATGGCCCGCGAGACGCGTGAGCGTCTCCTCGCGGCGGGCGCGGTAGCCCTCGATGTCAAGTTGGACATGCAGGCGCTCGCCCGCGACACCGCGGTTGGCCGCGAGATTCGTCAGGTACTGCAGCGCATCGAGCGTCTGCCCGTGCTTGCCGATGAGGATGCCGAGGCTTTCGCCCTCAATCTGGAAGAGGATGCCCTCCTCCGTCTCCGAGCGCTGCAGTTCGACCTCGATCTTCATCGCGGCGAACACGTCCTCGAGGAACTTGCGCGCGCGCTGCTCCTGTTCGAGCAGCGATACCGCATCTTTCGCCTTGACGGCCTTGCTCGGCTCATCATCCGGATTCTCTTCGACCGCTTCCTCGAGGCGCGTCTCCAGCTCTGCCATGTCAGCAGACGGGTCAGCTGCCTTCGTCTTAGCCGCTGCGGCGCCATCGATATCGCGGACGCGGATGCGCGCATCCTTGCGGCCGATCAGGCCGAGGAAGCCGCGGGAAGGCTGCTCGAGCACCGTGTACTCCAGGCTCGCAGGCGCACAGCCGAGGTCAGCGGCGGCCGCCTCAAGCGCCGCCTCGACCGTCCGGCCGGTCCATTCCATGGTCTCTGCCATATCAGGCAGCCTCCTTTTTCTTGTCGTCGTGGCGATACATCCACCACTGCTGCGTGATCTGGACGATGTTCATCGTGACCCAGTACAGCACGAGGCCGGATGGGAAGTTCAAGCTGATCCAGCCGATGAAGAGCGGCATGACCGTCATCATGATCTTCATCTGCTGATTCATCTCCGTCGTCGTCTGCTTCTGCTGCAGGAACGTCGTCAGAGCCGAGAGGACCGGCAGGATGTAGTACGGATCCGGGTCCGACATGTTCGGCAGCCAGAGGAAGGCAGCCGACTCCGGCGTCGGATACGTGAAATTGTAGAGCGCGTAGTACATGCCCATGAGGATTGGCATCTGGATGAGCAGCGGCAGGCAGCCAGCCAGCGGGTTGACGCCGGCCTCCTTGTAAAGCGCGCCGACCTTCTGCTGCATGACCTGCGGATTGTCCTTGTACTTCTCCTGAATCTTCTTCATCTTCGGAGAGAGCTCCTGCATGGCTTTCATCGACTTGACCTGCTTGACCGTCAGCGGGTAGAGCAGCATCTTGATGAGAATCGTCAGCAGGATGATGGCAACACCGTAGCTGCCGATACCAGCAGCATCCGTCACATTATAGAGCGCCTGCAGGACAACGTGCAGGAGATTCTCGATCGGTTCGAATATCGTTCCAAAGAAACCCAATATATCACATCCTAATCTTCACAAAAATAACAGTAATACAGAAAAACATCCCCTATGCCTCACGGCACGATCATAGCCGCCCTTGTGGAACGGGTGGCAGCGCAGGATGCGCTTGAGGGCCAGCCAGCCCCCACGCCGGGCTCCATAACGCTCGATCGCTTCGAGCGCGTATTCAGAACACGTCGGGACATAGCGGCAGGAGGGCGGGAACATCGGCGAGATGAATCCGCGATAGAACCGCACCAATAGAAGCAGAATTGTCTTCAAGCTCAGGACCTCTTTTGCCTTGCAGTAGATTTCCCATGCTTCGGGCGGACCCCATGAAAGACATGGAGGTCCTTCTTCGAGCCCTTGAAGATGCCAGCCTGCTGGCCAAGCTGCAGGAAAGCCTGCTCCACGGCCTGGCACTTGACATCGACGATGGGCTTGCGGCCGACGAGCAGGAGCGCCGCATCCTCGCGGACGCGGTCCTGGTTCAGCCGATAGGTCTCGCGCAGCAGGCGCTTGACGCGGTTGCGCGTGACCGCACAGCCGAGTTTCTTGCCCGCGGCGAAGCGACACGGCCGCGCACGGTCTCCGCTGGGAAGACATACAGCACGAAGTAGCGGTTCGCATAGGAGCGGCCGCTCCGGTAGACGCGCTGGAAATCACTGCGGCGCTTGATGATCCGTCTCCTCGGTAAGGTAAGCATTCGCATTTCCCCAAAATCCAATTGAACGAGTAAGTAAAACGGAAAAAGATAAGCAAAAAAGGCCACCGAAGTGACCTCATCCGATTTATGCCGAAAGCTTCTTTCTACCGCGCTGGCGTCTTCTCTTCAGAACGAGACGGCCGCCCTTCGTCTTCATGCGCTCACGGAAGCCATGGGTCTTCTTTCTCCAATGGTTGTTCGGCTGGAAAGTCTGTTTCATGTGTGTAACACCTCCTTCTGGATTTGTCTCTGAGACTAATTGGCTGTATAGAAGCATAGTATCAGATTTTAACTATGTCAAATTATAGACTACCGACTCGCGGCCTGTCAAGGATTTTCCCTTGTCTTTTTGCAGGCAGGCTGTGGATATTTTCAGGCTTATGGCCACTTGCCCACAGAAAAACTGTTGATAAGTCACGTCACTTTTGATAAGATATTGTTGATTATTGTGCGGAAAACCCCATTGGTGCCCTGCGAGGCAAGGCTCGTAAACGTAAGATACCGTAAGATATCATCCACATTTCCCGCCACTATACCCAAGGAACGACTATACTTATCCACAGCTGTGGATAAAAATGTGGATAACATTATGCACCTGTGGAAAAAGTTTCTACATATTCTAATAGCAGGAAAGGATTTTTTTCATGGAGCAGACACAGCTGCAGGCTGTCTGGGAGCAGATCCTCACCAAGATGAAGGAAACGCTCGCCGAGTCAGCCTTCAAGTGGTTCAACTCGGTCAAGCCCATCTCCCTGACCGAGGCTGGACTAGTCCTCAGCGTGCAGAACGACCTCGTCAAGGACTGGATCACCAGCCATTACCTCACGATCGTCGAGGATGCGGTCAGCGCCGTACTCGGCAGCAAGCACAAAGTGAGCTTCCAGATCATGCCCGAAGCACAGCCAGAGCCAGAGCCCGCACCGCCAGAGAAAGCCGCGGCAAGCACAGGCGACGCCAAGGACACGTCATCGTCCAGCCACAGCAGCCGCAAGAAGGAAGACCCCAATCAGGGAACGCTCTTCCAGGAGCAGCCGCCCGCGCCCGTCGACAACGGCGACATGCACATCGTCGCACCGGGCGACCGCTCGTCACTGAACCCGAAGTACACCTTCGAGACCTTCGTGACCGGCAGTTCGAACCGCTTTGCCCATGCGGCGGCCATGGCCGTCGCCGAATCACCGGGCAAGGTCTACAACCCGTTCTTCATGTACGGCGGCGTCGGCCTCGGCAAGACCCACCTCATGCACGCCATCGGCAACCGCGTGCTGCAGAACCACCCCGAGATGCGCGTACTCTACGTCTCGAGTGAACAATTCACCAACGAGATCATCCGCGCCATCCAGGAAGGCAAGGCCGAGCTCTTCCGCCAGAAGTACCGGACCATCGACGTCCTGATGGTCGACGATATCCAGTTCCTCTCCGGCAAGCAGAGCACGCAGGAAGAGTTCTTTAACACCTTCAATGCTCTGCACGTCGCCGACAAGCAGATCATCCTGTCGTCCGACCGCCCGCCGCGCGAAGTCCAGAAACTCGAAGACCGCCTGCGCTCCCGCTTCGAGGGCGGCCTGATCACCGACATCCAGGCGCCGGACCTCGAGACGCGCATCGCGATCCTCAAGAACAAGGCGCTGCTCGACCACGTCGACGTGCCGAATGACGTCCTGATGTTCATCGCCAACCGCATCGACAGCAACATCCGTGAGCTCGAAGGCGCCTGACGCGCGTCGTCGCCTACGCCTCCCTCATCAACAAGCCCGTCACGACCGACGTCGTCGCCGAGGCACTCAAGACGTCTTCCCGAACAGCCATAAGAAAGAGGTCACGCTCGAGGTCATCCAGGAGATCATCGCCACCTACTTCAAGATCCGCATCGAGGATCTTCACTCCAAGAAACGCACGCGCAGCATCGCGTTCCCGCGCCAGATTGCCATGTACCTCTGCCGCGAGCTCACCGACACCTCGCTGCCGCAGATCGGCAATTTCTTCGGCGGCCGCGACCATACGACCGTCCTGCACGCCTATGACAAGATCGCCAAAGAGCGTGAGGAGAATACCAAGCTTCATAAGATCATCAAAGACCTCATCGAGAGCATCCAGAAGATGTAAATGCCCCACAGCCCTGCGTGGATAACCCTGTGGAGAAGCCTCTGGATTTCCTGTCGATGGATTGTGGATAACCGATAGGGGAGTTTATCACCGTGGATACTGTGGATAACCTCCCCTATTGTTATGAACAAGTTACCCACAGCGAACTGTGATGAACAGCAACACCTCAGACGACTTATCCACTTTTCCACACGGCCTACTACTACGTCGGCTATTTATATAAATATTTTAGTTATCATAAAAAAAGAGAGAAGGCCCCAAAGTATGAAAATCACATGCAATAAGAACGAGCTCACCAACGCCTTGCAGATCGTCGCACGCGCGGTAGCCACCAAACCACAGACCCCCATCCTTTCCGGTATTTATCTGAGAGCCGAAGGCACGACCTTGGAGCTCCAAGCCACAAATTATGAGATTGGCCTCGTTGCCGCATCGAAGCAGACATCGAGGAACCGGGCGAACTGACCGTAGGTGGCCGTTATTTCCAGGAAGTTGTCCGCAAGCTGCCTGGGGAAAACGTCAAGCTTGCCTGCACAGCAGATGAGAAGATCGTCCACATCGAATCCGCCATGGCCAAGTTCACCCTGCTCTCCATGAACGCAGCCGAGTTCCCGACGATCCAGCCGCTCGAAGGCAATCTCGACTTCGCCATCAAGGACAACATCCTGCGCGATCTCATCAAGAAGACCGTCTTCGCCTGCAGCACCGATGAGGCAAGACCTGTCTTCACAGGCTGTTCCTTAGAGGTCACTGAGAACAAGGTCACGATGGCCGCGACGAACACGCACCGCCTCTCCGTCAAATCGGAGACCTTCGACCAGAGCATCGGCAATATCAAGGTCATCATCCCTCGCGCATCCTGCAGGAACTCCTCCACAACATGTCTTCGGATATCCCGACGGATGTCAAGATTTCCTGCTCCTACAACCAGATCAGCTTCTCCTTCGACAATCTCTATATGACCTCGCGCCTCATCGAGGGACAGTTCCCGAACTATCGCGGTGTCATCCCGCCGGAGTTCGCGACGCATGTCAAGACGGACACCGCTGCCTTCAGCGCAGCCGTCGACCGCATCTCCCTGATTGCCAGAGCCGGTGTCTACAACACGATCAAGCTCGAGTTCGCCGGCGACCAGATCCACATCACCTCGAACAACCCGGAGATCGGCAACGCCGAGGAATATATCCCCGCTGAGATCGACGGCCCGGACATCGCGATTGCCTTTAACGCGCAGTACATCATCGACGTGCTCAAGAACATCGACAGCAAGACCTGCCGCATCGGCCTCAACCAGCCACTCTCCCCGGCTTCCATCCAGGAAGAAGACGATGACAGCTTTGTCTACATCGTCACGCCGGTAAGAACCAATCATTGATGATGACAGTACAGAAAGGGGACCCAATATGAACATCGAAGAAGTCAAGATCGACACGGAAACGATCCAGCTCGACCAGTTCCTCAAGTGGGCCGGCGTGCTCGCCTCCTGCGGCGAGACGAAGGCCCTGATTGCTGAGCGCCGCATCAAGCGCAATGGCGAAACCGAGTCGGCGCGCCGTCGCCAGCTCCATGACGGGGACATCATCGAAGTCGAGGGACTCGGCGCATGGAAGGTCGTCCACGAGAAAGGCTGATATAAGAATGTATGTTCGTTCTTTAAAGCTGAGAAATTATCGGAACTATTCTGAGCTCGAGCTTCTGCTGCAGCCGGGCATCAACATCTTCCTCGGCCCGAATGCCAGGGCAAGACGAATGTCATCGAGGCCGTCTACTACGCCTCGCTCGGCCATTCGCACCGGACCCACCTCGACGCCGAGCTCATCCGCTGGGATGCCGAAGCGGGCTGCATCATTCTCGACTTCGACCGCCGCGGCGTCGTGAACCACCTCGAGTTCCAGTTCAGCCGGGCAAAAAGGCGCCGCATCCTCCTGAACGGCCACCCAATCCGCCTGAAGGAGCTCATCGGCAGCATCAACACGGTCCTCTTCTCGCCAGAGGACCTGTTCCTCATCAAGGGAGCGCCGGCCGGACGCCGGCGCTTTTTAGACGGCGAGATCTCGCAGGCGAGCCCTGCCTACTACCACGAGCTCGTCGAGTTCAACCGCATCATCAGCCAGCGCAATACGCTCTTGAAGCGCATCCGCGAGCGGCGCGCCGACCGGTCGCTGCTCGCGCTCTGGGACGAGCAGCTCGTAGCGAGCGCCGAGAAGATCATCTGCAAGCGCCTCGAGGCCGTGCGCAAGCTCAACATGCTCGCCAACCTCATGCAGCGGCGCATCTCGAGTGACCAGGAGAACCTGACTGTCAGTTACGAGGTGCATGGCGGCGAGGACATGACAAAGGGCTTTGCTTCATGGTATAATGAAATGCTGAGGAAATCGCAGGAGACCGATATCCTGCGCGGTTCGACGAGCTACGGCCCGCATCACGACGACCTCGTGTTGACGGTCAACGGCATCAACCTGCGCACTTTCGGCTCGCAGGGTCAGCAGCGCACCGGCGTGCTCTCACTGAAGCTCGCCGAGCTCGAATTCCTGCGCTCTGAGACGGGCGAGTACCCCATCCTCTTGCTCGACGACGTCATGAGCGAGCTCGATGTCAAGAGGCGCCAGCAGCTCCTGCAGTTCATCCGCCGCGAGCGCATCCAGACGCTCATCACCGCGACGGATGCCGCCTATTTCCCAGCCGAGGGCATGGGACAGTACTACCATGTCCAGAACGGTCAGATCACAACTTGACGGAGAACCGTCCGGAATGGAGGTGGCAGTATGGCAAAGCGCACACCGGGTCTCGAGAAGGTGGTCAGCATCATCCGAAGGCCATCCACGAGCTCGGCACCAAGCAGGAGCGCGAGTTCTACCAGCACTGGGTGCTCTGGCACTGGGCGGATATCGTCGGCAAGGCCTACGCGCAGAACGTCAAGGCCGTGCGCATCGAGCGCGAAGTGCTCTACGTCGCTGCCGCAATCCAGCTTGGAGCAATGAGACGCGCTACCAGATGCCCCGCATCATCCAGAAGGTCAACAACTACGCGGGCGGCAAGATGATCAAGGACATCCGGCTCAGCCGCTCCTGGAACATAGGGGACTGGGAGGCGCACGACGCCTCCGCTGACACGGCAGCAAAGGCACCCGAAGTCCCTGAGATTAACGTCGGGCGCGAGCGAGCCAAGATGCCGCTCGATGCCGGAGACATCAAGGCCGCTGAGGCGGTCAGCAAGGGCATGGCGGATGAAGACCTCGCCTGCAAACTGCGGCAGCTCTACCGCAACGGGCGCCAGCTCGACAAGCTGCGCCTCGCGCGCGGCTGGAAGCCCTGCCCCAACTGCGGCCGCCTCTGTCCGCCGCAGGCCGCTTCTTGCAGCAATTGCCGCAGGCAGCGGGAAGAGGACGTCCGTGCCAGGGTGCGCGCCGTCCTGCGCGACATCCCGTGGGCGCGCTGCAAGGAGGTCTGCGAGTACGTGCCGGAGTGCACGCCGCAGCTGCTCAACGAGCAGCGCGCGGCGCTCGTGCAGCTCACGGCCTCGAAGGTTGCCGTCAACGACCGCACGAGCATGGCGGCCAAGACGCTCGTCATGCTCTACCGCTGCCTGCCGCCGGACAAGCTGACCGAGGACGCCATCAGGCGGGCTCTCTACGAGTTGCGCTTCAACATGTACTGGCCGCCCGACTACAAGATGCCGAAGCGCTACGAGGCCATCCCGCTGCGCCATGCGCAGAAGCGCCAGTACGGCAAGAGAGCCGCTCAGGCAAAGAGCCAGCAGGCAGATGCTGAGAAAGCAGAGAATGCAGAGAAAGGATGATGTGGCATGTTCCTGCATCTGGGCAATGATGTCTCCGTGCGCACGCGCGACATCATCGCGATCTATGACTACGTGAGCTTTTTCGTCAAGGAAAATCAAGACAATATGCGCTACTTCGCACGGTGCAAGGCCGAGGGCAAAGTGTGGCGGACGACGGCTTCGATGGATCTCGTCAAGTCGATCGTCATCACGGCGGACAGGGTCTACCTGTCTGGCATCTCCACCATGACGCTCAAGGACCGCACGCGCGCGATTTACGATATGGACATTGGTGTAAGTAACGATAAAAAGTGAGGAAAGAGTTTTTATGGCAAACGATAACGACAAGAAATCCATCGATCTGACTCTGACGCCGGACGACCAGCCAGAGGCTGCTCCGGCACCGCAGAAAGAGGTCGAGGACCTCACCGACAAGGACCTCGACACGACGGGCGTCGAGATTCACACGGATGAGTCGAGCGCCGAGGTCACGGCTGTCGAGGCCGACTACGGCGCCGAGCAGATCCAGATCCTCGAGGGCCTCGAGGCCGTCCGCATGCGCCCGGGCATGTACATCGGCAGCACGAGCGAGCGCGGCCTGCATCACCTCGTCTACGAGGTCGTCGACAACTCCATCGATGAGGCCCTCGCCGGCTACTGCGACCACATCGACGTGACGATCCACAAGGACAACAGTATCACGGTCGTCGACAACGGCCGCGGCATCCCGGTCGACATGCACGAGAGCGGCAAACCGGCCGTCGAGGTCGTCCTGACCGTCCTGCACGCGGGCGGCAAGTTCGGCGGCGACGGCTACAAGGTCTCGGGCGGACTGCACGGCGTCGGCGTATCCGTCGTCAACGCCCTGTCGACGAGCATGGAAGTCCAGGTCAAGCGCGACGGCAAGATCTACGAGATCGCCTTCGAGCGCGGCGTGACGACGAAGCCGCTGACTGTCGTCGGCACGACGACGGAGACGGGCACGCGCGTCCACTTCGTGCCGGACCCGGAAATCTTCTCCGTCACGACGTACAGCTACGAGACGCTGCGCCATCGCCTGCGCGAGCTCTCCTTCCTCAACCACGGCATTACGATCGGCCTGCATGACGAGCGCGTCGAGCCCGTCCGCAGCGAGCAGTTCCACTTCGATGGCGGCATCAGCTCGTTTGTCGAGCACCTCAACCGCAAGAAAGAAGTGCTCAATCCGGAGCCGATCTACTTCAACGGCGTCAAGGACGATACGGTCGTCGAGATTGCCATGCAGTACAACGACAGCTATCAGGAGAACATCTACTCCTTCGTCAACAACATCAACACCGAGGAGGGCGGCACGCACCTCGCCGGCTTCAAGCTCGCGCTGACGCGCGCAGCCAACGACTTTGCGCGCAAGCAGGGCATCCTCAAGGATAAGGACTCCAACCTCTCGGGCGACGATGTGCGTGAGGGCCTGACCTGCGTCATCAGCCTCAAAATCCGCGAGCCACAGTTCGAGGGCCAGACGAAGACGAAGCTCGGCAACTCCGAAGTCCGCGGCATTGTCGACTCCATCGTCACGGAAGGCCTCTCCGAGTACTTCGACGAGAATCCGGCCATCACGAAGCGCATCATCGACAAGGCCATCATGGCCGCCCGCGCCCGCGAAGCCGCCCGCAAGGCCCGCGAGCTCACGCGCCGCAAGAACGCCCTCGAGGTGTCGAGCCTGCCGGGCAAGCTTGCCGACTGCTCCGTCAAGGACCCGGAGCAGGCCGAGATCTACCTCGTCGAGGGTGATTCCGCAGGCGGCTCGGCCAAGCAGGGCCGCGACCGCCGCTTCCAGGCCATCCTGCCGCTGCGCGGCAAGATCCTCAACGTCGAGAAGGCACGCCTCGACAAGATCTTTGCCAATGCCGAGATCCGCACGATGATCACGCCTTCGGCACGGGCATCAGCGAGGACTTCGACCTCTCGAAGCGCCGCTACGGCAAGATCATCATCATGACCGATGCCGATGTCGACGGCGCGCACATCCGCACGCTGCTGCTGACCTTCCTCTACCGCTACATGAAGCCGCTCATTGAGCACGGCCACGTCTACATCGCCCAGCCGCCGCTCTACCAGATCCGCAAGGGCAAGAAGCACTGGTACACCTACAGCGACGACGAGCTCGCCAAGAAGCTCGACGAAGTCGGCCGCGATGGCGTGACCGTCCAGCGCTACAAAGGCCTCGGCGAGATGAACCCAGAGCAGCTCTGGGAGACGACGATGGACCCGGAGGGCCGCACGATGCTGCGCGTCGAGATGGAAGACGCCGAGGAAGCCGACGAGCTCTTCACCATCCTCATGGGCGACAAGGTCGAGCCGCGCCGCCAGTTCATCGAAGAGAACGCCAAGCTCGTGCGCAACCTCGATATCTGATTTTTTGACGTTTCTCTTGCCAGAAGCACAGGATTGTGCTATATTGGACATACACGATATACGATACTTCCAACAGGGGGAGTAGCTGAACGGCCACCATCGTCAGGACGGAGCAATCCCGGTGCGGCCGGCGCTAGCAAGCAAGACCCTGCCCTATTACCGCCATTTTCGGCGGCATATAGGGCAGGGTTTTTCGTATACGTTGTAGAAGTTTACAGAAGAACCTCTGCCGGAGATGCAGGGGGATGGGAAAAATCTTAGGGAGTGAATCGGATTGGAACAATTCTTTGCGGGGATGTTCTCGCCGGAATGGCTCGCAGCGCTCTCGGGCATCTTGCTGCTCGACCTGCTGCTCTCCGGCGACAACGCCATCCTCATCGCCCTGGCCTGCAAGAACCTGCCGCATGAGATGCGCCGCAAGGCCATCATCGTCGGCGGCCTCGGCGCCGTCTTCGTGCGCATCGTCTGCACGCTCTTCGCGACCGGGCTGCTCGCCTCGCCGTACATCGAGTTCATCGGCGGCGCCGCGCTCGTCTTCATCGCCATCAAGCTTGTCACCGACCACAGCGACGGGCGCGTCGACGACAGCGGCAATCATCCGACCACCTTCGGGCAGGCCGTGCGCACCATCCTGATCGCCGACTTCATCATGAGCATCGACAACATCCTCTCGCTCGCCGGCGTCGCCAACACCGTGCCAGAGGGCAAGTGGAGCCTGATCATCTGCGGCCTCATGATCTCCATCCCCATCGTCCTGTTCGGCGCCCAGATCTTCCTGATGATCATGCTCAAGGTACCCGCCTCATCTACTCGCGCCGGCAGCT
>ENA-OQEN01000869-OQEN01000869.1-human-gut-metagenome-genome-assembly--contig:-NODE-869-length-12229-cov-1.765245_pt1 | contig 12229 bp, 17 predicted proteins | sample MGYA00242791_ERZ504627 | MGnify/ENA primary metagenome ERZ504627 (study PRJEB26092, sample SAMD00036316) | human gut metagenome | host: Homo sapiens | study: EMG produced TPA metagenomics assembly of... | reverse complement strand
CCCCAGCCATTGGGGCCGGAACTCCAGGCCTGCTGCCGCAAAAGCCCGGCGTCCGATCCGGCGCACAGGGCCAATATTTCAAATTTCCCGGGCATGGCCCGCACCACCTCCAAAACCTGGCGGCCAATGGAGCCTGTGCTGCCCAGGACAACGATCCTCTTCTTCATAATACCGGTCCTTCTATAGTCTATATCCCCAACGCCAGGGCCATGCAAAGATAAACCACCGGCCCGCACATCAGCACGCTGTCCAGCCGGTCCATCATGCCGCCATGGCCGGGGAAGATCTTGCCATAATCCTTGATGCCGGCCCAGCGCTTGATGGTGGAGGCAAACAGGTCGCCAATCTGGCCGATGCCCCCGCAGATGAGCCCCAGGACCAGGGCTTGGCCGAGGGCGGGCAGCAGGCCCAATCCACGCCGGGGACATAGCGGCCCACCGCATAGGCCAGCAAGCCGCCCAGCGCCCCGCCGAAAAAGCCGCCTACGCTGCCTTCCACGGTCTTTTTGGGCTGATGTGGGGGCATAGCTTATGCTTGCCCAGGGCGGAACCTATGAAATAGCCGCCGTATCCCCCAACAAGGGGGCGGTAAAGCATAAGAGGAGCAGGCAGGCGGAATGGCTCGCCACCATTGCCAGCATAACATAAAAACCCAGGGATAGATGCAAACAAACAGAGAACAAATGGTGTCCTCCATGGTACGCCGGGGATTGCACACCCGCTCGACGCACAGGGCCAGGGGGCATAGCAGCAGGCACAGCCCCAGGGCGGAGAGCCCGGCGTTGGCAAAAAGGCCAGGCCATACAGGGCGCCGATGGCGTACAAGGGCCAGGTGCAGATCCGATGGCCCTTGGCGCGGAACACCTGATCCATCTCATAGATGCTGATCAGCGCCGCCGCGGTAAAGGCGATGGCCCGGAACCAGGGCCCCAACAAAAACATGGCGGCCAGCAGGAACACCAGCCCAATGCCCACCAGGATCCTCGTTTTCATACTTCCCTCCTATCCCGGCACATTGCCAAAGCGCCGGTTCCGCCGTTGAAATTCCTGCAGGCAGGCCACATAGCGTGCATCGGAAAAATCCGGAAAAAAGTCCGGCACAAATATCAGCTCCGCATAGGCGGCCTGGAGCAGCAAAAAGTTGGAAAGCCGCTGCTCCCCCCCGGTGCGGATCACCAGATCCAGCTCCGGCAAGCCCGCCGTATACAAGGCCCCCATCAAGCCGGCTCGTCCACCGGCTCCCCCCGGGCCATCAACAGGTTACAGCCCGGACCACTTCGTCCCGGCTGCCATAATTCAGGCTACGTTCAACTTCAAGCCCTGGTTATCCCGGGTCTTGGCCTCGGCCTCCGCCAAGGCGTTCTGTATGTTTGAGGGAAACGCGTTCTTTTCCCCCAGGGTGCGGATGCACACTCCATTGGCATGGAGCGCCTCCAGCTCCCGGCGGAAATATTCCATAAACAACCCCAGCAACGCTTCCACCTCGCCGGCGGGCCGTTTCCAATTTTCTGTGGAAAATGCATACAGGGACAGGGCCTCGATGCCCAGGTCGCTGGTGAGCTGGATCAGGCCCCTTAGCCGCTCCATGCCTGCCCGGTGCCCCAAAGGCCGGGGCAATCCCCGGGCCTTGGCCCACCGGCCGTTGCCGTCCATGATGATGCCCACGTGCCGGGGCAGTTCCGCCGCGAGCCCCAGGCTCGCCGGTTGGATCTTCGCCATGTCGCCTCCTTTTTGCAGGCTGTCGCCCGCCGCCCCCTGGTCCAACCCCTGTATGGGCCGGGAGCAGGACGTCCCTGTGGATCGTCTCCCCCTTGACGAGGGCCATCGTTTTTGTCGACGTCCGCCGGCGCAAGTCGCCCGGCTCCAGGCTGGGCGCGTTCCCATCCCGGGCCGGGCAACACAGCAACAGGCCGGCCAGGCCCGCAGCAGACCTTTTTGTTTTGTTAAAGGGAGCTCCGCCTACCCCGCCTCTGGCGTCCCAGCAGGCGGGCCGAAGGCCCCGCAGGTGAGCAATGCCTGCTTCGGCCCCGTCTCCCGGGCCCGCAGCACCCGTAGGACGCCGCCGGCCCAAGGTTTCGGGCTCCGGGTCTCTTCCCCAGGCAACCTGGTAACCTTCCCCTTCCAGCCGGGCGATGGCCGTTTCCAGCGGAAGGCCCAATACCTGCATCAAACCTCCATGATCTCCCTTTCCTTCGTCGCGATGATCTTATCGATGTCCTTGATGGAAGCGTCTGTGGCCTTCTGGCGTCCTCTTCCATGATCTTCTGATCGTCCTCGGTGATATCGCCGTTTTTCTTTTGCTTTTTGATGGTCTCGTTGGCGTCCCGCCGGATGGAACGGATGGCCACCTTGGCCTCCTCCCCCTTCTTCTTGACCACCTTGACCAGATCCCGCCGGCGCTCTTCCGTAAGCTCCGGGAATACCAGCCGGATCACCTTGCCGTCGTTGCTGGGGTTGATCCCCAAGTCGCTCTTTTGCAGCGCCTTTTCGATCTCCTTGAGCGCACTGGGGTCGTAGGGCGCGATCACCAGCAGCCGGGGCTCCGGCGCCGAGATGTTGCCCATCTGGTTGATGGGGGTGGGGGTGCCGTAATAATCCGCCGTGATCCGGTCCAGCACCTGGGCGTTGGCCCGCCCAGCCCTGAGGCCGCTCAACTCCTGCTTGAGCACGGAGATGGTTTTCCCCATTTTTTCTTTTGCCAGTTCACAGCGTCCATGTTCCTGCCTCCTGTCTATGGTAAAAGTTTGGTGCGCGCTTTGCCCAGGCCGGCCTTCCCCGCCCGCGGGGCCAGGCCCTGCCGCCCCGGCCGCCTTCTGCCCGGGCAGGACGAACCATAGGCTGTCCTATTTATTGTAATGGAAACCGCCCCCAGGCGCAAGAGCGCAGTGAAGGAAAACCGGTCCCCTTGCTGTTTTCCCTGCCGGCAGCCTTCCAGATCCCCGCCAACAAGCGGCCGGCCCCTTATGCTTCCGTCCCGTCGATCAGGTGCCTACCGGCTCCCCACGGACCGCCTTGCGGATGTTCTCCTCCTGGGCCATGGCGAATACCAAAATGGGGATGTTTTGCTCTTTGCACAGGGTGATGGCGGTCAGGTCCGTGGCTTTCAAATCCGCCTGGATCACCTGGTCGTAGGAAAGATGGGTATACCGCTTGGCGTTGGGGTCTTTCTTGGGGTCCGCGCTATATACCGCGTCCACGTTCTTGGCCAGCAGCATCACGTCCGCCCCATTTCCGCCGCCTTCAGGGCTGCGGCGGTGTCCGTGGAGAAGAAAGGCAGCCCGCTGCCCCCGGCAAAGATCACCACTTCCCCGGCCTCCAAAGCCGCCTGGGCCCCCCGGGAGCTGTACCCGTCCGCCACCCGGGGCATGTCCACCGAGCTCATCACCCGCACCGGCACCCCCAGCCTGGCCAGGCAATCCTGCAAGGCCAGGGAGTTGATCACCGTGGCCAGCATGCCCATTTGGTCTGCCCGGTTCCGGTCCATCTCCCCGCTGGAGCGGCCCCGCCAGATGTTGCCCGCCCCCCAGGGTGACCCCCACCTGCACCCCCAGGGCCTGTAGGCTCTGGATCTGCCGGGCAACGGCCTCCACCTTTTCAAAATCCACCGTCTCCCCGTGGCCGCCCATGGCTTCCCCGGAGAGCTTGAGGGATACCCGCTTATATTTTAGCATACGTCCTCCTTTTCCTGCGCCGGGGCGGCGCAAGCCCGTTGCCCCGGCTTTTTCCCCATACGAAAGGAACGCCAAAGCGGCGTTCCTTAATTCCAATGCTGTTATTTCTTCATCTGGCCCATCACTCTTCAGCGAAATTATCTTCCCGCTTCTGGAGGCCTTCCCCCATCTCGAAGCGATAGAAGCCCAGCACCTGGATGCCGCCGGTGCGCTCTACCAGCTTGCCCACGCTGATGTCAGGCTCCTTGACAAAGGGCTGCTCCAGCAGGCAGACTTCCTTGTAGTACTTTTCGATCCGGCCCTCCACCATCTTCTCGATGATGTTGGCGGGCTTGGGCTTGGGCTCGTTCATGGCCTGCTCCCGCAGGATCTTGCGCTCATGCTCCACGTCCTCCTGGTTCACGTCCGCCTTGGACAGGCAGGTGGGCTTGGCGGCGGCAATGTGCATGGCGATGTCATGGGCCACGGGCTTGGCAGCGGCCACGTCCTCGCAGGCGATCTCCACCAGCACCCCGATCTTACCCCCCAGGTGCACATAGCAATCCACCATGCCGCCTTCCACATGGCTGCGGGCAAACCGCCGGATGGTGATCTTTTCGCCGATCTTGGCCACGGCCCGGGTGATCATCTCCGCCACGGTGCCGTCGCCGGTATCCAACGCCATAAGGGCGTCCACATCCTGGGGATCTTGCTCCGCCACCAGTTTGGCTACCGTATCCACCAGGGCCTTGAAGTCGTCGGTCTTGGCCACGAAGTCGGTCTCACAATTCACTTCTGCGATGACGCCGGTCTTGCTATCCGGCTCACGTAGCTGGATACCACGCCCTCGGCCGCAATGCGGGACGCCTTCTTGGCGGAAGCCGCCAGGCTCTTCTCCCGCAGATAGTCCATGGCCTTATCCATGTCGCCGTCGCACTCTACCAGGGCCTTTTTACAATCCATCATGCCGGCGCCGCTCATCTCGCGCAGGGCCATTACGTCTTTTGCGGTAAACATGTATTCGCTCCTCCCAGTACTAATTAAAAATCGTCGCCGTCCTTGGCTTCCGGGGCCTCCTCGGCCACGTCTTCCATCTGCTCGCCCTGCCGGCCTTCCAGCACGGCGTCCGCCATCTTGGAGGCGATCAGCTTCACGGCGCGGATGGCGTCGTCGTTGCCGGGGATGGGATAATCCACCTCGTCGGGGTCGCAGTTGGTATCCACGATGGCCACCACCGGAATGCCCAGGGCATGGGCTTCCTGCACGGCGATGTTTTCCTTGCGGGGGTCTACCACGAACATGGCGCCGGGCAGCCGCTTCATTTCCTTGATGCCGGAAAGGTTCTTTTCCAGCTTATCCCGCTCGGCCATGAGCTTGATGACTTCCTTCTTGGGCAGCAGGGCGAAATCCCCATCCTGCTCCATCTTATCGATCTTGCGCAGGCGGGCGATCCGGGTCTGGATGGTCTTGAAGTTGGTGAGCATACCGCCCAGCCACCGCTGGTTCACAAAGAACATGCCGCAACGCTTGGCCTCCTGCTCGATGCTTTCCTGGGCCTGCTTCTTGGTGCCCACAAACAGCACCGCTTCGCCGGCTTCCGCCACGCTGCGGATGAAATCATAAGCCTGGTCTACTTTTTTGACGGTCTTCTGCAGGTCGATGATGTAGATGCTGTTCCGCTCGGTGAAGATATACTCCTTCATCTTGGGGTTCCAACGGCGGGTCTGGTGGCCGAAGTGAACGCCGGCTTCCAACAGCTGCTTCATAGAAATGACGGACATGGGTAATACTCCTCCTCGTTAAAAATTCCGCCGCCCCTTCATGGCGCCCGGTAACCCCAAACGGGGCACGAGCCGCGCGCTCCGGGACGTGTGTAGTGGCGCGTGTCCATACGCCCGTACGTTTGGCATTATACCATGCTATCCTGGCCTTGCAAGGGCTTTTTTGCCCAAAATACAAGGAAAAAGAGCGGCGAACCGCCCTTTTCCATAAGGATTTTGACCAGTATCTTCCATGGGGGATAGGAAGATTGGAGGGAATAGAGGAACGCCCCTATTCATTAGTATAATTTTATCCGAAACCGTCTATTTTTGCAATAGCCTTTTTGATAAAGGATGTTTTTTTATATTCCTGGCGTTATTTTCTTTTTTATTCTTTTTTTAGTTGTCAAATAAGCATAAATATTTACATTTTTTTCCAATCTCTTGCCTGTTTTGCCCAGGCGTACTATCATAAAACCTGGCGGCAAGCTTTTGCCACCCAATCCATTTTCAGGAGCCGTTATGAACCTACCTCCATCCGATTCGGCCCGGCGGGCAATAGCGACAGCTTTTATGCCGCCGGCTACAAGCGCACCGCCGACGCCCGGCTATCTACAGGCCATGGGCCTGGACGCGTTGGAATATTCCTTTGGCCGGGGGGTGCGCATGGGCCAGGAGACCGCCCAGGCCATCCGGGAAGCCGCCCAGGTGCGGGGATCGCCCTGAGCTCCATCTTCCTTATTTTATTAACCTGGCGGTGCAGGAGCCGGAAAAACAGGAGAAAAACCTACAATATTTTCGGGATGGGCTGCTGGCCGCCCGGGCCATGGGCGCGTCGCGGGCGGTATTCCATCCCGGCTCCGCCCGGGGAGACCGGGGGGAAGCCCTTGCCCGGGCCTGCGGCCTGCTGGCGGATATCCTGGCGGCGCTGGACCAGGAGGGCCTGCTGGATACCGTCACCCTATGTGCGGAGACCATGGGTAAGATCAACCAGCTGGGCAGCCTGGAGGAAGTGCTTTCCCTGTGCCGGGTGGACCCCCGGATCTGGCCGGCGGTGGATTTCGGCCACCTCCATTGCCGGGGGCTGGGGGCCATCCAAGGCCGGGGGGATTATGCGGCCATCTTGGATGCCTGGAAGCTCGCCTGGGCATGGAACGGGCCCGCACCCTGCACATCCATTTTTCCCGCATGGAGTATACCGCCGGCGGGGAAAAGATGCACCATACCCTGGCGGATACCCAGTACGGGCCGGAATTTTACCCCCTGGCCCTGGAGCTGGCGGCCCGGGATTATTCCCCGGTGGTGATCTGCGAATCCAGAGGCACCCAGGCCGAGGACGCCCTGGCCCTGCGCCGGATGTACCAGGCGGCCAAAAACGGGGAAAAATAGCTTGTCCTCCCCCATGGGGCTGTGGTAATATAATGAGTGGTAACGTTGTATCGCCGCCCATGCCCGGGGCTGATATGCAAATACGAAATATTTTTTGGAGGTACATCCCCTATGATTATGGCAGGCGATTTTCGCAAAGGCATCACCGTTGAGATCGACGGCAACGTGTGGAGCGTGGTGGATTTCCAGCATGTGAAGCCCGGCAAGGGCGCGGCCTTCGTGCGCACCAAGCTCAAGAACGTCATGACCGGCGCCGTATTGGAGCGCACCTTTAACCCCAGCGACAAATACCCCAAGGCTCATATCGAGACCAAGGAGATGCAATATCTGTATAACGATGGCGAGCTGTATTACTTCATGGATACCGAAACCTATGAGCAGCTGCCCCTGAACCACGACCAGGTGGAGGACGCCATCAACTACATCGTGGAAAACATGAACGTGACCGTGCGGTTCTTCAAGGGCAATCCCTTCTCCGTGGAAGCCCCCAACTTTGTGGAGCTGACCATCACCGAGTGCGAGCCCGGCGTCCGGGGCGATACCGCCACCGGGGCCAACAAGCCCGCCACCCTGGAGACCGCGCCCGGGTTATGGTGCCCCTGTTCGTAAACGAGGGGGACAAGATCCGGTAGATACCCGCACCGGCGAATACATGGAGCGCGTATAAGGGCATACTTCCCTGTAGACGGCTCTAGCGGCCCTCTACCCAACCCAACGACCATGTTAGGAGGTATATTATGGGTTACATGAAAGAAAAAGTGGCGTATCTTAGGGGCCTTGCCGAAGGCATGGAGATCGGCGGGGACAACCAGGGCAAGCTGCTCAAGCTGATGATCGAGACCATGGATGAAATGGCCGCGTCTTTGGATGATAATGAGCTTTCCCTCCAAGAGCTGGACGAGTGCATCGACGATATCTACGAAGAGCTGGATACCATCGAGGACTATGTGTTCGAGGATGAGGAGGACGACGAGGACGAAGACTACTTTGACGATGAGGATTTCGTGGAAGTGGAATGTCCCCATTGCGGCGAAACGGTGTATTTCGACCAGGAGATGCTCCAGGGCGACGACCTGATCTGCCCCAACTGCAACGAGACCATCCTGCCCAAAGATTGATCCGGTCCATTCTGCCCCTGCCGCCCGGCGGCAGGGGCTCAGGCTGTCGAAAAAGTGGCTTGCGCCACTTTTTCGAGGTTTTCATAGCTCCCTTGCGCCTACGGCGCGGCCAGGGAGCTATGCAGGGAAACCCTTGCTACGCAAGGCTTTTTGCGGATTTGACGCGCACCCCCCAGGGGGCCTTCTCTTGTCCTTCGGGACAATTCACCTTGTGTCGCCAAATCCGATCAAAGCCTCCGGAGGCAAAGCCGAGCGCCGCCAGTGGCGGGAGGAGCGAGGCGGAAGCCAGTGAGCAAGGGAGCGCCAGGAAGGCCCCACGGGCCGACGCAGCGCGACCTTTGCGAACTGCATTGCGTCCCCCGAACCCCAAGGGTTTTACAGGCTGAAGCGGGGGCCGAAGGCCCCTGCTTTGTGCGCGCTGCGCGCGCCCGCCGCCCCCCTCTGGGGGTCCCGGCGCTTCTCCTTAGGCTGGCGGCGCCAGCTGGCTAAACAGCAGCCGGCTGGTCTCCGCCCCCAGGATTCCATCCTCCTCCAAGGGAGGGTTCGCCAGCCCTGCGGCGTTTATCTGCTGCTGGAATCCCAGCACGGCCGCCTTTGTGGCCTGGTCATATTGTCCGGTCAGCCTATCCTTAGCAAGGTAGCCAAGCTCCGCCAGGCGTTGCTGTACCGCCTCCAGGGATGCTTCAACCGTTTCCGCCTCCACCACCCGCAGGGCAAACCGGACGGAACGCCAGTTCCCTTCTCCGTCCTGCCAAGAGAAGCAGTAGCAGCGCAATCCCCCGCCTTCCAGCGCCTCCGGATGTTCCTTGGCGTAGTCGCTGGCGTCCAAGAACAGCGTGGCATGATCTCCTTCCAACCGGGCCTCCACAGGCTGGCTAACCGCAGATAGGATGGAGCCGTCCTCCCCCATGGCCACATAGCTGACGCTGGGGTTTTGTATGGCCTCCGGCTCCTCCCCGTAGACCTCCAGCCCGCCGCCTGCGTAGATCAAGGGCGCGTCCTCCCAGGCTTCCGGATTGGTAAGGGTATAGTTCGGGGTATCGTCCTGTTCCAATCCAAACTCTACCAGGCCGATCCCCATCCCCGTTACGCTGCCGTCTGCATGGATGTAGATCGCCGGACCGGCATCCTCCGTCTGGGCCGGCATGTCGCCGCCGCTTACTGCAAAGCCCTCTTGTACGCAATACAAAGCAGCATTCATACAGGGCCCCGTTCTGTATATTGGAGGCTGAAGCACCGAAAGGTATCGTAGGACCAAGGCTGGAGCGCAGCAGGTTCCATTGACTAGGTTCCAGGGTGTAGGTATATTGCCGACCGCCTTTGACCTCCATCGAGGTCAAGGGGTCTTCCTGGAGCAAGGGGTTTCCAGCTCCATCCCGATACAAGATGCTGCCGTCCTCCCCCAGGAGGGTTTCCTGTAGCGTCAGGCCCTCCGCCTCCACCCCATCGTGTACCAGGATGGAGATGGTCGGCGGGGTGGTCCCCTCGTTGCCGAATACCAGGGGGATGGGCGTAATGTCGGCAAGCTCCTCTAGTGACAGGCCATGGGAAAAGGCGGGTTCCGCCTGGGTGACAGGATGGCTGGCAAAGTTAGGTAGGTTTACCCCCACCACGCCCCCTTCGGCTGGAGCACCAAGCCATATGCCTGAGCGTTCTCCCCTTCCCCATCGGAGATCCAGATGGTGTCGGTCCGTCTGCGCCGCCTATGATGCCCACGGTGTTGTCCGAGGTGCTTTTCGGGTTGGTCAACAGGGTGGCGCACAGGAGCACCGCCACCAACAGCAGCAGGGCGATCAGCCAGAAGGCCGGCTTTTTATAGTGGAGGATCCGTTTGATCCGGCCCGCCACATCGCTTTCCCCAAAGGCCAAGGGCACGGCCAAGCCGCTGCGCTTGAGGCCCATCTCCAGCAAGCAATTGGCATAGGCCTGCCGCTGGGCCGGGCCCTGGTTTCGAAGCACCTGCTCGTCGCAGGCGCCCTCCATATCCTTCACCATATAATGAAAGGCCAGCCATGCCAATGGATTGAACCAATGGACGCACAACACAACATAGGCCAGGGGCTTGACCAAATGATCCTTGCGGGCGATGTGGGCCCGCTCGTGGGCCAGGATGTATTCCGTCCCGGATACATGGCTGGGAAGGTAGATCCGAGGCCGGAAAAAGCCCAATACCATAGGTTCCGGAACCATGTCACCCCGGTATACGCCGCCTTCGCCCACGGCGAAGCGCAACCGGCTTTGTAAGCGCACATAGCTAAGGATGCCGTAACCCAATAGGACGGTCATGCCCACCAGCCACAGGGCCTTGCCGGCAAAGCACCAGATCTGCAAGGGATTTACGCTGGCCGCCGCCGCAGGGGCGGACTGGGCCAGCGCCGGATTCACCGCGGAGTTGAGGCCGGAATGCCGCTGTGGATCTGGGGCAGGGCCTGCAGGGTGATGTCCGTGGGGATGGGCTGGGCGCTGGGCAGAAGGCTCAGCATACTTCTACGCTAAACGGGCAGATAAGCCGGAATAAGGCAATGCCCAAAGGCTGTATAGCAGCCACTTTGGCGCCCGGGGCAGGAGCAGCCGCAGGCATAGCAAGGCCAGGATCACATACCCGGCGGTCAGGGACATATTCAGCAGGGTGATAAAGGCCGCGTCGCTCATTCCGCCGCCTCCTCGATCATCTTCTTCAGGGCCTCCGCCTCCGCCCTTGTCAGCTTCCGCCCCCCCAGCAGCGTGGCCACAAACAAAGGGACGCTCCCCCCAAAGGCCCGCTCCATCAGCGCCTCGCTCTCCGCCCGCTGCACCGCCGCCCGCTTTACCAGGCGGTCACCGTGGCGCTTTCATTGCGCACCAGGCCCTTATCCGCCAGCTTGCGCAGCATATTATAAGCCGTGGACTTCTTCCAGCCCAGCCGCTCCTCGCAGAGCTTGGCCAGCTTGGTGGAATTGATGGGCTCCAGCTCCCAGATCAGATCCATAAACCGGTATTCCGCTTCAAACAGCTTCAACTCCATGGGTTTCTCTCCCTTCAACTGGTTGGTTTGTAGAAATAAACCAAGTTTATCACAACGAACCTCTCCTGTCAATCGGTAAAACCTGGGCTCTGGCAAAGGAAACCGACAGGGTCTGCAAAAAGTCTAGCCTCATCAATAGAAGGTGCGCGCCCTATTAAAAGCAGGGGATATCCTCACATCCCTGGCGCGACAAGCGTCCAATGGAAGAAGCGCCCTGGGGTGGCCTAGGGGCGTTACCCCCAGGCGACCAACGCCCGGGCCCAGCCTTACCCTGCTCTGGATTTATCCTTTTTTTATTGTAAAATCCATAAAAAGGGGGTGGGCGTTTGCGAGAATTGCTTATGCTGGGCGCGATTATAGCCGTGGCGTTTTGCCTAGGCTATGTGCTTTATCAAAATGGGTTCCTGGTCATCAATGCAAAATCCGCCCAACTTTATATGGAGTCGCCTCGATTTGGAAAAAAGAGGAACTGCATACAGGCCAAGTTTTCCGCTTGCAACGGCGTGATAAAAAGGGTGATTCGCCTCCCGCAAGGGGAAAAATACCGGTTTGTCTTTTCAACGGACCTGACAAGAGGAAGGGTTTGCATTGAAATCTATAGAAGTAAAAAAGAAGGCATTGTAACATTAAGCCGGAACAGCCAAGCGCGCTGGTCTCCACAGGGACAAGGGCAACCTATTCCGTGGCTGTCAAATTTGCAAAAGCCACGGGAGAATATAAGCTCGTCTGGGATGCGGTATCGTATCCCCCGGAGACGCCCGTCCTGTAACGCTTTTTACGTCCTGGCGCCTTTCCTACCTGGCCGCCGGAATGGCCGCCGTAGGCGAAACCGGTTCCGGCGTCCCGACCCCTCCCAATGCGCCGCCCCGATTATTTTTGTGGCCCGTGAAGCACCTGCTTGCCGGGGTTGGTGGAGACGCAAAGGCTTGCTGTGCAAGGCTTTTTCTGTGGCGTCCTGGACGTGGGCCAAAAAGGGCGCTGCGGCAGCCTGCAAAATGACGCCGGCCATTTTTCCCCAACTTGAAAGGGACGCCTTTGGCGTCCCTTCAGGCTGTCGAAAAAGTGGCTTGCGCCACTTTTGAGGTGTTCATAGCTCCCTTGCGCCTACGGCGCGGCCAGGGAGCTATGCAAGGAAACCCTTGCTACGCAAGGCTTTTTGCGGATTTGACGCGCACCCCCCAGGGGGCCTTCTCTTGTCCCTTCGGGACAATTCACCTTGTGTCGCCAAATCCGATCAAAGCCTCCGGGGGCTGCGGCCCCCGAACCCCCGGGGTTTTTTCGACAGGCTGCGGCCCCCTGGGCTTCTTGC
>ENA-OQEN01000868-OQEN01000868.1-human-gut-metagenome-genome-assembly--contig:-NODE-868-length-12237-cov-3.363914_pt1 | contig 12237 bp, 14 predicted proteins | sample MGYA00242791_ERZ504627 | MGnify/ENA primary metagenome ERZ504627 (study PRJEB26092, sample SAMD00036316) | human gut metagenome | host: Homo sapiens | study: EMG produced TPA metagenomics assembly of... | reverse complement strand
TTTATATATTTATACGGTTACCTGCGATTTGAATTGGTTTGAACGGCGAGCGAAAATGATAACCCGACAGCGTTTTTCTGTATCTAAAAGGTGCCGAAATTATCAAAAAATTCTCTCTGTGAGCCGTTTTATTTTGAAACGAATATCAGTTATCCTGTTATCCCGAATCGTTGAAATCGTTGCCGTTTGGTACAGATTTGACACTTCTTTTGGAACAATACAGAGGACAGTTTACAACGATTGCCCGAAAGCTCTGTTTACACTCGTTCCGGCATTTACGGCATAAGTCGTTGTATGTTCTCCTGCCTGTTTTGGGGCTGATAAAAAAGTCCCATTCCTGTTTTAATTTCTTTGATAATCTTGCCATAGTAAAAACTCCTTTCACTCATTTGGACAAAGGGTGCCGAAATGCACACCCAAATTTGCCTGATTTCAAAAAATTTTTTATTACCCCTTCACTTGTTTGAACCGGGAAGCGAAAAAATGGGGGTGTTTTTGAAAAGAAAATTAAAAATCCTTTCACTTGTTTGAAATGGGAAACGATTCTTGGGGGGTGTTTTTGAAAAATTTTTGAAAATATTTTTTCTCTTAATTTCTTGAAAGCAAGAACAGCATTTCCAACCAAATACCTACGAATGAAAAAAGATCTAAAATGAAAAAATCTCCTCCCGATTCATCGAACCGAGAGGAGAAACTGTTATTAAAATTATTAAATTGTAAACTTTACAATATTAACTTCCCAAAATTTAAAATATGTTGATTTTGGGAAATAGGCGATCAAAATGTCGGGTCTACATCTGATGTTCTGACTCATTACATACTGGAATACAACTCTTATATAGGTATCGAAAAACAGGCAGTATTTATGTTTGAAGATGATTTTCTGCGCTTTATAGAACGTCTCCGGTTATATTTTATATGCAGTTTCTGAAATATTTTATTGCTCCCTTGAAAAAAACAGATTATTTTGTTATAATATAATGTAAGTTGTACTCCTCCGAGGGGTTCTGATGTAGACAAGGAGGCAAATAATGGAAGTAAGTTATAACAAATTATGGAAACTGATGATTGACCGGAACATGAATAAAAGTGAACTTAGGTCGTTAACAGGCATTGGAACAAATACATTAGCCAAATTAAGCAAAGGTCAGCCAGTAAGCATGGAAGTGTTGCTAAAAATCTGTTCACGCTTCGATTGCGATATATCCGACATTTGCGAATTTATTAAAGAAGATAAATTGGAGGAATAGACCAATGAATGCGATTGACTTATTTGCTGGCTGCGGGGGACTCTCAAGAGGTTTCATGGATGCAGGCTTTGATATTATCGTAGGTGTTGATAATGATCAAGCTGCACTAAACACATTTGCACTAAATCATAATGGTGCAAAACCACTCAATGCAGATTTATCTAAGCAGGAAACATTTGATGAAATTAAAAGAATTGCCGGAGACCGTGAAATTGACGTAATTATTGCTGGTCCTCCGTGCCAGGGCTTTTCACTTACGGGTCCGAGAAACTTTGATGACCCAAGGAACAAATTGTATCTTGCCGTTTTGGAAATGGTTCGGCAATATCAACCAAGGGGTTCATCATTGAGAATGTGCCTGGCATGGCGACTATGTACGATGGGCAAGTAAAAGATGAAGTGCTTCGCCGATTTAAGGATATGGGTTACAACATCGAGTGTAAAATTCTTTGCGCTGCCGATTATGGCGTTCCTCAAATGAGAAAGAGACTCATTTTTATGGGAATTAGATCTGATATTGGAACTCCCAAGTTTCCAAAACCTATTCTTGATGCAGAGCATTATGTCACTTGCAGAGAAGCATTAGATGACTTGCCTGCTCGTGTTAGTGAGTTGGGAGCAGAAGAAGATGTTTATTCTTCTGAACCTCGTACCGATTATCAAAGAAAAATGCGTGGAAGTTGTACTGTATTGCATAATCATGTTGCTACTGCCCACAAGCAGTTTGTAATTGATACTATTGCCCAAGTCCCAGAGGGCGGTAACTGGAGAGATTTGCCGGAAGGTGTTGGTGAAAGTAGAAAGTTCCATGAAGCTTGGACACGCTATGATGGAAACAAACCCTCTAAGACCATCGACACTGGGCATAGAAATCATTTTCATTATCAGTACAATCGAGTACCTACCATAAGAGAAAACGCAAGACTTCAATCTTTTCCTGATGATTTTGTGTTTACAGGCACAAAAACACAGCAGAACCGACAGGTAGGGAATGCTGTTCCTCCTTTGCTTGGGCAGGCACTGGGACAGGCATTAAATGAGATTATCGAGGGCAATAAACATGAATAAAGTAAAAGCTATTGATCTATTTGCTGGTTGTGGGGGCCTCTGTGAGGGATTTGAGCAATCAGGCTTTTATGACACTCTTGCGTGTGTCGAATGGGAAAAAGCGCCTTGTGAAACCCTTGCCAAGCACCTCAAAGAAGTTTGGGGTATGAAGATGCTTATTCCCGTGTTCTTCGTTTTGATATTCAAAGAACAGATGAATTGTTCAATGGATGGTCTGATGAGAATTATGGTAGCAACGAAGGTTTAGACAATCTTGTAGGGAAACATAATATTGACATTATTATTGGTGGCCCTCCTTGCCAAGCATACTCTATTGCAGGACGTGTTCGTGACGAATACGGAATGAAGAATGACTACCGTAATTTTCTGTTTGAAAGTTATGTGAAAGTTGTTACACATTACAAACCCAAAGTATTTGTCTTTGAAAATGTACCGGGCATATTAAGTGCTGCACCAACTGGAGAGCCGATTATCCAAATCATTAAAAAGACATTTAATGATGCAGGTTATGTGGTTTTGCCGGATTTGTCCAAAGCCATTATTGACTTTACAGAATATGGCGTCCCTCAGAACCGAAGCCGCATTATTATTCTCGGTATAAGCAAGGAAACCTTTGGTAAGAAAGCATACGAACTGATAGATAAGTTCTATTTTTCAGTATTACCGAGTTTTAAAGTAAAAAATAAAAAAACAGTTCGAGAAGCGATTGGAGATCTCCCTAAGCTATTTCCAACAGAGGAATTTAAGGTCGGAAAGAAAAGATACTCCCACAGTTTTGAAGCCGATGGCATATCTAATCACGCTTCCAGATGGCATAGTGAACGAGATCAAAAAAATATTTGCTATGCTTGCTCGTGATATTGAAAGCGGCGAAAATAAATATGTTAGCATTGATGCTCTGAAAAAACTATATACCGAAGTGACTGGTCATGTTTCCAGTGTTCATAAGTACCATGTTATCAGATGGGATGAACCGAGCAACTTGATTCCGGCTCACTTATATAAGGATGGATTGAGACATATCCACCCTGACCCAGAACAAGCAAGAAGTATTACAGTAAGAGAAGCTGCTCGTCTCCAAGGTTTCCCAGACAGCTATGTATTTACAGGAACGCAAGCAGACGCCTATAAAATGATAGGCAACGCCGTGCCGCCTATTTTTTCCAAAATCTTGGCGACAGCAATCTATCAGCTTCTTTTTGAGAATGGTGGTGACGAATGTGCTGTTTTACAGAAATCTTGACCAAATAATCTTTAATAGGAATCAACTGCTGTCCTGTGATGAGTTAGTAATTATCTCTGGATATGTGGGACCTCATCCTATCAGAAAACTTGAAGCACTTCCAATAAAGTCTACCGTTATTTACGGAATGTATGGTTGTGATGGTATTCAACGTAGTTTGCACAACGCATTGGTCAATGCAAACGATGAATCGAGCAAGGTAAACATCCTTTACTCAACCATACCTGTTCACGCAAAATGTTACATTTGGAAGTACAAGGGAGAAGTCCGTAGTGCATTGGTTGGTTCTGCGAATTTCTCAACGAACGGTCTTACAACGCCATTCAAAGAGATTCTTGCTGATGCCACCGTTGACACATTCGACCCTTTAGACCAATATTTAGATTTGGTTCTTGGTAAAGCTATTTCTTGCAAAGATGCAGTCGTGTCTGAAAACAAAAGCAGAAAGCATAATCCTAATGAAGATACTAATCCTGTTGTGTATGACAAAGATGTTTGCTCCATGCCGTTGTTTATTATAGAAGATGGGCAACCAGTCGTTCCTTCCCAAAGCGGAGTTAATTGGGGGCTTGCAAAACTGACAGGTTCTCATGTAAATATCAATGACGCATATATCAGAATAGGAGCTGACTTATTAGAACATTATCCCGCTATGTTTCCTCAAAAGCAGGAATGTCCATCAGAGGGAGAACAAGTCGGACGTGCAGGTCATCGACACAATGATAATATTGAAATTCTCTGGGATGACGGAACATCAATGACTGGACTTTTAGAGGGTTCTGTTCCGAAGAATATCAACGGAAAACGAGAGTTGTATCCAAAGCAGATTTCAAGCACTCCATCAAAAGCAGATTTGGGTAAATATCTCAGAAAAAGAATGGGAATTAAGGAAGGGCATCGTATCACTTATGAAGACTTGCAGGCATATGGCAGGACTACCATCGATGTATCCCTGCAAGGCGATGGTATTTATTACTTTGATTTCTCTGTGTAGCGAACACAGGCTGATAAGCCTAATGAAAAACTATCAACAGCAAAATCTGTTCAAGTAACAGGCCCAACTTCTGAACAAAGTAAAAATGCTGAAACTATCGTATCCGCAACAATTTCCCTAAAAGCTAGAGATGTTGTTTCTCATTCATCATTTAGAACTGGTAAGGCTTCTTCCTTGGGAAACAGAATGACTTCAATTGATTCCCCCATAGGAACAAAAAATTCTGTATCCACAAGAGGTGAAAGTAGACATTTGATGAAAGTAAAATAAAGATTATGCCAAGGCGATTAACCATAAATAGTTGGTCGCTTCAGATTGAAGAAAGGGGGCGTGAGGAAAATGTTTTATAGAACAGGACGAGGATGTAGCAAAGAATTTTTTAATGGCACTGACGTAAGAAACTATTTTTCTTCATTTTACAGTAAAATGAAAACAGAAGTAGAGCAAATGGGTGATGCGGAAATTGTCTCCTGCAATTTTGAAGAATGGGCGGACTATCTTGCAACAAAGTTTTCTGTTGTTCCTATCTCGATTTTTGAAACAAATATTGAGAAATCACTTTCTGAAACAAAAGTCAAAAGGGCAAATCCTTTCCGTGGATATCCCGGTGAAAAAGATTTTTTTGAGATAGACGGAGTTCGAGTGACATACAAAATTCCGTTTGACGGAGAGCCAGATTTGTTTGAATTACAGCCGAGCAGCTTTTTACTATCAAGGTTTGCAACAAATAGTTTCGTAAGCCCCCATGATGAAGAATGCGGAAGTTTCACTCTGGATTTTGAATATACAAAGCAGGAGCTTCAAGACAAAGGAGATGAAATGGCTGAGTATGTGCAAAAACAGTTTGAAAATGAATTTAGTGACTACAAAAAGATGATCGACAATGTGAATGCCGAGGTCACTTCGTTTAATAGCGGACTTGAAACATCCGCCATGCGCTTGTTAGAAGAACGAAAAAAGAAAGCAGATTCTTTTCCGCTATTAGCAATGCATTACAGATTCCATTGACTGCGAGCAAAAACGCACCTAATACTAAGCCAATACAGTTGAAGCGAATTGCCGTCAACCCTCTGTGAACCGACAGCCAAACCGCTAACGCCCGAACCTTGTATCAGTGACGGTGATTATGAAAATATCAATAATATCATTTCTATGTGCGGAACAACTATGGAAAAAACAGCAAGGACATATTTTGCTAATACCGAGGAAGAACTCAGAGACCATTTGTTAGCAACATTGAATACTCATTATGATGCTGCAACGGGAGAGACTTTTCGAAAAATCGGGAAAACCGACATTCATATTGAGTTTGATAATAAAGCTGCCTTCATTGGAGAATGCAAAATATGGCATGGAGATAGTTTATTTCAAGGAGCAATCCAACAAGTTATTAACTATTCGACATGGCGAGATTTGAAAGTATCGGTGATTATCTTCAACAAAAATAATCAATCGTTTCCGGCAATCCTATCTAAAATCAAGAGTTGGGCTGATGCGAACACAGTATCCTACACTCAACCACAGGCTAATATTTGGAAATGCAAATACCATCGTCAAGATATGAACGTGGATATTCAATTAGCAATTCTGGCGTTTGATTTGTATGTGGACAAGAGCCAGTTCAAAGACAGTCGATATAATAACTGAATAATGACTAAACTATAAAGAGAAAATATTTTTAGGTCTTAGGGTGTCACCCTAACGAGGTAATTTATGGAATGTATCCATAAATACACTGCTCGCCTGAAAGCACGAGCGACAGCACCGTTTTGGACAACCTGTCCATAAATGGTCTGCTCGCTCAGTATGTGCAGAAGCGGGCAGATTACCGTTTGGTTATCCAACCGGTCTGCTCGCTAAGATTGCACACGACTTTTTTCTGTGGCAGTATTAACATTCAAAATAAATATCAAACAAAAATAAGCACGGACAACAGAGTGTTTCTGCAATCCGTGCTCAATTTTTTATGCGTATCCGATATAGAATTCATACTGTGTATCGGATATCTTTTCTGCCCATATCCACACAGAAGTAAAGCCTTCAACATTCTTGTATCTGTTCAATCTGCTTTCAATATCAGCACAGGTATTCTTACTACTTGCATTAGCGGATAAAGGATTGTCCCAACATTCGGTGGCTGTTTCATCAAGAATTAAACCAATACTTTGAGCATAATTCTGTGCGTAAGAAATCCAATAGTTGATATCGAATTCTTCAATTTGTTCAATTGCTGTTGTGACTTCCGAAACAGTATTTGTTGTGATTTCACGCACTGATTTTTCGTTTTTGGGCGGTTCTGTTTGCGTATGAGTATCTTGCTTCAGCTCGGTATTTGCTGTTGTGGTTTGAGAAAAAATTGGCTCTTTTGACACCTTTTCTGTATCAATTTTCGTTGCAGGCGACTGTGTTTTTTCTTCCGCAAATGTACTTTTCTCAACCGTTTCGTCTTCTGTTTTCTCGAACAAATCTTCCGCTTGCGTTATATCAACTATAGCGTTAGCCGATGAACTTTCAACAGCTTTTTTGTCTGGCTCGCTATTGGCATTGCAACCTACCATAGCAAAAATAAAGGTCAAAATCATTGCGAATATTATGATTATTCTCATACAAAAATCACCTCGCTATTCACAATTTCCATTGCACGATTACGGATGTTGTTCATCTTTCGCACCCATAGCATAGGGTTATTAGCTTTCAGTTTTTCGGTTACATTTTTCTTTTTCGGCGAGTAATTTGACGAGCTGTGAAAACATTGTTTGTGCCTGTTCCTCAATGTCGGCAAGATAAGGATACAGTCTTTCCGATGTGACAGATTATAGTATCTGATACAATGATGTTGTTTAAGATACTGTCTGTGACGGTTTGCCCACACGCCGATATGTAATTCATTCTGCTCTTTGACAGTAATGCAAGGCAGATGATAATTGCCATGTATTACATAACTTACATTTTGATTTTCGTATTCTTTGCTCATAATGAAACCTCCTTGTATTTGGTAAAACAATTTTACAAGGAGGTCTTTGTTTTGTCGAATGTGCGGATTTTTAAGCATAGAAAAAGACACCAACCTTTCGATTGATGCCTTTCTGCCATGCGATTAAGGTATCATCTTAAAATGTCGTAATGCTTCCTCAATCAACTTTACCTTTTCAGGCGGGCATTGAGGTTGCTTTGTGTTATCTTTCTTAGAATTATTGTAGCAATCTCTTTCGATAATACCGTGTTTTTGCTTTATCTGAGCAATGTAAAGCGAAGATACTTTTACACAATGTTTATCGAATATGTAATCTTTTATTTCATCATAGGTTGCCTTTGCTTCGGATGATGTTAAATCCAGCTCATCCATATCAACGGTAATGTCGATATATGTATCCGGCTTTTTTCTAACCAACTGAACAACCGTCTCCACGTGATTCGTATGCGGGAACATATCGACGGGCTGGATTTTTTCGACTTTATAGCCGCGCTTTGTCAGAAAGCGCAGGTCGCGCTGCTGGGTCTCGGGGTTGCAGGAGATATAGACCACCTTTTTCGGCGCGAGGGTCACGAGCGACGACAGGAAGCACTCATGCTTCCTGCGCGCGGCGGATCCATGAAACTATGTCCGCTTTCTCCCCGTCCTGCGCCATGCCGAGCATAAACTCGCCTGCATCGTCGCAGAAGAAGCGCACGTTCTTTATACCGTTTCGCTTGGCGTTCGATATTGCGTCGTGAACGGCGTCGCGGTTGAGCTCAACGCCTATCACCTCGCCCGCCCGCTTCGACGCGACGAGCCCTATAGTACCGATGCCGCAATAGGCATCGATAACCTTTTCGCTCCCGGTCATGCCGGCATATTTCATCGCTGTGTTATAAAGCACCTCGGTCTGCACCGGGTTTATCTGATAAAACGAGCGCGGGGATATTCTGAAAGTCAGCCCGCAGAGCTCGTCCTCGATTTTGCCCGTGCCGTAGAGCACATTCTCGCGCTCACCGAGCACAAGGCTCGTCTGATACGGGTTTATGTTATGGACTATCGTTGTTATGTCGGGATGCTCCTTGCGAAGAGCTTTTACGAAGTTGTTCTTCGCGGGGAAAATCGGACCTGATGTGACGAGCACGACCATTATCTGATTTGTCTTGAATCCGCGCTTGACGAGGACATGACGAAGTGTACCGCCGCCGCTTCGCTCGTCATACGGCTGTATTCTGAAACTTTTCAGCATATTGCGGATCGAGACGATTATCTCATCCGCTTTTCTGTCCTCGGTGAGGCACGAATCGACGCAGACTATGCTGTGCGTGCCGGACTGATAGACGCCGGAAATTATCTTCCCTTTTCTCGCCGTGGCAAACGCCGCCTGCACCTTGTTGCGATAATGATACGGTTCAGCCATGCCGATTATCGGCTCGACATGGGCGAACTCGCCGAGCAATTTTTCCACCTTGCGCTGTTTGAATTTCAGCTGCTCCGCGTAGCTCAGATTCTGCAGCTGGCATCCGCCGCATTTTTTATATAGAGGACACTTCTTTTCTTCAGTCATGTTTAATTCCGTTTCAGTCGGGATATCTCCGAAAATTCACTTATTTATCCTGCTGAGCCTTGTGCTCGGCTTTTTCTCTGTCTTTCTTTGCGACGTCGTTGGTGTTCATGGAATTGCGGAACACGACGAAGCGATCGTACAGGAACTCTGTCACGAAATTTGTCACCATGCAGAGAGCCTCAACAAGATAGTTGTTCCACATAAGATCGGTAGTCGCATACTTCGTAAACCAAGTCGAGAGCGGAGTGAACACGCAGTAATAAGCCGCGACTTTAAGCATGGCTATCGGGACATTGTTCGCAGATTTGAAGGTGAATTTGCGGTTGAAAGTAAAATTCCAAAGCACGGAGAGAACAAGCGAAATAAGATAGGCTATCCACTCTTTGAAATGGCATGCCTCATAAAACAGGGTGTATGTTGCTATCTGAATAATTCCCGCAGAGGCGGAGAACAGCGCAAATTTGACAGTCTGAAGAATGTTTTCCTTTGTGCTGAGCTTCTGATTTTCGGCAGCGCCCTGCGTTTCTTTTTTCTTGTCTGACATAAGTTATCTCCCTTTCATTTTTTTACAGATTCCCGGCATTTCTGAGCATCTCTTCGGCCGATTTGAGCTGAAGTTCGGTGACATCGAGTCCACCGGTTATTCTTGCTATTTCATATTTTCTGCCTCTGTGTCGAGGCTTTCAACTTTTGTATACGTCTTGCCGTCCGAGACGGATTTGCTGATTCTCATGTGGCAGTCCGCCTGCGCCGCTATCTGAGCGGAATGGGTGACGCATATGACCTGCCTGCCGCGCGAGACCTCTTTGAGCTTCATGGCGACTTTCTGCGCCGCTCTGCCGCTGAGTCCCGCGTCTATCTCATCGAATATCATAGTATCGAGTCCGTCTCTGCCGGCGATAACGCTCTTTATCGCGAGCATTATGCGCGACAGCTCGCCGCCCGAAGCGATTTTTGCGAGGGGTTTGAGCGTCTCGCCCGCGTTTGCGGAGATGAGAAATTCTATATTGTCCGCACCGTTTATTGTAAACGGCGTTTTTCTCTGTTGACTTTGAAGCTGACCGACGGCATATCGAGGAATTCGAGCTGTTCGGTCACTCCGCGCTCAACTCGCGCGCCGCCTTTTCGCGCGCTGCGGTAAGCTTTTCGGCGAGGGCGCGAACCTCGGCTTTGGTCGAGCTGACGAGCGCATCGAGCTCTTTGACCCGCTCATCCGAAAGGGCTATTTTATTGCGTTCTTCGCGTGCGGAATCAAGGAAAGAGAGCATTTCATCTTCCGTCGAGCCGTATTTTACCGAGAGGCGGAAAAGCTCATCGAGTCTCGCTTCGATCTCTTCGAGCTCGGACGGATCATAGGAGAAATCTTCAATAGCCGAGCGAAGTTCTCCCGCGCAGTCCTCAAGCTCATAGCCGACATTGCGAAGAGTCTTTGCGGCGGGCTCGACATCTTTGTAGAATCGGGCAGCGTCCTCCGCGTTCCCGGCGCAGTCGCCTATCGCGCTTATCACGCCGAAGCTGTCGTCGGCGCCCTGGAGGATATCATACGCCGCTCTGAGCGATGCCGTGACGCGCTCGCAATTTTGAAGAAGCGTCTTTCGCTCGTTGAGTTCGTCGCGCTCTCCGGGTCTTATATCCGCCTGTTCAAGCTCGTTTATCTGATAATCGAGCAGATCAAGCCGGCGAAGCTTCTCCGACTCGTCTGTTTTGAGGGAATCGCGCTCCCTGATATACGAACAGAGTTCTCTGAATTTCTCTCTGTATTCTTCAAGCAATTCTGCATCGTCCGCGACGCAGTCGATGAACTCGAAGTGCTTTTCGGGCGCCATGAGCGCCTGGTTGTCATGCTGACCGTGTATGTTTATCAGCTCATGCCCCGCCTGTCGGAGCGCGGCGACATTCGAGGGCACGCCGTTTATGCGGCAGGTGTTTTTGCCGTCCAAACCAAGGGTTCGGCGAAGAAGTATATTCCCATCCTCGTCGGGCTCGATATCATATTCTTTAAGCCGCGCGGCAGTGTCGGCGGAAACGCCGGAGAAGAGCGCGGTAACGCTCGCGGACTGCGCTCCGGTTCTGATAAGCTCGCGCGACGTGCGTTCACCGAGCACGGCGTTTATAGAATCGATTATGATCGACTTGCCCGCGCCGGTTTCGCCCGTAAGGACATTGAGCCCCGAATCGAACTCGATATCGGCGCTCTCAATTATTGCTATATTCTCTATTTTCAGACTGAGAAGCATAGCTCAAACCTCATTTTTCAATAAGTCGTTTTATGGAATCTTTCATCTGCGAAGCATAGCTTTCGCTTCTGCAAAGGGCAAATATAGTATCATCGCCCGCGAGAGTGCCGACAAGCCCCTCCCAGTGCATGGAATCAAACGCCGCGCACGCCGCCTGAGCCATGCCGGTATAGCAGCGGATAACAATCGTATTGCCCGCATAGTCGGCGGAGACGACGGACTGGGCAAATATGCTGCGGAACTTCGAGAGCAGTTCGTCCGACTCGGTCTTTGTGACGGCGTATTTATACTGCCCGTTTGCACCCATGGTCTTGACAAGGCGCAGCTCTTTTATATCGCGCGAAACCGTCGCCTGAGTGGCGTCAAAGCCGCTGTCCTTGAGCTTCTGAAGAAGCTCCTCCTGGGTTGACAGGTCATATTTTTCAATTATTTCGAGTATTGCTTCCTGCCTTCTTTTTTTCAAGGTTATACCTCCCGTTCATCGTGGGAACTGCTGTTCCATTTCATCATTTTTCTGTTGAGTATATCTACAAAACTGTCGTTCTTGAGTCTGATAAAGCTCGCGCAGATGTCCGCCTTTTCGACCGTTATGCTCCCCTGCGCCGAGACTGTGAACGGCTCGTCGCCGTCGCACGAAACGGAGAGCGGTCCGTCATCATCGGAATAGATGCGCAGCACCGCGTCGTCGCCCAGAACGAGCGAACGGGTGAAAACCGAATGAGAACAAATCGGAGTGAGTATCATACATTCAAGCTTCGGATCAACCACGGGACCACCGGCAGAGAGCGAATATGCCGTTGAACCGTTGGAGTCGAGAGAATGAGTCCGTCGCGAGATAGCGGTTGAAATATCTGCGTCGAGATCGACATTTATCTCGGAAATTCTGCTCAGCCTCGACAGGCGCATCACGGTGGAGTCGTTC
>ENA-OQEN01000867-OQEN01000867.1-human-gut-metagenome-genome-assembly--contig:-NODE-867-length-12238-cov-3.492032_pt1 | contig 12238 bp, 14 predicted proteins | sample MGYA00242791_ERZ504627 | MGnify/ENA primary metagenome ERZ504627 (study PRJEB26092, sample SAMD00036316) | human gut metagenome | host: Homo sapiens | study: EMG produced TPA metagenomics assembly of... | reverse complement strand
TGGAAGTTTGGCTGTGCCAAGCGTAGGCATGGCAGTTGAATCCGGAGCGGGGTTTGCAACCAACGTGCTCCCGGGACACCTATCAAGTGCTTCTTCACACATGCTGAGTGCCGCGCTGTAACTTGGAATATCATGATCATTCCAAGTTAAGTCTCTGATGCCGTAAACGTTTGAACCGTTCGGCGTCTTGAGGATGGTTACCGGCTTTCCACCCGGGTCAACGAGATAGCTCGGTGATGCTGCTGAGGCTGACATGATATATTGCCTGAGATCAAGAGCTTTCATCCTTCCGTTTCGAAAGGTGTCCTCATCAATTACTTCAAGCAGACTGTCAATTTCTGCAACTGCATCGGTTCTTTGGAGCAATTCCTTTAACGGGGGGAAGGTTTCGGCAACGATTTCAATTCCGTTTGAAAGCGCCGAGGCTGTGTTCCCCGGAAGAAAGCAATCCGCTGAATACCCGATACAATACATATCGATTAAAAACGGATAGCCGAGCGTTGTTATAAGCAATGCTCGTGTCGTCATGTTTCCGCCTCTGCTTGATCCACATAGGTTGCAGTGCGGCGTTCTTCGGGACTCATTTCTATCCAAGCATCTGTGCCGGCAGAACACTGTATTCGTGCGGAGTGTCATTCATCGGAACAACACTTAATGCACCGACAGGCAACAGTGCGGTAAAAACGAGCACCAAAGCGATCAAGGTTGTGACAATTCTTTTTGCCATAATTATTTCTCCTTTCGCGGTGTCATGGTTTTGTGCCGTTGGCGGTTGGGTTTCTCTTCCCCAAAGTCTGCACTTGTTGAATGCTGTGCAAACTTTGGGTGCGATACGCAGCTTGCGATACGCAGCCTGCGATACGCAATTTGCGATATGCAAATGCGGGACATGTGTTGAATCGGATTCGTTTCAATGGTGCGACTTTCATCACAATACTATTATATCAGCGAATTAAGATCATTTCAACCCTCAATTGTGAACAATTTGTTAACAATTCTTTTTCAACAGGAAAAAACAGTCAAACGGAGCCGATAGGATGAACACACAATATGTTTAAGATGAATACAAAGTAATACAAAAAAAGAGCCCGAACCGATCGGGCTCCGATGTTGAAACAAATTTTAATTTTTAAGGTTCGTTATTCGGAAAACTCCTTAAAGGCAGTTTCCGCGATCCTTTCCGCCTCGGCAAGCGTGATTGCGCGGCGTTCGGCAAGCGCGGCAATATCGGCATATTCGAACTTTGCCCGTTTAACGCCGAACCCCTGAGCGGTCTTCAGGCGAATCGTACCGTCCTCAAATTTGGCGGTTTGCGTTTCACGCTGCAAAATGTATCTGGGCATTCGGCATTCGCGAATGCCGAGGGTACTTGTGTGCCTGAAGATAAGCTGAACAAGCGCGCCGCGCTTTTCAACGCTGCAAAGCACGCAGAGCATAATTCCGGGGCGGTTCTTCTTCATTCCTGTCGGAACGGTGTAAACATCCGCCGCACCCGCGTTAAGCAGTTTATCAAATGCAAACCCGATCTCTTCGCCTGTCATATCGTCAATGTTGCAGCGAAGCTCGATGATCTCATCCGCCGATTCTTCACTCGGACTTTCGCCGAAAAGCGCACGCACGCAGTTTGCGGCGGGATAGTCGCGTTTGCCCATGCCGTACCCTTGGGAAAGTATTGTCATTAACGGCATTGCGGTGAATTCATGAACAAAATGTTTTAACAGTGCCGCTCCGGTCGGAGTGCAGAGTTCGCCTTTTATATCGCCCGCATAAACAGGAACGCCGTGAAGAATGAAGGCTGTTGCCGGTGCGGGAACGGGAAGAATCCCGTGCGCACAATGCACATGCCCGCTGCCCGTGCGAACGGGGGAGGCGGCAATGCGTTCCGGTGCGAGCATTTCGATCAGCGCGCAGCAGGAAACAATATCTGCAACGGCATCAAGCGCACCGACCTCGTGAAAATGCACAAGCTCAACGGGAACGCCGTGGGCATGACTCTCCGCTTCTGCAATCAGTTTGTAAACAGCAAGGGAATGCTCCTTCACTGCATCGGACACGGGCAGCGCACGGATAATGTGTTCAATTTCGTGCAGCCCGCTGTGAGAATGGTGATGCTCGTGTTCATGACTATGCTCGTGCTCATGGCAATGCTCATGCGCGTGTTCATGCTCATGTTCATGCTCATGTTCATGATTATGTTCGTGCTCATGACAATGCTCATGCTCGTGCTCATGCTCATGGCAATGCTCATGTTCGTGAAGGTGTTCATGTTCGTGTGTGCAAGCGGCATATTCGTCCGCATCGGTGTTCATGTATTCAACGGCAAAATGAATTCCGCGAATGCCGCATTTTTCGGCGGCAGCGCAGCGAACATTCAGTCCGACGGCCGAGAAGGCAGCTGCAATATTCTGAAACTCGGCACGTTGTTCTTCGGAAAGCAGATCATAAAGTGCGCCCGCAAGCATATCGCCCGCCGCACCCATTCCGCAGTCAAGGTAAAGTGTTTTCATAGTAAAAAGACCTTTCAACAGTTTTATTCAGGGTTACATATTATAATTAAGGAAAGAATCGTCACCGCGCATTGCTGCCGGTGCCGATATGGTTTATCATGTTTGCAAGGTAACCTGCGCCAAAGCCGTTGTCGATATTTACAACGGATACTCCGCTTGAGCAGGAGTTGAGCATTGAAAGCAGCGCTGCAACTCCGCCGAATGCCGCACCGTAACCGACACTTGTCGGCACGGCAATAACGGGGCAGTCGGCAAGCCCGCCGATTACACTTGCAAGCGCACCTTCCATGCCTGCAACGGCGATAATGACGCTTGCGCTCATGATTTCGTCAATATGCGAAAGGAGCCGGTGCAGCCCTGCAACGCCGACATCATAAAGCCTAAGCACACGGCTGCCGTGAAATTCCGCCGTCAGTGCGCTTCTTCCGCAACGGGAATATCGCTTGTGCCGCCGGCCGCAACAACAACGCAGCCGTTTCCGCTCGGTGCGGGAATGCTGCCGATACTGCCGATTTTTGCAATTTCACAGTAGTTCAGGGCAAATTCACGACTCAGTATCTCTGCGGCATGTTTTTCAAGGCGTGTAATAAGTATCGTTTCCTGTCCGCTCTCAAGCATGGCTTTAATGATTTCAAGCATCTGTTCGGGTGTTTTGCCCGCACCGTAAATCACTTCCGCCGCACCGGTCCGAAGGCGGCGATGGGTGTCTATCTTTGCGAATCCAAGGTCGCGGAACGGAGCGGTGCGCAGTTTCAAATATGCTTCGTCAACCGACACTTCCCCGCGGCGCACGGATTCAAGAAGGTTTTTTGTTTCGTCATTCATAGTCTTTGTGTTGTGCTGTCAGAACAGCGGAGCCTCATCTCGGCTCAAGGTCAAGCGTCACTGCATCGAAATATTGCCGCAGCTCGTTTAAAACATGCTCACGCTGTTTAAATAATTCATCGAATTGCCCGGCCTTCAATTGCAGCTTTGCGGTTCCGTTAACGCTCCGCACGCGAAAGTCGGAGAAGCCGAGCGAAAAAAGGAAGTTTTCCGCTGCTTCAACGGAATGCAGTTTGTTTTTTGTGATCAATTCGCCCGTCGGAATCCGCGTTGCAAGGCAGGCATAGGCAGGTTTGTTCCAAGTGAAAAGCCCGGCTTCGCGTGCAAAACGGCGAATGTCAGCTTTTGTCAGTCCGCATTCGCGCAGCGGGGAAAGCACGCCCGCTTCCCGCAGCACGCATTCCCGGACGGTCATCCTCTGCATCGGAAGCATTCGTCCCGTCCAGAATCGTTTTGTACCCGTCCGCCGCCGCCGCTTTGCATATCGCGGAAAAAATGTGTTTTTTGCAATGGTAGCAGCGGTCGGTCGGATTGCGGACAACATCTTCGCAGGCAAGGATATCAACAGAAATAATTTTAAACGGCAGTTCGGCTTCCTTTGCGGCCCGCAGTGCGTCCGTCAGCTCAAATTCCGGCTGGAATGCCGATTGAACATAGTATGCGGCAAAATTTCCGCCCTCAACGCGGGAAGCCGCATAAGCAAGAAAACATGAGTCCACGCCGCCCGAAAGCGCAATCGCTGCGCTGCCGATGTCCTTGAGCCTGTTCAAAAGTTTGCTGCATAGCCGTTCGGATTCGCTCATAGCCCATCCTCCTTTTTCACCCGCTTACATTATAATGCCTGCCGCGCGGGTTTTGCAAGAGCAAATAATAATGCGGGAGTTAACCCTCGGGAATTTTTGAAATTTAGCCGATAGGATAAGTAAAGAAATAATTTAAAGAGGCTGCGGCGTCGTTTTCAAGTCGCGGCCTCAAAATATATTTACCCGGCAATGGTGACAAACTCAAAAAACTATGCTATAATCCTTACTTGTGTAAGCCAATGTAGCTCAGCTGGCAGAGCAGCGCATTCGTAATGCGCAGGTCAAGGGTTCGAGCCCCTTCATTGGCTCCATTAATCGGGGCGTAGCGCAGCTGGTAGCGCGTTTGGTTCGGGACCAAAAGGTCGGGTGTTCAAATCACCTCGCCCCGACCAGAAAGCCCGTTGGTTTTGAGTTGAAATCAACGGGCTTTTTTGCAAAACGGAAGCGGATATCAGCCTTGGTTTTGAATGGTTTCCGCACAACGGAGAAAGGGTTTATGCAATCGTGCATAAGGAAAACGGCGAAGTCATCGAAAATATTCTTTGGAAAGAGTAAAAAGGGAGGTGCGGCATGAAAAGAAAGTATCCGGCGAAAATGTTTTTGTTATTTGTTTTGACGAATTTCCTGTTTCGGTTTTTCTATTTATTTATTCCGGGAACCGTACTCTGTGTTGTCGGAATTTGGTCGCAGACCTACCTTTATGTCGGGCTTGCGGTTCTGGGACTTGATTTGATTCTTTCAATTGTTGAACAGGTGCGGATTCGAAACGCGGCCGTGGGGCAAAGCGAGAACCCAGACTTCAACGAAATGATGGACGCATTTTGCGGCCAAGGCGGACTGCGTGCTGCCGGAAAAATGTTTGACGAAAAGCTCGGATTCAACCATGTTGACGAATCTCAAAACAAGAAAAACTGATTTGCGGGAATGCCGCGATAGGAGCCTATTGATTAGAGAAAGTTTCGGAGGAATACAATGGATAAACAGGCGTTGACGGCTCTTTCGAAAGTAATATAAAAAGCTGAGAATCACACCCGCGTGGGACATAAAGCTTGAATTTGTTGAAGACCCAACATGGCGAAAAACCGGTGATTTTAAAATTGACTGCGATGATAGAAAAGCCATTTTGCTTTTGAATGCAGCAAATCCAAAGCAGGAGAATCTTGAAGAGGTCATTGTACACGAGCTGATGCATATAAAGATGTATCCGCTGGATCAGGTGACGGAATCATTGATAACGAGCTGCTTCGAGGACGGATCGGCAGCGAGCAAATTTGCCTATCAACAGTTTTTCTGCACCCTTGAGCAGACGGTTGAGGAATTGACGAAATGCTTTTTGCTGGAATTTGGAGAGAATAGGGAATTCTCTTACGGCAGGTGCGAACGGGAGAAATCATTCAACGACCTGTACGAGGGCTTGAAGAACCTCTGAAAACGGATTTTAAGAGATACATAAGGAAGCGCGGCTTTATTTTGCAAGAACGATATGCCCCCGTATAATTGCTGTCGGCCGCCGAAATTCAAAGAGTGTGCAAAACATCCGGCGGTTGAGGAAAAGGGTTTCGTGCTGTACTTCACGGATCAATGCCCCTTCACCTGTTACTGGGTGCCGAGGGTTCGGGAAGCGGCAAAGGCGCACGATATTCCGCTTAAGGTCATTCATGTTACTGACAGGGAAGAGGCGCAAAATGTACCTGCGCCGGTCACGACTTACGCATTGTTCAGGGACGGCAAATTTGTGACACATGCGATACAGTCCGATAAAAAATTCCTTGCGCTTGCCGGAGTGCGGGAGTAATTTTTCTCGAAAACGTAAAACATAATAAGGTTAATCATGCGGAGCGGGAGTGGCGAAATGATAAAAAAAAGAGTCTGTCCGTGCAGAAAAAAGAACTGTGAACGCCGCGGAAAATGTGATGAATGCAGAAAGCATCATGCAGAGTCGGAACCTTGCCGGTCGGTTTATTGCGAAAGGGGGAAAGAAAGAAGAAATGAAGCATCTTTCTTAGCGGAGAATGCGGAAGAACTGAACAACCTTCAGTCGCTGACGGAAGGATTTGCTCCGATACTGAATGAGTATTTGGATTATTTAAAAATGAATTTTCAGGTTGTTGAGCTTCCGAGGTCGATAGTTTGGGCGGGCTTTGAAACAGCGGTGAATTCCGTGAGCGATCTCCCGCTGCCGGCCTATACGAATGATTATCGCACGGTAATGAACCCGCAGATCGAGGTTTGGAGACGTTTATACCTTAAGCAGACGGATGCTTACACCGAATCGGAGTCAGTCAAAAAGGTTAAACAGTATTATGAAAAATTCAACATGCATAATGTTTTGCAGATATTGGGACACGAAATGGCGCACCACAGCGACCTTTTTCTTGATGAAACATATGAAACCGAAATGTGGTTTGAAGAGGGCATGGCTGAATACATAAGCCGCAGATATTTCCTGACTGATGAGGAGTACGCTGCCGAAAAGGAAACGAATCGAATTCTTTCTGCATTATATGATGAAAAGTTCGGGCGGCCGAAACTGAATGATTTTTCACGCTCCGCTTACGGACGGGATATTGTGCATATTTTTTATGCTTACTGGAGAAGTTTTCTTGCCGTTGATGCCGCCGCGGAAAAATACGGCGGAAATGCATTGAAGGTGTTTGAATCCTATCGGCGCTGGTATGATGAGGGCGCGAAATGTAGCTTGAGAATTGGTTAGATAATATTTAATTTCGGAAAAACTTTTGAGCCTTCGGCGTGACAGTCGCCGAAGGTGTTTTGCATTTGAAACGAATCAATGAAAAACGGCGCCGCCTTGATTGCCGCCGTTTCGGCGCTTGATGCATATTTTCCTCCGAATTGCTCAAAATAGCAGAAGAAAAAAGAACAATCGGAGGCAATATGGGAATAATCGGAAGGCATTCGTTTGAGCTTTGCAGCAGGCCGCGAATAATTTCATCCGCAAGCTATGTCGGCGACAAAGAAGGGAAAGGCCCCCTGAGAGAATGCTTTGATAAAATTTGCCGCGACGATACCCTTGGGCTTGACTCTTGGGAGCAGGCGGAAAGCAGAATGTTCGAAAGCGCGGTTCGCGTGGCTCTTGCAAAAATAAAAAGGCAGAGCGATGATTTGAGCTGCCTTTTGGGCGGGGATTTGCTGAATCAGATAATCTCCTCCGGCTTTGCGGCGCGGGAGATCCGTGCACCGTTCATCGGCTTGTACGGTGCGTGTTCAACCATCAGCGAGGGACTGATGCTCGGCGGAATGCTTGTTGACGGAGGCTTTGCAGAGCTTGCCGCGTGTGCCGCAAGCAGTCACTTTTCGGCAGCCGAAAGGCAGTTTCGCTATCCGCTGGAAATGGGCGTTCAGGCCGTTCCGAGCAGTCAGCGTACGGTCACGGGTGCTGGAAGCATAATCATTCAGGCGGCGGGTGAATTCCGTCCGGGTGCGGGCAATGTGTTTGAACATGTTGCACTTACGGGCGGCACCATCGGCAGCGTGGAGGATTTCGGCATTACGGATGCAAATAACATGGGGGCGGCGATGGCTCCTGCCGCGTTTAAAACGATCAAGACTCATCTTTCGGATTACTCGCGCAGGGTGGAGGATTACGACAGGATAATAACAGGAGATCTCGGCATTTTCGGCAGCGATATGCTGTATGAACTGCTGCGCGGTGAGGGGATTGAAATTGCCGACAGGATGAGGATTGCGGCAAGCTGATGTTCAGTCCGGAGCAAAATGTCAATTGCGGTGCGAGCGGCTGCGGCTGTGCGGCGACCGTAATGAGCAGTTGGTTCCTGCCGAAAATTGAATCCGGCGAAATCCGCCGCGTTCTTTTCCTTGCAACGGGTGCGCTCATGAGTCCTGTCAGCAGCCTTCAGGGTGAAAGCATTCCCTCAATTGCACATGCGGTTGTGATTGAGCATATTGATTGACCCAAACGGCGGTCAAGTGAAAAACGGCAGCAGAATTAACTGTAATTTGAAAACATAAAGAATTTGGACGGTTGAATTAAATGAGCAGTATAACGGATTATTTACTTGTTTTTGCAATCGGAGGTGCGATTTGCGTCATCGGACAGCTTCTTATGAGCCTGACACGGCTGACGCCTGCAAGAATCCTTGTGATTTTTGTTACGGCGGGGGTTGTGCTCACGGCTGTCGGACTGTATAAACCCATTGTCGAACTCGGCGGAGCGGGCGCAACAGTGCCGCTGACGGGGTTTGGGTATTCGCTTGCAAACGGCGCAATTGACGGCGCAATGAACGAGGGTTTGCTCGGTGCAATAACCGGCGGGGTGAAGGCAACCGCAGGCGGTATCGCCGCCGCAGTGCTGTTCGGGTACGCTTTTGCACTGATTTTTACGCCGAAAACAAAAAAGTAAACACAGCGAAATTAAGCGCAACCGGCTTCCGACAGATGACGGAAGTCGGTTGTGTATTGTCAATGTTTGATGGATTGTTTAAAATACGAAACAACTGCCCAATCAGTCAATGGAGTGAAGAGCGGCGCCGACAGCGGTGGCAAATGCTGCATTTTCCGGAACGATAAACTCAACGGGATAAAGCGTTTTAAAAAGCTCAATCATTGGCAAAAGCTCACGCAGTCCGGTAAGCGCACCTGTCAAAATGACTTTTTTGACAGAGGAGTTTTTGCAGGCGAAAACCGCAAGGGTCAAAATGGTTTGCAGCACCATGTTGACAACGCCGAGAGCAAGATCACAATCGGTTGCGCTGTCCTTTACGTTTGCAAAGTTTGCGGCGGTGATTTCCGAACCGAGCTTTTCAATGTCATTTTTGGAAATATCGCCGATTGTAAGATCAACGTGTGAAAGGCTGCCGCGCTCCGCAAGCGCGCAAAGACTCTCGTGATCCGATGCACCGGTAAGCTTTTTGCCGAGGCCGACGATGGTTCCGCCGCCGACACCGCTGCCGCCGATGTGGGAATAATCCTTGCCGTGGGCATGAATAAACGCTGTGCCGGTGCCCATGCTCACAACAACCGCTTCATCCAACCCGGCAAGAGCAAGCCCGCCCCGCGCGATCGCGGAAAATTCCTCAATGCGCTGAGTCGGAATGCCGTAAATGTCGCCCGAAAGATAGGATGAGCCGACGCCTGTCACAAGTATGCGTTCAACATCGCTGAGCGAGAACTTGTTGGCGTTGATATAATGTCCCAATGCGCCGTAAAGTGAGGTTATTTGATCGTAAGCGCGAACCGTCATTGTTGAAATCAGTTCGCCGCCCGGAGTCAGTCCGACAATTTTTGTCGTTGAACCTCCAACGTCTATTCCGAGAATTATGCCATTTGTTTTCCTCCTTGGTCTGCCCGATACGCAAAATACGCACCTCTCGCGTCGATACATGCGCGGCTTTGCATAAAATCCTTAGGTAAACGCTGATTAATCAGCATCAAATGCAGCGCAGCGTCTCCTTGAATTGCCGCCCGCAAATACCGCTTAATCAATCGTCATATCCTGCCGATGTAACCATTATAAAGCATTAATGCCGTATTGTAAAGACCAAAAGAAACATGCTTAGTTTCGAAGAAAAAGGCAGAGCAAATGTCGGAGCGGAGCAGAATACGGCGAAATAATTCATAACGGCTGACAAATCTACGGCTATAATAAACAAAAATACACCTATGCAGCAAATTAAAAAACGTTCATCTTTTGAAAAACAGAGAACATGTACATAAATCAGCACAGCAAAAAAGCAAAAAACAATTGACAAGGCAAAAAATGCAGTATATACTTATCTTGTCGATACGTACAGCAATAAATACGCTGAATAGTTTCGCATAAGGTTTTTTCTTTTAACGGAGGAATGAATTTGAATATGCTTTTGGCTCACGGTGCGACGGATGAGCACCCGGAAGGACAGTCGATAGAAGCCCACCTGAAAGGTACGGGAGAACTTGCGGAAACATTTGCAGCGGAGTTTGGAGCCGCAGCAAACGGAAGTTGTGCGGGCTTGCTCACGACATAGGAAAGTATTCGGATGAATTTCAGCTGAGACTGCGCGGCGGAAAGAAGGTCGATCATGCGACGGCGGGAGCAATCGAATGCTTCAAAATCAAAGCAGCGTTTGAGGCTGTATGCGTTATCGGCCACCACAGCGGATTGCCCAATGTCGGACATAAAGACGCTGACACAACCGAAAGCCAAACATTTTTTGGCAGGAAGCTGCGCGCCGAACAGGGAGGAATTCCGGATTATCGGAAAAATTGGAACGGACACATAGCATTACCGCAGGATTATTTTAGACCCTCGGGCCGTGGGTTCGCAACAGCATTCTATATAAGAATGCTGTATTCCTGCCTTGTTGATGCGGATTATATCGACACGGAAACCTTTATGAACGGTGACGCAGGCAGAGGAAACTACGAACCGCTTTCTGCGCTTTGTGACAAGCTCACAGCATACATCTCAAAATGGAACAATCCAACAAGAGAAATCGACATACTGCGGCAAAAAATTCTCAATTCATGCATTGAAAAGGCGTCTGCGCCGCGCGGAATTTTCTCATTGACGGTGCCGACGGGCGGCGGCAAAACGGTTGCGTCCATGGCTTTTGCGCTCAGGCACGCAGTCGCAAATTCAATGAGACGCATAATCTATGTTATTCCTTATACATCAATTATTGAGCAAAATGCAGAGGTGTTTCGCGGTATTCTCGGCAGGGAGAACGTTGTGGAGCATCATTCGCAGGTTTCGTACGAATTATCGGAAAATGCTGACGAGCTGGAATATCGAAGTGCGCTTGCAACGGAAAACTGGGATGCTCCGGTGATCGTGACAACTGCCGTGCAGTTCTTTGAATCACTTTACGCGAACCGTTCGTCAAAATGCAGAAAGCTTCACAATATTGCAAACAGCGTTATTATTTTTGACGAGGCGCAAATGATTCCGTCAAACAATCTGCGCCCGTGTGTTGCGGCGATTGCTGAACTTGTGCGCGCATACAACGCAACCGCCGTTCTGTGTACCGCAACTCAGCCGGCTATTGACGAAATGCTGCTTGAATACAGTAAAAAGAAAGCGTTGTTGAATTATGTCCCGATGTTGACGGCATGTTCGAAAAGTTTCGCAGGACAAGCTTTGAAAAGGAAGGAAGGCTGACAACGGATGAACTGGTTTCAAGGCTTGAAAGTCAGCAGCAGGTGCTTTGCATCGTCAACACGCGAAAATTTGCTCAAGAGGTTTATGAGGCATTGCCGTCGGAGGGGCGTTTTCATCTGTCCACGCTTATGTGTCCGGTTCACCGTAAACAGAAGCTCGACGAAATTCGCGAAAGACTAAAATCCGGCAAAACATGCAGAGTCGTTTCAACCTCGCTTATAGAGGCCGGCGTCGATGTTGATTTTCCTCGTGTGTTCAGAGAGATGGCCGGGCTGGATTCAATATTGCAGGCGGCAGGGCGCTGCAACCGCGAGGGTAAACGGAGTGCGGAAAGCAGCATTGTTACCGTTTTTGAATCCGAAAACAAGGTGAACAAGCTGATTGCGGTTAACCGTGATGCTGCGGAGGAGACGGTGCGGGACTGGACGCAGCCGAACACAACGTCAACTATAGAGCATTATTTTAAGGCGTACAGGGATTTTTTGCGGAATGATGACAAGTCGGGCGTCATGACAGCGAGCGAAAAAGGAATATCGGGCTGTGGATTGCCTTTTGAATGGATTGCAAAAGAATTCAAGCTGATAGACCAAAACACTTTCGCGGTTTATATTCCGATAGGCGAGGGCAAAGAACTTGTTTCAAGACTGCGGGAAGGGGAACGTTCGCGCGGACTGTATCGCAGGGCCGGAATGTATTCCGTATCGATATACGAAAATCATTTCAATGCTCTTATCAATGCCGGGGCGGCGGAACCTTCGGAGAGGATGCAGCAATTCTGACGGATTTGAGTCTTTATTCGGATGAAAAGGGACTTGCAACAGATGTGAGGGATGGAAGTGCGCTGTTTAACTGATAATGAATGCTTTATTGATCGGTAAGTGAACGGAAAGGCTTTGCAGGTTATATGAATACCGAATTTGACCAAACGGGGCTTGACCGTAAACGATAAAAACATAATACAGCATAGGAGGAATAAGGAAAAATTG
>ENA-OQEN01000866-OQEN01000866.1-human-gut-metagenome-genome-assembly--contig:-NODE-866-length-12242-cov-2.782253_pt1 | contig 12242 bp, 14 predicted proteins | sample MGYA00242791_ERZ504627 | MGnify/ENA primary metagenome ERZ504627 (study PRJEB26092, sample SAMD00036316) | human gut metagenome | host: Homo sapiens | study: EMG produced TPA metagenomics assembly of... | reverse complement strand
GCGGCAGGGCCGCAAACATAGAGATAGCCGGCAAACGGCCAGAGGGAGCAGAAGGATTCCCTTGTTTGCCGTGCACGATGTGATATTGTACCCTTGATTCATATCCCGCCTGCGGTATGGCACGGCGGGTTTTATAAACAGTCCAGATGGTCGGAAGAAAACGACACAGAAAAATGGCCGTGATCGCCGAAGCGAAAACTGCTCTCTGACGTTTTATAAAATGGCAGGGGCTTCGGTTGTTTTTGTCTGATTGGTTTAAAAAGCGGACAAAACCCGGCATGATAATGGTTTGCTGTTTCGTTCCACACTGTGCTGCGTGAAAATATAAAATATAGAAGGAGTAGATGGAATGCCCAATCAAAAAAATGAAACAAAGGAACCGAAAACACAAAAAACTCCAAAGGATAAAGTGATCGATGCCAGCGTGCGCGGCAAAAAGCCGGCCGCCGCGGAGCACCGTTATTATCAGAATCGGAAACGGCAACAGGCGGCGAAAAAGGTTGCGCCGGTGAAAATTGCGTTTCTCGGCGGCCTCAACGAGGTTGGCAAAAATATTACGCTGTATGAATACGGAAACGATATGTTCCTGGTGGATTGCGGTCTCGCTTTCCCGGATCAGGATATGCCGGGAGTTGATCTTGTTCTTCCGGATTTTACCTATCTGGAGCGCAATGCCGATAAAATCCGCGGAATTGTAATCACGCACGGCCATGAAGACCATATCGGCGGCCTTGCTTATCTAATGAAAACGCTGAATATCCCGATTTATGCGACCCGCCTGACGATCGGCCTGATTCAAGGTAAGTTTAAAGAACATGGTCTTTTAAACACAACGAGCCTAAATGTAGTCAAGCCCGGGGATCACATCCCGTTCGGCGCTTTTGATGTGGAACTGATCCATGTGAACCATTCCATTCCCGATGCGGTTGCGCTGGCGATCCGCTGCAAGGCGGGCACCATTATCCAAACGGGTGATTTTAAAATTGATACGACGCCGATTGACGGCGAGATGATTGACCTTGCCCGGTTTGCCGAGATCGGGAAGGAGGGCGTGCTCTGCCTGCTCTCCGATTCCACCAATGCGGAGCGTCCGGGCTACACAGAAAGCGAGCGGAAGGTGGGTGAAGCCTTTCAGCGCCTTTTCGCAAAAGCTGGGAACCGCCGGCTGATCGTCGCGTCGTTTGCCTCCAACGTGCACCGTGTGCAGCAGATTATTGATGTGGCGCAGAGCCTTGGCCGCAAGGTGGCGCTGTCCGGCCGCAGCCTGGAAAACGTGGTGGCCATCGGCACGGAGCTCGGCTATCTCCATGTGCCGGATGGCTTGCTGGTGAGCATTGATATGGTGAACCGCTATCCTGCGGATCAGATGGTGATTATCACAACCGGCAGCCAGGGCGAGCCGATGTCTGCCCTGACACGCATGGCGTTTTCCGATCACCGAAAGGTTTCGATCTGCCCGAACGACTGTGTGATTATTTCGGCAAATCCGATCCCCGGCAACGAAAAAACGGTCAGCAAGGTAGTCAACGAGCTGATGAAGCTGGGAGCGGAAGTTGTTTATGAAAAGATGTATGACGTTCATGTTTCCGGCCATGCCTGCCAGGAGGAGCAAAAGCTGATGCTTGGGATCATCAAGCCGAAATATTTTATCCCTGTCCATGGCGAGCAGAAGCATTTGCGCAAGCATGCCGGGTTGGCGCTGAGCATGGGGATGGATCCGAAAAATATCCTCATTGCCGATAATGGCGTGGAGGTTCTCTATCCGAAAAGGAATTCCGCGTCAGCGGCAACGTCCCGTCCGGCCGTGTGTTTGTTGATGGCTATGGCGTGGGCGATGTGGGCAGCATTGTGCTGCGCGATAGAAAGCATCTGGCGCAGGACGGCCTGATTATTGTGGTGGCCACGATCGATAGCAAAACAGGAGAGCTGCTCTCCGGGCCGGATGTGGTATCGCGCGGCTTTGTGTATGTGCGCGAATCGGAAGAGCTGATTGAGGATGCCTGCAAGGTTGCTCAGCGCATCCTGGAGGATTGCGCCGCTCATAACGTGCATGACTGGAGCTCCATCAAGCTCAAACTGCGTGATGAGGTATCCCATCTCATGTATGAGCGCACGAAGCGCAGCCCCATGATCCTGCCGATCCTGATGGACGTATAAATGATATTCGATTTTTGTTTGGCCTTATAAAGGGGGGGTTGGATGAAAAATCTCTGGAAGACGTATCCGGTGGCTGTAATTTCCTTGGGGGTATGTCTTGTTTTTGCAGGCGTTACCTTCGCCTTTTCGTGGCAGCTGGCCACGGTGGAGCTGCTCTTTTTGCTTGGCTGCCTGGCGTTTGAGCTGTTGCACCTGTATTTCCATGGGCGGCGCGTCCAAAGGGCTGTGTTGCAGATTTCCAATTCCCTTTCCTTCCCCGATCAGAAGTCGGCGCAGGACTTCCCGCTGCCGATACTAGCTGTAGACAGCGGCGGGAAGGTGCTCTGGTTTAACGATCTTTCCGCACGCGCGTGTTGGGCGGAAAGAAGCTGGAGGATGCCGGAGCAATCCAGTTTACCTCCGGGGTCCCAGTGGAAGAGATATTGGCGCAGGACAGCGTCCCGGTGGAATACGACGGGCTGCGTTATACCGTTTATGCCAACCGTGTTTCCGACCATAGCGATGCGGCCACTGTCCTATACTATATCGATGACACTCAGCTGAAAAAGCAGGCGGAAGAATATCAGTCCAGCCGCCCGGCTGTATTGCTGGTGGCGATGGACAGCCTGGATGAGATCGCCCACGGCCTGCGGGATAGCGAGAAGGCCGCCCTCACTGGCGGCGTGGAGAAGATTATTGAAACCTGGTCCGCCCAATTTGATTGCATTATGCGCAAATATGCTAACAGCCGCTATATGATGGTTGTGGAAGAACGGGCGCTGCAAACAATGATGCAGCAGCGTTTTAACGTGCTTGACAGCGTCAGGGCCTATACATATGAAGGCCTGACCGGCGTGACGCTCTCTATCGGCGTGGGCCGGGGAGACAGCTGCGCGAGTGCGAGGATGCTGCGAGGCAGGCGCTCGATATGGCGCTGGGGCCGCGGGGGGATCAGGCGGCGGTCAATACGCATGGCCAGTTTACCTTTTTCGGCGGCGTTTCTCAAAGCGTTGAAAAGCAAACGAAGGTGCGCACAAGGATTGTTGCCTCCGCAATCGCAGAGCTGTTTGAAGGCAGTGATACCATTTTAATTATGGGCCATCGATTCGCCGACCTGGATGCTTTGGGCGCTGCGGTCGGTGTGTGGAGCGCAGCGCACTTTTTCAAAAAGCCGGCATATATCGTTATGTCGCGCGGCAAGTCGCTTGCAAAGGCACTGGTCAGCCAGCTTGATGAGAGCGGCATGCGGGATTTCATTATGGAGCCGGGCGACGCTTTGCAGCTTCTGAGCAAGCGTACGCTGCTTGTGGTGGTGGATACGCACCGGCCGGATTTTGTGGAATATCCGCCGTTGCTGGAAAAGGTCAAAACCGTGATCGTCATTGACCATCATCGCAAAACGGTCAACTTCATTGATAACGCGGTTATTTTTTATCATGAGCCCACAGCTTCTTCCGCATCGGAGATGGTAACGGAGCTTCTGCCCTATATGAGCAATAAGCCCTTTATCGATAATTGCAGGCGGAGGCGCTGCTTGCGGGCATCATGCTCGACACGCGTGATTTTGTGTTGCGCACCGGAGTGCATACCTTTGAGGCAGCGGCATACCTGCGCGGGCGCGGTGCGGATACCGTGCGCGTTAAGCAGCTGTTTTCCAACAGCATGGAGGATCACCAGCTGCGCAACGCCATCACCTCGAATTTTGATACCTATCGCGGCTGCGCAATCGCGATTGCCGATATTGAGTCCGAGGATCTGCGGATCATCGCTTCGCAAGCTGCGGACGAGATGCTGAATATCAGCGGTATACAGTCCTCCTATGTCCTTTACCGGACGGGGGATATTGTCAATATTTCGGCTCGTTCCATGGGTGCTATGAACGTTCAGCTGATTATGGAAATGCTCGGCGGTGGCGGCCATCAGACAATGGCGGCTGCGCAGTTGAGCAATATATCAGTCAGCGATGCAAGGTTCGCCTGTTGCAGGTGATCGATCAATTCTATGCGCAGATTAATGCGCAGGAAGAGGCTCCACAGGAGCGGCCGGAAGAGATGCAAAACTAAACAGGTAATAGACGCAACCCGTGTTTTGTATAGAAAGGATGGTTCTGAAAATGAATGTTATTTTAAAGCAGGATGTAAAAGGCCTTGGAAAAAAAGGCGAGATGGTGAAAACCTCTGATGGATATGCCCGTAATTTTCTCTTCCCCCGCGGCCTTGCAATGGAGGCGAATAAGCAGGCGATGAGCGAGCTAAAAAACCGGCAGGAGGCTGAAAATTACCGCATCGCTACAGAGACGGCTAAAGCGAAGGAAGCTGCCGCCAAGCTGGAAGGAAAAACGCTGAAGCTCACTGCCAACGCAGGTCAAAACGGCCGGCTGTTCGGCTCCGTCACCTCAAAGGAAATTGCGGAATTAATCGCCAAGGAGTTCGGAATCCAGGTTGATAAGCGCAAAATCGTAGTGGAGGATATCAAAAATTTTGGCACCTTCCCGGCAGAAATTAAGCTCTATAACGCGTAACCGCCAAGCTTTATGTGATGGTAGGCGAATAACCCCTAAAACTCTGACAGGTAGAAAATAAAGCTTGAAAGCGCCTTCTTTCGCACTTTGTTTTCTGCTTTTTAAGCAAAGGTTTTGTCCAAACTTTTGGCTTTTCAAAAATTGTACCATTACACAACCGGGGGTAAGAAAGGAGTGGTGATCAGCATGGATGAAATCAATGCGCTTTCCAGCTTTGACGGCGTAAAAATGCCATTTAGCCTGGAAGCGGAGCAGGCTGTGCTGGGCTCTCTCCTGATCGATCCGGCTGCATGCCGCAGGTGCTGATGCTGGTCAAAGGGGAATATTTCTACCTGCCGCAGCATCAGGCGATTTTTGGCATCATGGTCAATATCGACGCCATGGGTGGCAAGATCGATCCGCTGCTCGTGTTGGATCAGCTGAAAAAAGATAACGTATACGATGATGCAGGCGGCAAAACTTATCTGTTCCAGCTCGCGCAGGCGGTGCCCTCCACCGCGAATGTGGAGGCGTATGCCCGCATCGTGCGGGAAAAGTTCTACATGCGTACGCTCATCAACGTTTCTCGGGAGATTATTGATTCCGCCACAACGGAAGAGGCGGAGGCAGACTTGTTGCTGGATGCCGCGGAACAGCGCATTTATGATATCCGGCAGGGGAAGAATACGTCGGGCCCTCCCGCCTGAGCGATGTAATCGTTAATGAGGTGTATGATAGGCTCTATAAGCTGAGCTCCCCAGACAGGGAGCAGTATATGGGATTCACCACGGGCTTTTCTGATCTGGACCGGGTCATTTCCGGCTTGAATAAATCCGACCTCATCATTGTGGGCGCCCGCCCGGCAATGGGTAAAACGAGCTTTGCGCTCAACATTGCGCGCAATGTTGCACTCAAAGCGAAAAAAAAGGTTTTGTTTTTTTCGCTTGAGATGACCAAAGAGCAGTTAGCGCAGCGCCTGCTTTCGAGCGAGGCGCGTGTTGGCAGCCAAAAGATGCGCACCGGCCAGCTGACGGATGATGAGTGGAGTAGCTCGGCGCGGCCACAGTTGTTTTAAATGAATGCGACCTCTATGTAGACGATACTTCCAGCATCACCGTGCCGGAGATGAAGGCGCGCGTGCGCCGCATGCGGGATGTTGACTGCGTGGTCATCGACTATCTCCAGCTCATGCAGTCCGGCAAACGTACGGAAAACCGTGTGCAGGAGGTTTCTGATATTACGCGAAACCTGAAATTGATGGCCAAGGATGTCAACGTTCCGGTTATCACGCTTGCCCAGCTCGCGCGCGGCACGGAGGGACGCGGCAAATCACACCGTCCGCAGCTTTCTGACCTGCGTGAATCCGGCTCCATCGAGCAGGATGCGGATATTGTTATGATGCTTTACCGTGAGGATTATTATAAGGACGAAAATCCGCCAGAAGAGGCGAACGCCAACATCACCGAGGTGATCGTGGCCAAAAACCGCCACGGCCCGGTGGAGACGGTGGAGCTTGGCTGGAACCCGGATTATACGATGTTTACCACCTTGGAGAGAAACCGTGATGAAATGTAGGGCTCTTGAAACGATTCAGCGTCATCATCTGCTGACGCCGGGTGCGGCGGTCATTGTCGCCGTTTCCGGGGGAGCGGATTCGATGGCGCTGCTCTTTTTTCTGAATGAAATCCGCGAGGAATTTCATCTGACGCTTTCAGCCGCCCATATTAACCACGGCCTGCGCGGTGCGGAGGCAGACCGGGATGAATTGCTAGTGCGCAATACGTGCAAGCGGTTGAAAATTCCTCTATCTATCCTGCATACGGATGTGGCGCAGGAAGCAAAGCAAACGGGCGAGGGAATAGAGGAGTGTGGCAGGCGGGTTCGCTATGCTATCTGGAGGCCTTGAATGAGCAAGCGCTCATTGCCACGGCACATACGCTGATGATCAGTTGGAAACCTTCCTGATGCATTTTGCGCGCGGCGCAGGACTGCATGGCCTGTGCGGCATTCCGGCAAAGCGAGGGCGGATTATCCGTCCACTGATCGGCTGCACGAGGGAGGAAATCGAGGCTTATTGTGCGAAACGACAAATCCCTTATGTGATTGACAGCACCAACCTTTCTCATGACTATGTGCGCAACCGGGTGCGGCTGGAGATTGTGCCGGTGCTGAGGGGCATCAACCCCAATGTGCAGGAAGCTGCGCGCCGCTGCATGGATACTTTATCCGCCGACGATGTGCTTTTGGAGCGGCTTGCCTCACAGTCGCTTCAAAAGCTGAAAAAAGAAAACGGTTATCAGGCTGCGGAGCTGCTCGCTCAGGATAAAGCCCTGCGCACTAGGGTCATCGCGCAAATTCTGAGGGATGAGGGATGCGCCCAGCCTGCCTACTGCCATATCGCATCGGTGGAGCAATTGTTGGCGCAGGGGAAGGGCTGTGTGCAGGTGGGCGGGGGCGTTACCGCTCGCGTCCGGCGCGGCGTGCTGGAGTTTCCGCAGGAGGATGCTGTGGCGCAAACTCCGCCGCTTGCCGTCCAACCGCTGGAATGGCCTGAAGCACAGGTTTTTGCATGGGCAGGAGGGCGGCTGGCGTTTTCTTTTGTTTACAAAAAAGATTTGTAAAGATACAAAAAATTCATAAACACCAGTTGGCGAATTGCTTGGATTATGATAGAATACATGGTAACCTGATTTTGCGGCAGCGCATTGCTGGCGACTGCCTGCGCCCAGCCGGAAGGGGCTGCACCAAAACCTTTAAGAATCTGTTTCAGGAGCTGGAGGTTCCACCGGAGAAGCGAAGCGGCATGCCTGTTTTGAGCGATGCTGCCGGCCCGGTGTGGGCCCCGTTTTTTGGTGTGGATGAACGGGTTGCTGTCACGGGTCAAACGAATCAAATATTAATCATCACCAGCGGGGGGATACAATAGTGCGTGACGATATTGAGAAAATCCTGCTTAACGAGGAATCCTTATCGGGCATTGTAAAAGAATTGGGCGCAAAAATCAGCGAGGATTATAGGGGAAAACGCCTGCTGATGATCAGCATCCTCAAAGGCTCCGTCGTATTCATGGCGGATTTGATGCGTGCAATCACCATTCCCTGCCGCATCGATTTTATGGCGGTTTCCAGCTATGGTTCCGGCGTGAAAACGAGCGGCGTCGTCAAAATCGTAAAAGATTTGGATATTAATTTAGAGGGGTACGATCTTTTGATCGTGGAGGATATTCTAGACAGCGGCAAAACGCTCCACTACATACGCGAGATTTTAACCTCCCGCAATCCCAAGAGCATCCGTATCTGCACGCTGCTTGATAAACCGGAGCGCCGTCAGGTTGACCTGGCTGCGGATTATGTGGGCGCGTGTGTGCCGGATGAATTTGTGGTGGGCTACGGCCTCGATTATGATGAAAAATATCGCAATCTTCCGTATGTGGGCGTGCTGAAGCCCTTCGTCTATGGCGGTAAATGATTGTATTGATGAAATCTGCCGTTTTGGGCAAGATAGCTGAAGGAGTGATTCATTAACTTGGATAAGAAAAGGAACTGGCGTGTTTTCCTGCCGTATTTGTTGCTGCCGGTCGTATTGATTCTGGCGCTGTCCTTCTTTACCACAACGCAAAACCGCGTAAAGACGGAATATTATCAGATTGTCCAGTATTTCGATCAGGCGAGGTAACCGCCTATCGTTTTAATTTAAGCAGCCGTGTGTTGGAATATCAGCTGAAAGGCAGCAATGAGTGGCAGAAATACACGGTTCCCAATGCCAACCTGTTCGTAGAAGATATCCACGAATCGGTGCGCGAATATAATAAAGCGCATCCAAATGCCCCTATCAAATATGATATGGAGGCCGGGAGTGCAAATTCCTGGTGGGTAAGCCTTCTGCCGACGGCGTTGATGATTGTGCTGTTGATCGGCGGCCTGGTCTATATGACGCGCCGCATGAATCAGACGATGACCAACGAGACGAACCGGACGATGAGCTTCGGCAAGGCGCGCGTCAAGCAGGTGAAGGATGAAAAGCGCAAAACCACTTTTGCCGACGTTGCGGGCGCGGATGAAGAGAAGGAAGAGCTCTCTGAAATCGTTGCTTTCCTCAAGGAGCCGCGTAAATTTAACGATTTAGGCGCAAGGATTCCGAAGGGCGTATTGCTCGTCGGCCCTCCCGGCACAGGTAAGACGCTGCTAGCCCGTGCGGTGGCAGGCGAGGCAAACGTGCCGTTTTTCTCGATTTCCGGCTCGGATTTTGTGGAAATGTATGTCGGCGTGGGCGCGTCTCGTGTGCGCGATTTGTTTGAGCAGGCCAAAAAGAATTCCCCGGCTATCATCTTCATTGATGAGATCGACGCGGTCGGCCGCCACCGTGGCGCCGGCATGGGCGGCGGGCATGATGAGCGCGAGCAGACGCTGAACCAGTTGCTCGTGGAGATGGATGGTTTTGGCGCGAACGAAGGCGTTATTATCATTGCGGCCACCAACCGCCCGGATATCCTTGACCCGGCGCTGCTGCGTCCCGGTCGGTTTGACCGCCAGGTGACGGTCGGCTACCCGGATCTCAAGGGCCGCGAGGCGATTTTAAAGGTTCATGCAAAGGGCAAGCCCCTTGCGCCGGATGTAGATTTGAATGTGATTGCGCGCTCTACCGTCGGCTTTACGGGTGCGGATCTTGAAAATCTTCTGAATGAGGCGGCGCTGTTAGCCGCGCGCCGTGATCAGAAGGCGATTACCATGACGGAGATCGAAGAAGCGACGATCAAGGTCGTTGTGGGCACAGAAAAGAAATCCCACAAGATGAGCAGCAAGGAGAAGAAGCTGACCGCTTACCATGAGGCGGGCCATGCGGTTGCAACCTTCTTTTTGGAGAGCCAGGACCCGGTGCATCAGATTTCGATCATCCCGCGCGGCATGGCGGGCGGTTATACGATGTCCATGCCGAAAGAGGATAAGAGCTACACCTCCAAAAACGACATGCTTGATGAGCTTGTCGTCCTGCTCGGCGGTCGGGTGGCGGAGTCGCTGATTCTTGGCGATATTTCCACCGGCGCTTCCAATGACATCGAGCGTGCGACGGAGATCGCGCGCAAGATGGTCACAAAATACGGCATGAGCGAAGCGCTCGGCCCGATTGCTTTCGGCTCCGGGAATGACGAAGTGTTCCTCGGCCGTGACTTTAGCCATACGCGAAATTATTCTGAAAATGTGGCGTCTGAAATTGATGAAGAGATCAACCGCATCATCGTGAACGCTATAACCGTTGCCGTTCCATTTTGGAGGAGCATCAGGATAAGCTGCATAAGGTTGCCCATTACTTGTATAACCATGAAAAAGTGGATGGCGACCTCTTCAAAGAGCTCATGACGAATGACGCGCTTGAAATAGAGCCGATGGTAGAGGCAGATGCGCTTTCTGAACAGGAAGAAAGCCCGGCTGATGAGGCAAACGCGCCGGATCAGATCGGGCAGAATGCAGAATCCGCAGAGGAACAGTCGCCTCAAAACGACTGACGCTCTATCAATCCTGACGACAGAGCCTGAAACCGTCGGTTTTCCCGGCGTGGTTCGGGCTCTTTTTCCACGTTTGGAGGCGTGTGGAACGGTCAGGGAGCAAGCAATGTGATCAACGTGTTCAACCCTGCGCTGTAGCGCGTTCAGCATAATCTATATAGATCATTTTCATCAGGAGTATCACATATATTACGCTGTTGGACCTTTTGAGGAATCCGCGCCGGATGAACCTTAAATTAACACAGCCGTTCCCTTGCCCTTGACACAGACCTAAGATATCGTGTAAAGTAGTATTCTGAAAAAAGGAAATTTTTGTTTTGACTCTCCCGGATGGGAAAGAGAAAGCGAACCTAGGGCTTTGCTATGTGTGTTTCGCCCAAAGAGGAATCGCGAAAGGATGACCAGTTACATGCCCAAAAAGAAAGCCAGCTATGGCAATGAAAATATCACATCGCTCAAAGGCGCGGACCGGGTGCGCAAGCGTCCGGCCGTTATCTTTGGCTCTGACGGGCTGGAGGGCTGCGAGCACTCGATTTTTGAAATCCTCTCCAACTCCATTGACGAGGCGCGCGAGGTTTTGGCGATCGGATTATGGTAACTCGTTATATAGACGGCTCCATTGAAGTGCAGGATTTTGGCCGCGGTATTCCGATGGATTATAATGAAAATGAAGCGAAGTTTAATTGGGAGCTTGTTTTCTGCGAGCTTTATGCCGGCGGAAAATATAACACCAACGACAGCGACGGCAGCTATGAATACTCCCTCGGCCTGAATGGACTGGGCCTCTGCGCAACGCAGTATTCCTCGGAATATATGGACGCAGAGGTGCATCGGGACGGCTGGTGCTATAAAATGCACTTTGAGCATGGCGAACCCGCCGGAGAGCTCGTCAAGGAGCCATATCAAAAGAAGGATACCGGCTCCACGATTCGCTGGCGGCCCGATCTCAAGGTGTTTACGGATATCAATGTGCCGCTGGAATATTATCAGGAGACAATCATGCGGCAGTCCGTTGTCAATGCCGGAGTACGCTTTATCCTGCGGGATCAGACGGAGAAGGGTTTTGCAACCTACGAGTATTTTTACGAAAACGGTATTTCCGATTATGTGAAGGAATTTGCTGGGGAGGATGCATTCAGCAGCGTGCAGTTCTGGCAGACGGAGCGCAAGGGCCGCGATCGGGCGGACAAGCCTGATTATAAGGTGAAAATTAATGCGGCGCTTTGCTTTTCAAACAAGAAGCAGAGAAAGGAGTATTACCACAACTCCAGCTTCCTGGAGCACGGCGGCGCGCCGGAAAAGGCCGCGCGCAGTGCCTTTGTCTCTCAAATCGACGCTTACCTCAAGCAAAACGGGAAATATCTCAAGAGCGATAGCAAATAAGCTTTCAGGATGTGGAGGATTGTTTGATCCTCGTCATATCCTCCTTCTCCACGCAGACATCCTATGAAAACCAAACGAAGAAGGCCATTACCAACAAATTCATCCAGGAGGCCATGACGGAGTTCCTGCGCCATCAGTTGGAGGTCTATTTTATTGAAAACCGCCTAGAGGCAGATAAGATCGTCGAGCAGGTGCTCATCAATATGCGCAGTCGTATTAAGGCGGAGACAACAAGGCAAAACCTCAAAAAAACGCTGCAAAGCTCCAACGATATGACCAATCGCGTGGCTAAATTTGTTGACTGCCGCAGCAAGGATGTTGGGCAGCGAGAGCTGTTCATCGTGGAGGGCGATTCGGCGCTCGGCTCCTGTAAGCAGGCGCGCGATCCGGATTTTCAGGCAATCATCCCGTTGCGCGGCAAAATCCTCAACTGCTTAAAATGTGAATACGATAAGATATTTAAAAGCGAGATTATTACGGACCTCATAAAAATCCTCGGCTGCGGCGTAGAGGTGAGAAGCAAGGCGAGCAAGGAGCTTTCTTCCTTCAATCTAGATTTGCTGCGGTGGAATAAAGTGATTATCTGCACGGATGCCGACGTGGATGGCTTTCAGATCCGTACCCTCGTACTCACAATGATTTACCGCCTGATGCCGACACTCATCGACGAGGGGAAGGTATTCATCGCGGAATCTCCCTTATATGAAATCAATCATAAAG
>ENA-OQEN01000865-OQEN01000865.1-human-gut-metagenome-genome-assembly--contig:-NODE-865-length-12244-cov-5.553520_pt1 | contig 12244 bp, 13 predicted proteins | sample MGYA00242791_ERZ504627 | MGnify/ENA primary metagenome ERZ504627 (study PRJEB26092, sample SAMD00036316) | human gut metagenome | host: Homo sapiens | study: EMG produced TPA metagenomics assembly of... | reverse complement strand
TGCGAGGGCAGGCGGCCGCTCGATGCCGTAGGCGTTGAACAGCAGCCTGCGGCCATGCCGATGAGGCTCAGCTGGTTGAGCGAGAAGAACATGTCGCAGAAGCTGTGCAGGCGATCGGTCTTGCGGACGGCATGCGTGTGCTTCATGTAGCAGTACTGGGCCATCGGGAAGATGACGAGCACGAGCAGGATGTTCTGGCATGTGCCGATGAGCTGCGTGTAGGCAAAGCCCTGCTCGTCGTAGAGGATGAAGGCGCAGACACCGCCGAGCGTGCCGATGTTCGCGAGCATGGCGCTCGCGATATAGGCGCCGCGGTCGAGCCAGCTCTTAAAATGGCGGGCGAAGGCGACTGTGCCGATGGCGCCCGGCACGAGGATCAGCAGGAAGCCGAAAATCGGCACGGTCAGCAGGCTCCACGAGATTGGCAGTACCCAGAAGCTCAGCAGTGCTAGGACGGTGTAGATGCAGACGACGTTGAAGCGGATGAGCTTGTTGATGGCCTCGCCAGAGACGAGGTGGCGTTGATGCAAAACGTAGCCGACGGCGAGCGGTGCGATGAGGTCGGTCAGCACGAAGATGAGGCGCAGGTTTGCAGTATCCATTGGCGATAAAGTCACTTCTTTCTTTGGGAATCCTATCTATAATAATAAATAGAGGCAGATTGATACAGCTTCGTTGACTCAATCGTATCACGTTTGCGAAAGGTTGTAAATCGAGTGGCTTGTGCTATAATAGGGGCGATATCTACTAGTTTCATAGTGTTTTGGCAGGGCAATGGGGCCATTGAAGAGCAGGAGGGATATTTTGCGCAATCTCGTCATCGGGTCGTTTTTCTTATCTTTGGCGGGGAGCATCTGGGGCGGCATGTTCATCGCCGTGCGGCTCTCCATCTTCGTCATCCCGCCTGTGCCGCTCGTCTGGATGCGCTATGGCACGGCATTGCTGGCACTGATAATCCTGATGCTCATGACGCACTCCTCCTGGCACATCGACAAGAAGGACCGCAAGCTCCTCGTGCTCTCGGCGCTCTCGGGCAGGTGCTCTCCATCGTGACGCAGGAGACGGGCACGATGATGACCTCTGCGCAGACGGGCTCGGTCATCACGGCGGCGACACCGGCCTTCATGGTCGTCTTCGGCTACTTCCTGTTGCACGAGAAGCTCACGGCGGGGCGCATCGCCTCGGTCCTTCTAGCGACGATCGGCGTGCTCTTCGTCGTCTTTGATCCCGATAACTTCACGGTCAATCCCCTCGGCGGCGCCTCACTCTTCGTGGCAGCCGTCACCTGGGCCTTCATGTCGGTCCTCTTGAAGTTCCTCTCGAAGTACTCCGTCATCACGGTGACGTTCTACAGCGTGCTCATCGCCTTCCTGACCTTGACGCCGTACGGCCTCTACTGGCTGCTGACCGCGGCGGACTATGCGGCGATGGCCTCGCCGTCCGTCTGGGGCTCGGTGCTCTACCTCGCTTCATCTCGACGACGGCTGGCTTCTGCCTCTGGAACAAGGGCCTCCTCTACATGGATGCTTCTCTTGCGGGGCTCTTCATGTTCTTCCAGCCGATTGTCGGGACGTTCCTCGGCTGGCTGCTGCTCGCAGAGCCCGTCACCCTCTATTTCTGGATCGGCTTCACGCTCATTGCGGCCGGCGTCGTGCTCGCGCTGCGCGGTGGCAATACGACGGCTGCCGAGAAGCTCGCGCGCCATCACCGCGACTGCCTCGACCATTAATTATGCTTGCATTCGCTCGCCGTTCGTGGTATACTTGTTTAGTCGCTGAAAAGCAAGATGTAACTCTGCTCCTCGTAGTAGGGGAGCCAAAGACCAAAGAGGGAGGTGATTTCGTGAGAAGTACGAAGTCATATTTATCGTGAAACCGATGGAAGAGGATGCAACGAACGCTGTCATCGAGAAGTTCAGCAACCTGATCCAGAACAACGGTGGTACCATCGATAAAGAAGATCGCTGGGGCAAGAAGCGTCTTGCTTATGAGATCAAGGACTGCACGGAAGGTTACTACTGCCTGTTCAACGTTACGTGTGAGCCGGCATGCGTTGCTGAGTGCGACCGTGTCATGAAGATTACGGACGAGCTCCTCAAGCACATGATCGTCAAGTCCGACGAAGAGTGAGCGAGAGACTTGTAAAAGTTCTTTAAGATGTACTACACCATATGGGTGTCAGGGAGGCATACCTCATGAACAAGGCAATACTGATTGGACGTCTGACTCGTGATCCTGAGGTCCGCTATACGCAGTCTGGTGTGGCTGTATGTACCTTCACACTGGCTGTTGACCGCCGTTTTGCTCGCAGAGATGCCAATGACGGTCAGCCAACGGCGGATTTCATTCCTATCGTGGCATGGCGCAAGCTTGCTGAGATCTGTGGTAATAACCTGATCAAGGGCCGCCGCATCTCGGTGGAAGGCCGCATCCAGGTCAGGAGCTACGAGGCACAGGACGGTTCGAAGCGTTATGTGACGGAAATCGTAGCCGATGAGATTGAGTTCCTCGATTCGAGAAGCTCGGCTCAGCACGAAGGTGGTTTCGGTGGTGCTCCGGCACCGCAGCCGCAGCCCCAGTCGAAGCCGGCGGATGCAGGTTCTTTTGGCCCGTCTATCCCTGATGAAGAAATCCCATTTTAAGACTGGAGGGGAATTACTTTGATGAGACGTGACAGAGGCAGAAGACCTCGTAGAAAGGTCTGCTCGTTCTGCGTAGACAAGGTCGATCATATCGACTATAAAGACGTTGCAAAACTGCGCCGCTTCGTTACGGAGCGCGGCAAGATTTTACCGCGTCGTATCTCCGGCAACTGCGCTAAGCATCAGCGTCAGGTGACGGTCGCAATCAAACGCGCACGCAATATCGCACTGCTGCCGTTTACTGCAGAATAACGATGACAAAAGTGCTGTACTTCGGTACAGCGCTTTTTTTATGTTTTCATATTTTCTTGAATGATTGAATGATTGGATGGAGATTCGATGATGGAAATGAAAGAAACGGAAGGAGGAGCATCATGCACAGGCGCATCGAGAGTGCCATGACCATGATGACGGACCCGCGTCATTTCAAGCTGCGCCTCTTCATTGAGGCAATATCATCGGTGTGGCGACCGGCATGGTCATCGCACTGTTCCGCTACCTGCTCGAGCTCTCAGAGGAATATTTGCCCGTGCTCTATCGCTGGCTGCCAGAGCACAGCGTCTGGATACCGGTCTGGTTCCTCGCGCTCTTCCTTTGCAGCTGGGTGCTCTACCGCATCGTGAGCAAGGACGGCATGACGTCTGGTTCGGGCATCCCGCAGATCAAGGGCATCCTGCTCGGCGAGATGGATATGAACTGGGCGCGCGTCCTCGTGTTGAAGTTCACGGGTGCGGTGCTCGGCATCGGCGCGGGCATGTCGCTCGGCCGCGAGGCCCGAGCGTCCAGCTCGGCGCTGCCTCGGTCAGGGGCTCGGGCGCCTCACGCATCGCTCGTATGCGGAGAGCCATTATCTGCTGACGGCCGGCGCGGGCGCGGGCCTCGCAGCGGCCTTCAACGCGCCGCTCGCCGGCGTGATCTTCTGTCTGGAGGAGCTCACGAAGAACTTCTCGGCCTTCGTGCTAATGGGGGCCATCTCGGCGGCCGTCACGGCGACGACGGTCACGCAGTACTTCTTCGGCATGCAGCCCGTCTTCCATATGGGGGTCGTGCCGGTCATTGACACGGGCCACATGTACTTCCTGCTCATCCTGCTCGGCGCGTTCGTCGGCCTCCTGGGCCTCGCATTCAACCCGATGCTCACGCGCTCGCAGGATTTCTACAAGAAGGTGCCCGCGCGTTGGCGGCCGGTCGTGCCGCTCTTCTGCGCAGGTGTCCTTGGCTTCGTGCTGCCGCAGATTCTCGGCGGTGGCAGCCGCCTCGTCGACTCGCTCGTCGTGACGGACTACACGCTCGCGTTCCTCGTCCTGCTGCTCGCCGCGAAGTTCCTCTTCACGATGGTCTGCTTCGGTTCGGGCGTGCCCGGCGGCATCTTCCTGCCCATGCTCGTGCTCGGCTCAGTCGGCGGCGCTGTCTTTGCCAAGGTCGCGATCTTCTTTCAGTGGATGCCGGAGCTCTTTGCCGTCAACTGCATCGTCTTCGGCATGGCTGCCTACTTCTCGGCCGTCGTCAAGTCGCCGATCACGGGCAGTGTCCTGATCATGGAGATGACAGGCTCTTTTGAGCACATGCTCGCGCTGATCATCGTCTCGATGACGGCCTACCTCGTCTCGGACCTCACGGGCGGCGCGCCCGTCTACGACATGCTGCTCGCGCGCAGCTTGGCCGTGCGCGAGAAGATCGCGAGCCGCATCCGCCATCGTCGCGTCCTCTTGGAGCTGTCGGTCGGCGTGAAGTCGGCCCTCGACGGCAGGGCAGTCGCCAGTGCGCTCTGGCCGTCTGGCTGTGTCCTCGTCAATGTGCGGCGCGGTCCGCACGAGCTCGCGCCGCGCGATGGGCTCGTGCTGCAGGCGGGCGATACGCTCTTCGTGCTGACGGATGCCGACGACACGGCGGCGCTGCAGGCGCTCGCCGCGGAGCATCCGGATCAATAGTGCACGTGTCAGAGATACTGCACAGAATCGGCAAAATCCTGCTCATTCGCACGCATTATCAGAGGATATGAGAGATTCTTTGCAGAAAGACTTGATAATTTTTCTCTTATCTAGTACAATAATCGTACAACAAGAGCAAACAATAAATGCGAATTGGTTTCATAGGAGTGAGTAATATGTTTTTGGAAGAACGTCAGGACATCATCCTGAGCATGCTGGCACGCGACGGCAAGGTCCGCGTCCGTGACCTCAGTGAGAAATTCAAGGTCACCGAGGACTGCATCCGCAAGGACCTCGGTGCCCTCGAGAAGAAGGGCAAGCTCAAACGCACGTACGGCGGCGCCGTGCGCATCCGCGAGAACAGCCACATGGTCGAGGTCAGCAAGCACCGCAATACGGACGTCGAGGCAAAGCAGCGCATCGCGCAGGCCGCTGTCAAGCTCATCCACGAGAAGGACATGGTCTTCCTCGATATCTCGACGAGCAACCTCGCCATCGCAGAGCTGCTCGTCAAGATGGAGCTCGAGGTCACGGTCGTCACGAACATGATCGACATCCTCGTCGTGCTCGCGCGCAATCCGAAGATCCGCGTGGTCTTCGCTGGCGGCAAGATCAACAAGAGCCGCGATGCTTCTGGGGCGGCATGACGCTCGACTTCATCTCGCGCCTCAAGCCGGACATCGCCTTTGTCGGTGCAGTTGGCGTCGACGTCAAGGAGAACAGCGTTTCAACGTACGACATCGATGACGGCATCAACAAGGCTGCCATCATCCGCCACAGCAAGAAAGCCTACGTCGTGGCCGAAGCGCGCAAGCTCAGCACGGACGGCAACTACAACTACACGACGCTCGACACGCTCTCGGGCTCATCACGGATTCGGAGCCGGCAGCAGACATCCGCGCAGCAGCGGATTCGTACGGCGTGGAGATCATCCTGCCATGATGTTCTCTATGCCCGCATGGCTTTCGCGGTTTACTCGGTCTCGGTTTACTTGGAAAACTCTATATACGGGCATCCTGGAAGGACTGAAGGTATTTGCGTTTTACCTCGCAGTCCTTTCCGTTTTCCGGGGCTTTTTCATCGCGTGGCTGGCACCGTATATGGGAGCTTCGACGGGCGGCCACGACATCTTTCTCGCACTATGGCGCGGCTTCCGCCTCTCGATGCAGACGGCCGGCGCGCTGACGCTCGTGAGCTTCGTGCCAGGCTGCTGCTCCACTATCTCTGGCCGCGCTGGGAGCGGCGCATTGTGCTCGCGCTCAATGGCGTGCTGCTTTCCTTGCTCTCGATCCTCTTTGTCGCGAGCTTCCCGTTCTACCGGCAGTTCCACGCGAACTTCAACCAGATGCTCTTCACGGGCGCTAACGACGATATCTACGCGCTCCTCATCACGATGGTGCAGCAGTACTACCTGCCCGTGCGCCTTGCAGGAGCCCTGCTGCTCGCCTATGTTCTCTGGCGCGGCCTGCGCGCACTGCTTCGCTGCAGCTGGCTCGAGGCCTGCATGGATGGCGTGCGCCTGCCCGCGCCGTGCGCTGGCTCGGCCGGCTGGCCTTCCTCTACCTGACGTACATCGTCGTGCTGCTCGGCATCTTCGGCGGCAGCCTGGGCTGGCAGACGGCCGTCAACTGGGAGAACGCCGGCGTCACGAAGGACGAGTTCCTCAATGAGGCCATCCTCGACAACGTGCAGGCCATCTACCGCGCCTACAATCTCAATGAACGCATGCTGGCCTGCAATGGACTCGACTTCACAACGGAAGACATCCGCAATCTGGCAGCGCGCCTTTCGGGCAAGCCCGCCGATACGGATGACCTCGACGTCTACCTGACGAGGGAGGCGCAGGCCCGCAGGTCGAGAAGCCGAAGCAAGTCATCGTCATCCTGTCGGAGAGCTTCGCCAACTGGCCGCTGCTCGACAAGTACGAGGATATCCCCATCTCGCATGGCATGCGCAGCCTCATCGCGGAGGATGACACGGACTACTGTCCGACGTTCCTTCCGAATGGCGCGAGCACGGTCTCAGCCGTCACGGGCGTCGTGACGGACTTCGCCGATGCCAACCTCTACCTGACGACGATGCCGGAGTCCTTCGCCGCGCCGTACCCGACGGCCAGCGCCCCGCAGATGGAGAAGCTCGGCTACACGACGAACTTCTGGTATGCAGGGCCGTCCACCTGGGAGCGCATCGGCGCCTTCACGCAGGCACAGGGCTTTGATCACTTCTACAGCCGCGGCGACTTCGGCGATGTGCCGGGCAGTGTCTGGGGATGTGAGGATGAGGTGCTCTACGAGAAGGTCCTCGACGGCCTCGACCCGGATACGCCGAGCTTCAACGTCCTGCTCAATGCCTCGAATCACTCGCCGTACGACCTCGACCTCGAGGCCAAGGGCTTTGACAAGGAGGCCGTGCGCGCCGCGCTGCCGGAGAACCACCAGCAGGACGAGGAGCTCTTGAAGGAACTCGGCCACTACTGGTACGCCGACCGCGAGCTCGCGAAGTTCGTCAAGGCGGTCAAGGCGAAGTGCCCCGAGAGCCTCATCGTCATCGTCGGCGATCACGGCGACCGCTACAACATCGACAAGACGCCGAGATGTACGAGCGCTACGGCATCCCCTTCATCATCACGGGCAAGGGGATCCACAAGGGCACCTTGCTGCCGGATGCGGCGGGCAGCCAGATTGACATCATGCCGACTATCTACGAGCTCATCGCCCCGAAGGTTCTCGTACATGGCCGTCGGCTCGAGCCTCACGCGGACGAACCGCCAGGGCGTCAACTACGGCTTCTTCATCACGCGCCATGCCATCGGCAAGGCGGACATAGTGCCGCTCGTGCCGGAGTCCGTCGACGGCGGTGAGCCGCCGACAATCGACCAGCAGGCGATGGAGGACTACATCAACGGTGTCCGCAGCGTCTCGTGGTGGCGCCCGAAGTACGGTGCCATCCTCGACGCGTCGAAGCTCGAGGGACGCCGCTGAGCCAATGGAGGGAGAAAGAACAATGATTTCACTGAAAGACTGCCAGCTCTGCCCGCGCCGTTGCGGCGTGGACCGCATGCAGCGGGTGGCTTCTGCGGCGCGGGCGCGAAGGCGCGCATCGCGCTCGTCTCCCTGCACAAGTGGGAGGAGCCGTGTCTCACGGGCGCCGATGGTCGAGGGGCGGGCACCGTCTTCTTCTCGTACTGCAACTTGCGCTGCTGCTTCTGCCAGAACCATGAGATCTCCCATGAGGGACGCGGCATCGAGGTGACGGACGAGCGTCTCGCCGAGATTTTCCTAGAGCAGCAGGCGCGCGGCGCGGCGACGCTCGACCTCGTGACGCCGACGCACTACGTGCCCGAGATCCTGCACGCACTCGAGATGGCCAGGGAGCAAGGCTTCCAGCTGCCTGTCGTCTACAACTCGGGTGCCTATGAGACGGAGGAGACCATCGAGGCCCTGCGCGGGGAGGTCGATATCTTCCTGCCGGACCTCAAGTACGCTGACGAGGCGAGTGCGCGCGAGTACTCGCTGGCGCCCGACTACTTCGCCGTGGCGACGAAGGCCATCGCGCGCATGTACGAGGAGGTCGGCCCGCTGCAGTTTACGCCGGACGGGCAGCTCAAGAAAGGCGTCATCATCCGCCACCTCGTGCTGCCGGGCCACCGCCACGAGAGCATGCGCGTGCTCGACTGGATTCATGAGACATTCGGCGACACGGTACAGATTTCCTTGATGAACCAGTACACGCCGATGTACCGGGCGGCAGAGCACAAGGGCATGAACCGCCGCCTGACGACGTTTGAGTATCAGTCGGTCGTCGACCATGCCCTGAAGCTCGGCATCACGCACTGCTACGTGCAGCAGGGCCGCACAGCCGATACGAAATTCGTGCCGCATTTCGACGGCAGCGGCGTCGAGCAGGGCTGACAGACCGCTCTGGCGGTCCTGACTTGGAATAATTTGCGATAGGGGGATCTTTTTGCTCACCGTATTCTTGTTTTGCTTCTCACTGCTGCCGATGGCCTATCTGCGCTACCATCCGTTCCGGGTCATCGCAACGCCGCGCGAGCAGCATATCCTGATTGTCGGCCATCTCATCATCTTTGCGTCTGAGTTCCTGCTTGTCGCAGCGCTCTTCATTTTGGGCTATGCGCCGATGCAGGGCAGCGTCTTCCACAAGTTGTATTTCGTATGCTACTGGCCCCACTTCCTGCTGCTCCTGTTCACGATACGTCCCTTCTGGTTCCGCCACTTCTTCGTGCTCGGATTGCAGGGCATCTACGCGGTCTTCCTCCACACGGTGACAGTCCTGCTCCTGAAGCAGATCTGGATGCAGACGACCTACTTTGCCAGCCTGTACTTCTTATGCTACCTCGGCTTGCTGCTGATCAGCTTCCCGGGGATGATATGGCTGCTCGGCAAGCTCTTCACGCGAGAGCAACTGCTGAGAGGGAAGCCGACGGCTGCTTTCTGGAAGTACCTCGGCTTTGTGCCGCTGCTCCTCACCTATTATCAGGGGAGCATGGGCTATGCACCTTGCTCCAGCAGATCCAGGACTTGTCGGATATCCACCTCTACATGCTGGTGAGCCGGATAATCCTTGTCATCATCGGGATTGTCCTCGTCCTCTCGGTGCGCAGCGGCTACCGCCAGGTCTGCATCATGCTCCGCGCGAAGGAGCGCAGTATGGCGATACAGGAGCAGCTCCGCGAGATTCACGACTATGCGGATACCATGCAAAAGGAGCAGCAGAAGCTCGCCATCATGCGCCACGACAGCCGCCATCAGCTGCGCATGCTGGCCGAGCTCATCGAGAGCGGCCACTGCGATGAGGCTGAGCGGCAGCTGATGGCCATGAGGAAGGAGGTGGAGAGACGATGAGCTTTGACATGATGACAGTGGGCATCACCGCGGTCTACGTCCTGATCCTGCAGCCCTTCGCGCTCTTGCAGATCTTGCCGTTCCGCCGCTTCCTGACCCGTGTGCAGAAACGGTATATCCTCATTTTCTGGTGCCTGCTCATCGTGCTGGAAGTCGGCCTCGTCACCGCGATTGTCTCATTGGACGTCTTCCCGTCGCGCCAGATTGCCTACTGGCGGCTAGGCTACCTCGTCTGGATTCCCCAGTTCGTGCTGGCCCTCTGCTTTACGCGCCGCTTCTGGGCAGGCCATATCTTCATCGCGGCCTTCCGCATCCTGTTCTCGGGCATCATCTACACGGTCACACGCGCCATCCTTCTGAACCTCTACCCGGACAGGCCGCTGCCGAGTCTCTACTTCGAGCAGATCCTGCTCTACAGCGCGCTGTCTCTTATGGCATTCCCGTTCCTCTTGCGCTTCTTCACCAATATATTCCGTCACTTCGAAGTGGCCTCGACGCGCCGTTACTGGCGCATCATCACACTGATCCCCGTGCTGCTCGCCGCCGAGTCGCTCTACCTGAGCCTTCTCGATTCCCAGGAGAAGATCCTTGACTTGTTGCTGCCGCGCCTCATGCTGCTCCTCGTCATCGTCCTGCTCATGGCCAGCATCCGCAGCGGTCAGCGCGAGGTCTACCGCGAGCTGCAGGTATTCGAAAAAGAACACGAGCTGCAGCAGCAGCTCGTGTCAACGGCGCATTATGTGAAACTGTCAGAGACGTCACGGCAGCGCATGGCTGTCCTCTACGAGAAGAAGCGGCAGCACATCGACCATCTGCTCGAGCTCGTGCGCCATCGCGACCGCGAGGGGGCGCTGGCGTACATCGAGCGCTCGGTGCGCAGTTCAGCCGCACGAAGCTGCCGCAGTACTGCAAGAACACCCTGATCAACGCGGCTCTGACAGTCTACTTTGCACGCGCCAAGGAGCTCTCCATCCCCGTGACGGCCACCATCGACCTGCCGGAAGAGCTCTTCTGCAGCGGCGACCTCTCCATCGTGCTCTCGAACCTCGTAGAGAATGCCCTGATCGCGAGCCAGAAGCAGCCGCCATCGGCGCGCCACATCGTCGTCATGACGATGTGCCAGAACGGCGTCATCAACCTCCTCGTCAAGAACCGCTTTGACAAGGCGGTCGAGTTCGACGAGGAAGACCTGCCCGTGACGCATGTCAAGGGACATGGCCTTGGCATGAAGTCCCTGGCCCGCTTCCGCGACAAGTACGGCGCCACTGTCTTCTGCCAGCAGAAAGAAGGCTGGTTCACGACCTACCTCCAGATACCGCTCCCCGCATCGTCATGACGGCATCATGCCTGCTTCACCGAGAACATGAATTGGAAGTAGAGTTCCTGGAATTCCCGGTACTTGCGCTTGCCAAGCGGAATCTCCTGCCCGGCAATCTCCACGTAGTCCGACTTGATCACGTGGACGGCGGCGAGATTGACGAGGTAGCCTTGTTCGGCGAGGCGAACTGCCCCGGCGCGATCTTGTCGAGCGCATCCTTCATCTCCTGGCCGGACTTGCGCGTCTCGAGCACCGTGCCGTCTGCCAGGTGGACCCGCAGGATGTGGCCGCTGCTCTCGAAGTAGAGGATCTGTGCGATTTCCTCAATGCAGATGCCGCCGCCCACGAGCCGCAGCACGATTTTGGCGCTGTTGCGCTGGCGGATAAACGAGATGGCCCGGTCCATTGCCTTGTTGAACTGGCTCTGCGTGAACGGCTTCAGCAGGTAGTCCGTGGCCTTGACCGCAAAGGCGTCCACGGCGAACTCATCGCTCGTCGTCAGGAAGATGATCTCCGTGGCGCGGTTGTATTTGCGCAGCTCGCGGGCAACCTCCGTGCCGAGGATTCCCGGCATGCAGACGTCGAGCAGGACAATGTCAAAGACAGCGCCCTGTTCGATCGCATCGACAAAGGAGAAGGATTTGTCAAATGTTTCATAGGACACCGTGTCGTGTTTATTTTGGAAATACGTCTCAGATGAGCGTCGGATGGATTGAATCTGGTCTGGCTGATCATCACAGATGGCGATACGCAGCATGGAGTCACATCCTTTCGTATATCTTGTCTTAATTTAAAGTATACTCGCTTTTATGCGATACGCAAAAAACCGTCCTAAAAGGGCGGTTTTTTGCATGAACGGGCAAATACCCGTTTGCACGCCGGGCTGCAGGCGGCGGATTCGTGTATTTATGACAAAAAACGGCCATTTCATGACAAGAGAAACGATTCACGCTTTCTGCATGGTATCCTGAATGTGGACAAGATGGAATGCCACAGGATAGCTGGGGCCATCATTGATGAAAGATTTGTATTGCAATATAAATTCCAAATTATCTAATCATGAGTAGTTCGAAAGGGGATGTCGTTTTATGAACCGGATTTTTAAAGTCATATGGAGCAAGACAAAGCACTGCTACATCGTCGTGTCGGAGTACGCCAAAGCCAACACGAAAGCAGCGCACATCGGCCTGCGCACAACAGCCGCAGCCGTAGCCGCAGCCGCCATGCTGCTCGCACCTGTTAACTATAATTATGTTTGGGCCGCTGATACGGCGACTGTGACTGATACGAGCAATACGGAGCAGACCGTTTATACCCAGGAGGGAGCGGAAAAGAAATTTGCCACTCAGGATCAGCTGCAGGCAGATGTAGCCGCTACTAACGCGGAAGTTGCCAAGAAAGCAGATCAGACAGCTTTAGACGAAACGAACGCTAACTTGGCGAAGAAAGCAGATCAGACAGCTTTAGACGAAACGAACGCTAACTTGGC
>ENA-OQEN01000863-OQEN01000863.1-human-gut-metagenome-genome-assembly--contig:-NODE-863-length-12251-cov-3.497855_pt1 | contig 12251 bp, 12 predicted proteins | sample MGYA00242791_ERZ504627 | MGnify/ENA primary metagenome ERZ504627 (study PRJEB26092, sample SAMD00036316) | human gut metagenome | host: Homo sapiens | study: EMG produced TPA metagenomics assembly of... | reverse complement strand
CGCGGGCAGCACCGGCAGCGGTAAATCCGTGTGCGTGAACAGCATTATCATGAGCCTGCTGTTCCGCTCCAGCCCGGAGGACGTGAAGCTGCTGCTCATCGACCCAAGGTAGTGGAGCTGGCCGAGTATAACGGCATCCCTCACCTGCTGATGCCCGTTGTCACCGAGCCCCGCAAGGCCGCCGGTGCACTGGGCAGCGCAGTGCAGGAGATGGAGCGCCGCTACCGCCTGTTTGCGGAGAACAATGTGCGCGATATCAAGTCCTTCAACAAGCTGGCTGCCGAGCAGCCAGAGCTGGAAAAGATGCCCTACATCGCCATTATCATCGACGAGCTGGCCGATTTGATGATGGTGGTGGGCAAGGATGTGGAGGATTCCATCTGCCGCATCGCCCAGAAAGCCCGCGCCGCCGGTATGCACCTGATCGTTGCCACCCAGCGCCCCAGCGTGGACGTGATCACCGGCCTGATCAAGGCCAACATCCCCAGCCGCATCGCCTTTGCGGTGTCCAGTCAGGTGGACAGCCGCACCATTCTGGACGGTGCCGGCGCAGAAAAGCTGCTGGGTCAGGGCGATATGCTCTTTATGCCCGTGGGCGCACCCAAGCCCACCCGCATTCAGGGCACTTTTGTGCGGGATGAGGAGATCAGCCGTGTGCTGGACTTCATCAAATCCAGCGCCACCGTGCAGTACGACGAGGCCATGATCGAGGCCATGGAAAAGCACGCCATTCAGGACGGCAAAAAGGGCGGCGGCGGTGCCGACGCGAGGAGGACGCAGGCTCCGACCCCATGTTCAAGCAGGCCGTGGACGTGGTCATCGACGCCGGTCAGGCCTCCACCAGCCTGTTGCAGCGCCGCTGCAAGCTGGGCTACGCCCGCGCCGCCCGCATCATGGACGAGATGGAGCAAAAGAGCATCATTGGCCCCTACGAGGGTGCAAAGCCCCGCGCCGTGCTCATCAGCCGCCAGCAGTGGCTGGAAATGCAGATGAACCAACCGGAGGAATAATAAAGGAGCATTATGGAACATTCTACTCCCCAGATCTACACCGAATTTCTTCCCATCAGCGGGCAGACATGGAAGCCCGGGGCTGGGAGCAGCTGGACTTTGTGGTGGTGGGCGGTGACGCCTATGTGGACCACCCCAGCTTTGGCACCGCCATCATCAGCCGCCTGCTGGAGGCCGAGGGCTACAAGGTGGGCGTGCTGGCACAGCCCCGCTATACCGACTGCGAGGACTTCAAGCGGTTCGGCAAGCCCAAGTACGGCTTTTTCATCGGCGGCGGCAACGTGGACAGCATGGTCAGCCACTATTCCGTGGCAAAAATTCCCCGCGCCGAGGACGAATACTCCCCCGGCGGCAAGGCCGGTGCCCGCCCGGACCGCAGCGCCACCGTGTACACCAAGCTTGCCAAGCAGGCTTACCCCGACCTGCCGGTGATCTTAGGCGGTCTGGAAGCCAGCCTGCGCCGGTTTGCCCACTACGATTACTGGCTGGACACCGTGCTGCCCAGCATCGCCGAGGACTCCGGCGCGGATCTCATCAGCTTTGGCATGGGCGAGCACCAGACCGTGGAGATTGCCCGCCGTCTGGCCGCCGGGGAGCCGGTGGAGACCATCACGGACGTGAACGGCACCTGCTACCTGACCGATTTCGACCACCTGCCCCAGCGGTATGTGGAGTGCGCCGGTTTTAAAAAGGTGGCCAGCGATAAGACCGCCTACGCCAAGGCCTGCCGCATCCAGATGGACAATCAGGACGTGGTCAGCGGCCAGATCATCGTGCAAAAGCAGAGCGAAAAGTATCTGGTGCAGAACATCCCCGCAAAGCCGCTGGTGCGCGGAGAGCTGGACAAGGTGTACGCCCTGCCCTACACCCGCCGCTACCACCCCATCTACGAGAGCATGGGCGGCGTGCCCGCCATCCGCGAGGTGCAGTTCTCCATCATCCAGAACCGCGGCTGCTTCGGCGGCTGCAACTTCTGCGCCATCCAGCTGCATCAGGGGCGGCGGGTCACCAGCCGCAGCGCCGACAGCATCGTGGAGGAAGCCGAACGCATGACCCACGAGCCGGATTTTAAGGGCTATATCCACGATGTGGGCGGTCCTACCGCAAACTTCCGCTTTCCCTCCTGCCGCGAGCAGATGCTGCGCGGCATGTGCACCGGCGGCAAGCACTGCCTTGCCCCCACCACCTGCTCCCACATGATCGTGGATCACAGCGACTACCTTAAAATTCTGCGCCGGGTGCGGGAGCTGCCGGGCGTGAAAAAGGTGTTCATCCGCAGCGGCATCCGGTTCGACTACCTGATGGCGGACCCGGACGATACCTTCTTTAAAGAGCTGGTGGAGTACCATGTGTCCGGCCAGTTGAAGGTCGCCCCGGAGCACTGCGCCCCCAACACCCTTGCCTACATGGGCAAGCCGCCCATCGAGACCTTCAACAAGTTCAAGGATAAATTCTACGAGCTGAGCAAGAAGGCGGGCAAAAAGCAGTATCTGGTGCCCTACCTCATGTCCAGCCACCCGGGCAGCACCCTGAAGGACGCGGTCTATCTGGCCGAGTACCTTTATAAGAACCACATGCGCCCGGAGCAGGTGCAGGACTTCTACCCCACCCCCGGCACCGTGAGCACCTGTATGTTCTATACCGGCCTTGACCCCTACACCCTCAAGCCGGTATTTGTGGAAAAGACCCCCGAGGCAAGGCATTGCAGCGTGCGCTGCTGCAATACTACGAGCCCCGCAACGCGGAAAAGGTGGTCAAAGCCTTGCAGCTGACCCACCGGGAGGACCTGATCCCCCTGCTGGTGCCCGCCGTCGGCCGCCGCGCCGTGCAGCGCACCGCCCGCCGGGCAGAGAGCGCCGAGGTGACCATCCACAACGACGGCACTTATACCGTACATCCCAACCAGAAGGGACGCGGTACCGGCAAAAATGCCCGCACTACCGCCCCGGCAGGCCGTCAGCCCAGCCCGGGCGCGCGCTTTGCGCCCAACTCTGCGCCCGGCCATAAACCCAAGAATAATCAACAGAAAGAGAACGCAACGTGGAAAACCGGAAAGAAGAAAAAGTAACTCTGTTCCCCCGCCGCCTGTTCCTGCGGCTGGCTGCGCTGGCGCTGGCCGCTGTGCTGGTGCTGGGGCTTACCGCCTGTGACAGCCTGCCCGACAGCGGCGGACACACCGTCAAGCCTCCACCGGGTCAAGCCAGCCCTTTGAAATGCACTTTATTGATGTAGGGCAGGCGCTGAGCGTACTGGTGGAGTGTGACGGACAGTTCATGCTCTACGATGGCGGCAACGTGGACGACGGCAGTCTGGTGGTCTCCTACCTGCAAAAGCAGGGGGTGGAGCAGCTGCAATATGTGTTCTGCTCCCATGCTCACGAGGACCATGTGGGCGGGCTTGCCGCCGTAATGGCAAAGTTCCCGGCGGGGCACGCTTACAGCCCGGTGACCGAGAGCAGCACCAAATGCTTCAATGATTTTGTCAAATACACCCAGCAGCAGGGCTTACAGCTGGAAGTGCCTTCCGTGGGCACGGTCTGGCCGCTGGGCAGCGCCACTGTTACCCTGCTAGGCCCGGTAACCGGGTACAGCGAGACCAACAACACCTCGCTGGTGCTGCGCATCGACTACGGCAGCACCAGCTTTCTGCTGACCGGTGACATGGAAAAGACCGCCGAGACCGACCTTGTGAACAGCGGTGCCAACCTGAAAGCCGATGTACTGCAAGTAGGGCACCACGGCTCCAGCACCAGCACCGGCTACCTGTTTCTGAACGCTGTTCTGCCGGAAATGGGCGTCATCTCCTGTGGCACGGGCAACAAGTACGGCCATCCCCACGAGGAGACCCTGAGCATCCTGCGGGACGCAAAGGTGGACGTCTACCGCACCGACCTGCAGGGCACCATCACCATTGGCAGCGACGGCCAGAACTTCACTGTGGGCACCGAGCGCTTTGTGCCGGACAGCCAACTGAACCCCACCGACCCGTCGTCCTCCAGCACCGCGCAGCAGGCTTACATCGGCAACGTGAACAGCAAAAAGTTCCACCTGCCACCTGCGCCAACCTGCCTGCGGAAAAGAACCAGGTCCTCTTTTCCAGCTACGATGAAGCCATTGCCGCAGGCTATACCCCCTGCGCAAGCTGCATCAAATAAAAATATTTTTATAAAAAGAAAGATACCGGGCGGCCTACAAAGCTGTCCGGTATCTTTCTTTCATAATCGTTACTGCGCTGCCGGGAACTCCTTCTCCCGCTCTTCCTTCAGGATAGCGGTGGCGCGCTGCATGGTGGCAGCGGCGCGGCGCAGCTCGGCGTCCCCAAGTTCGGCACGCATCCGGCGGTAGCAGCGCTGCAAAAGCGCCTGCTCCTCCGCCATCAACTCCACCGCCTTGCTGGAAAGCTCCACATAGGTGCGCCCGGCCTCGCGGTCGGTTTTCCATGTTACAAAGCCGCTGTCCTGCAGCTTCTCGATGCCCTTGGAAAGCTCGGTCACCCGCAGCCCCATGGCGGCGGCAAGGTCGGCAAGATAGAGTTTTTCGCCGGGGTGTTCCTCCTGCGCTACCTTGATATAATACAGGATGAGATAATCTGCCCGCTGGATGGTGCTGAACACCTTATCCACGTTGAGCTCGTGGAGGAAGAACCATTCCCCCTGATGCTGCTGCAATTCTTCCATGCTGATGCCCTCCCTTTATGCCCGCTGGCTGCGCGGGATATAATCGTGGGTGCCGCCAAGGCTCTTGTAGGCCGGCGGATAATCTTGTTGGCGCTGAGCAGTTCCTCGATGCGGTGGGCGCTCCAGCCCATGACGCGCGCCACGGCAAACAGCGGGGTGTACAGCTCCATGGGGATGCCCAGCATCTCGTACACAAAGCCGCTGTAAAAGTCCACGTTGGGGCTGACGCCCTTAAAGATCTTGCGCTCCTGCGCGATCAGCTGGGGTGCCATGCGCTCGATGCGGGTATAGAGGGAAAGATCCTTGTCCCGGCCCTTTTCGTGGGCAAGCTGCTCCACATAGCCCTTGAACACCACCTCGCGCGGGTCGCTCAGGGAGTAGACGGCGTGCCCCATGCCGTAGATGAGCCCCTTGCGGTCGAAGGCCTCGCCATGGAGCAATTTTTTCAGGTAGGCTTCCAGCTCCTCATCGTCCTCAAGGTCGTGGAGGTTGTCCCGGATGTTCTGCATCATGTGCATGACCATCAGGTTTGCACCGCCGTGGCGCGGGCCCTTGAGGGAGCACAGCGCCGCCGCCATGGCCGAGTAGGTGTCGGTGCCGGAGGAGGTGACCACGCGGGTGGTAAAGGTGGAGTTGTTGCCGCCGCCGTGCTCGGCGTGCAGCAGCAGCGCCACGTCCAGCACGCGGGCTTCCAGCGGGGTGTACTGCATATCCGGGCGCAGCATCCGCAAAAAGTTTTCTGCGGTGGAAAGGCTGGGGTCCGGGCGGTGGATATACATGCTGGCGTCTTTTTCGTAGTGGTTATAGGCGTGGTAGCTGTACACCGCCAGCATGGGGAAAATGCCCGCCAGCTGGATGCTCTGGCGCAGCACGTTGGCGGTATCTAAATCTGCCGCCTTGGGGTCGTAGGAGGCCAGCGTCAGCACGCTGCGCGCCATGCTGTTCATGATATCGTGGCTGGGTGCCTTCATAATGACATCGCGGGTAAAGTTGGTGGGCATGGTGCGGCACTCGCCCAGCACCGCACAGAACTGCTCCAGCTGCTCCGGGGTGGGCAGCTGACCAAACAGCAGCAGATATCCCGCCTCCTCAAAGGCAAAGCGGCTGCCGCGGCTGCCGTTGATGAGGTCTTTTACGTCATAGCCGCGGTACAGCAGCTGACCGTCTGCCGGGTGCTTGACCCCGTCCACATACTGGAACGCCCGGATGTCCGAGATGTTGGTCAGACCTGCCAGCACGCCCTTGCCGGTCTCGTCGCGCAAACCGGCCTTGACCCCGAACTCCCGATAGAGGTCCTTGGGGATGCGGTCGTGCTCTGCGCAAAGGGGCTGCTGCTGGTCGAAGTAGCTTAATACATTCTGCAAATGATCCATGTGTCTGGCTGCTCCTTTCCTGTTCGTCCATATCAGTTTCTCATTTTTTAATAGCTTTTATATTACAGAACGGATATTTCGTTGTCAACCAACATTTTGTAAAAAAATATGAAACAATTCAGCCGTAGGGGTCGTACAAATCGTACTCCTCGGTCTCCTGATGCTTCTCTTCCAGCACCCGGATGGCCTGCTCCAAGGCGCTCTGGGAGCAGCCGCTCTCGCTTACCAGCGCATGGACGGCGGCGGCAAGGTCGCCGTCAAACAGGGTATCCAGCCGCTGCCGCATACAGTACACGCCGTAAGCCCGCCGGGTGACCAGCGGCACATACACGTTGCAGTTGCCCTGTTTTGCCGACCTGACCCAGCCTTTTTCCTCCAACCGGTAGAGAAAATTCAGCACCGTGGCTGCTGCCCAGCCGGTGGCCTTGAGCTTCTGGCTGATGTCCCGCCGCGCCGCCGCGCCCGGGCACGCCCACACCGCAAGCATCACCTGTTCTTCCGCCGCCGAAAGCGGCCGCAGGGTATCTGGTAAGCCGTACATCTGTTGTACCTCCTTGAATGATTCAATTCCCCTTAGTCACCGTTTTTTGCGGTGGGGCGATTTAGAATGGTCTCCGCTTCGCTCTGACCATTTTCAGCGGAATGACTATTTTATTTCGCGTTTGGAGTGACCGCGTTTGCGGAGCGCAGCGTAGCAATGAAAGCCCCAGTGGGGCTTTTAAGCGGCAGAGCGGTCTGCGTTAGCAGATGGAGGGCTTTGCCCCGACAAGCTCTGCGGGCCGCTCCAAACGCACTTTCACAGTTTGGGCTTCGTTTTTCTTTTACATTTGTCTTAGTATTTCCAGTATACCGCATTTCTGCCAAAGGTGCAAGGGCGGAAAATCCGCATGAAACCAAGGGATAGCACATGTCTTTTACATTTGTCTTATATTTTGTCTCCGCACGGCGCACATTTGTATGCTTTGTGTCATCAGGCAGGGTGTGGGGGCCATATCTTTGTGCAAAGATGCTCTTGTTTTCGGCATGGGAAAACCGGTATACTACGGCTACGGAAAGTAACAGACGCACCGCAAAAACGGCGGTGCTGCGTAATAGGTATATCACAGAAAAAGGAGAGGTTCATTATGGCACGAGTATATAACTTCAGCGCAGGCCCCAGCATGCTGCCCGAAAAGGTGCTGCGGCAGGCACAGGCCGAGCTGCTGGAATACGGCGACAGCGGTCAGAGCGTCATGGAGATGAGCCACCGCAGCAAGTGGTTCGATGCCATCATCAAGGACACCGAGGCTTCCCTGCGCCGGGTGATGAACATTCCCGATAACTACAAGGTGGGCTTCTTTCAGGGCGGTGCTACCCAGCAGTTCGCATGGTGCCGCTGAACTTTATGACCACCGGCAAGGCAGACTACATCGTGTCCGGCAACTTCTCGGGTCTGGCTGCAAGGAGGCCGCCAAGTTTGGTGAAGCAAGATCGTAGCGTCCAGCAGGATAAAAATTTCACTTATATCCCGGATGTAAACGCTATCGACTATGACAAGGACGCCAGCTACATCCACATCTGCCAGAACAACACCATCTTCGGCACCCAGTATGTGGAGCTGCCGCAGGTGGAGGGCGTGCCGCTGGTGGCAGATATGAGCTCCATGATCCTTTCCAAGCCCGTGGACGTCAGCAAGTACGGCTGCATCTACTTTGGCGTGCAGAAGAACGTAGCCCCCGCCGGTATGGCTATTGCCATCATCCGGGATGACCTGCTGGGTCACGCCGCCGATAACGTGCCCACCATGATGAACTACACCACCCTGCTGGCGAAGGACAGCATGTACAACACCCCGCCGTGCTGGTGCATCTACATGACCGGTCTGGTGCTCAAGTATCTGGAAAACGATATCGGCGGTCTGGCCAATATGCAGAAGATCAATGAGGCCAAGGCCAAGGTGCTGTACGATTATCTGGATGGGCAGGAGTTCTTCACGAACCCTGTGGAGCACCGCTACCGCAGCACCATGAACGTCACCTTCACCAGCCCCAACCCGGACATGGACAAAAAGTTCTGCGCCGAAGCCGCCGAGGCGGGCTTCGTGAACCTGAAGGGTCACCGTCTGGTAGGCGGTATGCGCGCTTCCATCTATAACGCCATGCCTGCCGAGGGCGTGGACAAACTGGTGGACTTCATGGAGAAGTTCCGCAAAGAGAATGCATAAAGAGGGGTTTCAGATATGTACACCATCAAAACGCTCAACGCCATCAGCCCGGTGGGGCTGGCAAAGCTGCCCAAGAACCAGTTCGATGTCACGGTGGATGCCGATGCCCCGGACGGTATTCTGGTGCGCAGCGCCGACCTTTTGAACACCACCTTCAACGATAACCTGCTGGCTATCGCCCGCGCCGGTGCGGGTGTGAACAACATCCCGCTGGAGCGCTGCAGCGAGCAGGGCATCGTGGTGTTCAACACCCCGGGTGCCAACGCCAATGCCGTGGCGGAGCTGGTCATCGGCATGCTCATCGCAGGCAGCCGCAACGTGGCCGCCGCCGCCCAGTGGTGTCAGGGTCTGGCCGGTGACCCCGCCATGGCCAAGAGCGTGGAAAAGGGCAAAAAGCAGTTCGTGGGTAACGAGATCAAGGGCAAGACCCTTGGCGTCATCGGTCTGGGTGCCATCGGCTCCCGGGTGGCAAACTGCGCCATCGAGCTGGGCATGGAGGTCTACGGCTACGACCCCTACATCTCCATTGAAGCTGCATGGAACCTGAGCAGTCAGGTGCACCACTGCGTAAACCTGAACGATATGCTGCCCCTGTGCGACTACATCACCATCCATGTGCCTACCTGCCACCACTAGGGACACCATCAACGCCCAGACCCTTGCTTTGTGCAAGGATGGCGTCAAGATTTTGAACTACGCCCGCGGCGAGCTGGTGAACACCGCCGCCCTGCTGGAGGCCATGGACAGCGGCAAGGTGTCCGGCTACATGACCGACTTCCCCTCCGAAGACATTCTGGGCCGTCCCGGCATCGTGTGCACTCCGCACCTTGGCGCTTCCACCCCGGAAGCCGAGGACAACTGCGCCGTCATGGCGGCGCAGGAGCTGAGCGATTACCTGCGCAACGGCAACATTACCCACTCGGTCAACCTGCCGGAGGTGCACCAGCCCCGCGCCGGCGGCAAGCGCATCTGCATCATCCACAAGAACGAGCCGGGCATGATCAGCCAGATCACTGCCCTGACTACCGAAGCGGGTCTGAACATCGAAAACATGGTGAACAAGAGCAAAAAGAACATGGCCTACACCATGCTGGACGCCACCGGTGCCGTGGATGCCCGCCTGAGCGAGAAGCTGAGCAGCATCCCCGCCGTCATCCGGGTGCGCATCCTGTAACAGTAAAAATACACGAGACACAAAAATGTGAAGTGGCCAGCGGTCACTTCACCTTTTTCATAAAGGATCCACGCCCGGCGAAGCTGGCCGAGGCAGTCATCACATGAGCTGCTTTCATTCATGATATGAACCAGATGAAAAAACAGACGGGTCATATCCCTTGACTTCAGCCCCCCGGGGAGTATACTCCGTGGCAGTGAAATATTCGGCTATGACGAGAAAGAGTACCCGGAAGGAATGCTGCAGAGAGCTGCCGGTTTGGTGCAAGGCAGTGCAGGCGTCCGTGGGAAGATCCTCTCCGAGCTTTCCGGCTGAATGGGCGGTGTATGCGCCCCAGTAAGCGGGAACGGCAGGCCCCCGTTATCACGGGCCGCGCATTGTTGGATGCGCACTGAGGGGCCGGGCTTTGCACCGGCAATAAGAGTGGTACCGCAGAGGAGTTTATACGCCTTTGTCTCTTACGAACCGTAAGGGGCAAAGGCGTTTTTGTTTGCGGGAAAGCCATTTTCCGGATGTTTCATTGCCTTTGCATCCGCAAAAATAAGTGTTCAGGAAAAAGGAGAGTTTATCATGAAAACATTGGAAAAAGTAAGCGACTTTGTGGGCAAGTACATGGCCGCCATCGTCATTGTGGTGGCGGCACTGTCTCTGCTGTTCCCCGGCACCTTCAGTGTAGTAAAGACCGCATGGGTCAACACCCTGCTGGGCATCGTCATGTTCGGCATGGGTCTCACCCTGAAGCCGGAGGACTTCAAGGTGGTGTTCAGCCGCCCGAAGGATGTGATCATCGGCTGCATTGCGCAGTTCACCCTGATGCCCTTCCTTGCATGGGCGCTGACGCAGCTGTTCCACCTGCCCACCGAGCTGGCTATCGGCGTCATCCTTGTGGGTACCTGCCCCGGCGGCACCTCCTCTAACGTGATGACCTATCTGTCCAAGGGCGACGTTGCACTGTCCGTTGGTATGACTGCCGTTTCCACCGTGCTGGCACCCATCCTGACTCCCCTGCTCACCCTGCTGTATGCCGGCCAGCGCGTGGATGTGAACCCTGTAAATATGTTCCTGTCCATCGTCAAAGTAGTGCTGGTGCCCATCGCACTGGGCTTTGTGGTCAACCACTTCTTCCACGCCTTCACTCAGAACGCCGTCCGCGTGCTGCCGCTGGTCTCCACCACCGCCATCGTGCTCATCATCTGCGCCGTTGTTTCTGCAAACTCCGCCAAGATCATGACCAGCGGCCTGCTGATCCTTGCCGTAGTCATCCTGCACAACCTGCTGGGCTACCTCACCGGCTTCGGTGTGGGCAAGCTGCTGAAGCTGGATTCCACCAAGTGCCGCGCGATCTCCATCGAGGTCGGTATGCAGAACTCCGGTCTGGCCACCTCTCTGGCCGCTGCCCACTTTGCACAGTATCCGCTGGCAACCATCCCCGGCGCTGTGTTCTCGGTGTGGCATAACATTTCCGGCGCCGTCCTCGCCAACTTCTTTGCCCGCACCGCCGAGAAGAAGGACTGATCTTATACCATAATAAAAATGGCTGCTGCACAGGGTTTCTTCCCGGTGCAGCAGCCATTTCTTTGTTTATTGGACGTGATCTGCGCGGTTTTCCCGTCTTTGCCTGTTTCCCGGGCTGTTGCGCAAACGCAAGCAGCCCGGGAGCAAAAACACCCGAACCCCAGACCCCCTGCGTGTGATGCATGATGACTTTTTGATTTTTAAAGCGATGATTCGTTAAATAGGCTCGATTTGCTACAGATCTGCTACAAACAGCAAATTTAATCTGCTGTTTTCTTCGCACAAAAGCATTCAAACATCGTTCCTTTCCGACGCTCATATGCTCCTTTATAGTCAAAGTCTGGCGGAGTCGGTTTGAAAGTTTTATCTTCTTTTTGACCACTGTATGCTTTCATTTGGAATTCCCGAAGCTGTTCCAAATCAATAGTTCCAACATGTGCTGTTGCATTACTTCCTCCTTTTATTCTCAGGATGTCCTTATTTTCGGTTTTAGACGGTTTTGTGATTCGGCTGTCTCCATACTCGGAGGTATTCGTCTGGATGCAGTAGCAGTGAATATCTCTACTTAGTGATTCAATTATATTGCTATAATAGTTCACATCCTGATTCCACTCGACTGCGATCAACGCATCAATATAGGATTGAAAAATCGAACGATCTCGAATGGATGTAAGCTCAAAGCAGCAGTACACTGTAAACCAAAATCCGTTCCAGCTATACAACTCATACTTTGCATCACATTTAGCTTCAGAACTTCTATTCCTTCCATAGCTCTTAGATGTAAGCTTTCAATCATCCTTTTTCTTCAGGTGCAAAATGATTCTTTGAATGGTACAGAATCACAGAGTGCCACTGACCTGTCCACTTTTCTTCATACGGAAGAATCACTGCTGTCAGATTATAAACACAGTTATCCTCAATAATATGCTCTACCCTGTTACAACTGCCAAATGATTTTTTTCGCAAGTTCTAGCCAGCGTTGGCAGCCATTCTTTTGGAGTACACGCTTCCGGCATTACCAACATATCTGCTTTTTCCCGAACAGCAGTATTCACCAGTTCTGCTATCTGCTGATATCTTCGGTAGCTTCTGTTCGGTTTACGCATAACAGCCTGGTCAAAGTTTGAAATGTCCATTTGGATATTGGCAACGGCTACCCTAATCTTTGAAAAGCTCGGCTTTCCGATTTGAAAAACGGGCTGCTTATTGAGTTCACCAGTTTTATATTTTCTTCTATAAATCTATTATTTGTCCAACCTTCAAATGGAAGTGGCTATAGTTCAACTGCCAGCATTGTTTG
>ENA-OQEN01000861-OQEN01000861.1-human-gut-metagenome-genome-assembly--contig:-NODE-861-length-12292-cov-1.862557_pt1 | contig 12292 bp, 18 predicted proteins | sample MGYA00242791_ERZ504627 | MGnify/ENA primary metagenome ERZ504627 (study PRJEB26092, sample SAMD00036316) | human gut metagenome | host: Homo sapiens | study: EMG produced TPA metagenomics assembly of... | reverse complement strand
CTTGAATGCCATACGTGCGGGTCGGTCTATCGCGTGTGGCCGTATCCGGCGCCAGGCTCGCGTTGCCGCAGTGCGGGAGCGTATCTCGCTAAGATGGGGTTGGGGACGCAGCAGGTAGAAGATGCCCTCAGGCAACTGCTCCCGAGCGATGTTGCCGTGATTCGCATGGATGCCGACTCCACGCGCGGCAAGGATGGCCACGCCCGGCTCCTCGAGGAATTCGACGCGGCTGAGTGCGCCGTGCTGCTGGGAACGCAGATGATCGCGAAGGGCCTCGATTTCCCCGAGGTCACGCTCGTGGGCGTCATCAATGCCGACTACGCGCTCAAGATGCCCGATTTCCGTGCGAGCGAGCGCGCCTACGACCTACTCGAGCAGGTGGCCGGTCGAGCGGGGCGCGGCGAGCGTCCGGGCGAGGTCATCATCCAGACCTATCTGCCGCACGACCCCGTCATCCGTGCCGTGGCGTCGCATGACCGCTCGGTCTTCCTCAGCCACGACCTTGCCATGCGCCTCGATGCCCAGTACCCGCCCTACGTGCGCCTGGTGAACGTCGTGTGCCGCGGCCGCTCGGAGGAGCGCACGCGCTCCTTTGCCGATCGCTTTGCCACGGAGGTGCGGCGCGTGCTCAAGCTCAGGCGCCGGCATCTGCGGGAAGGGGCAGCGGTTTGGCGGTGAGCGGTCTTCCCGTAGTGCTCGGACCCGCGAGCTGTGTCATCGAGCGGGCGAAGGACCGGTATCGTTTCCATTTCCTCGTCAAGGCCCCGCTCGACTACGATGTCTCGTCTGCTATCGCCGAGGCGCTGGCCCGCGTGGGCGAGGAGCGCGGCATCAGCATCTCCGTCGACGTCGACCCTTACGACCTCATGTGAGGCAAAGGGGCGGCTCTTTGTCTTACCCCGTGCCTGCGGGTTTTATCGTGAAGCGCTGCTGGCGGCGGGTTCGCGCGCGGCACGTGGGGGTACAGTGGTTAGCGTTTGAGAGTACCGCGCGCAGGCGCGCGCCGACATAGGGAAGGTTGCCATGGAAGTGAACGGAATCGTGCTTTCTCCCGACCCGCGCTTGCGGCAGGAGTGCAAGCCCATCGAAGAGATAACGCCTGAAATCGAGGCGCTCGCCGAGCGTATGAAGCGCGAGATGTTCGAAAATGCCGGAGTCGGCCTTGCCGCCCCGCAAATTGGCGAGCTCGTGCAGATGGTGGTCATCGACACGGACTACGAATCGGCCGACGATTACGATCCGATCGTTCTCATCAATCCCGTTATCGTCGAGCAGTCTGACCACCTCGTCCCCTTCTCGGAAGGATGTCTTTCCATCCCGGGTGTGAGCTGCGAGATCAAGCGTCCCGACCGCGTGGTGGTGGAAGCGTACGACCTCGATGCGAACTTATGCGGTACGAGGCCGAGGGCGGCGTGTTCTGCGTGTGCCTGCAGCACGAAATCGACCACCTGCACGGCATCACCATGTTCGAGCGACTCGAGCCTGCCCAGCGCATGCATGCCATGCGCGAGTACCAGGAGGCGCTGCGCCGCGGAGCCAAGCCCGGCGAAACGGAGTAAGTACCCTCTTTTCCTGCGCGAGTTTCGAGCCCCCTCCGATTCCGTTTGCCCGCCGTGAGTTCCGCAGCCGCCTCATGTTCTTATCCCTACGAGTTTCGTGAGGCGACCGGGCCGTGCGCTCGCCACGAGTTCCACAGCAGTTCAGCAAAGCTGAACCTGCGAGGACTGTCCGAAGTGGAGAGCGCACGGCCTGGTTGCCGCTTCAGAAAGGAGCCCTCATGCGTGTCGTATTCATGGGAACGCCGGCTTTCGCTGTGCCCTCGCTCAGGGCGCTCGATGCCGCCTTCGATGTTGCCCTCGTGGTCACGCGGCCCGATGCGGTTCGCTCGCGTGGCAAGAAGCTCGAACCTTCTCCCGTTAAGGAGGCGGCGCTCGAGCTCGGTCTTCCCGTGCTCGAGACCGCGCGCATGACCCCTGAGACGCTCGAGGCGCTGCGTGCCGCTCAGGCCGATGCGTTCTGCGTGGCGGCTTACGGGTGCATCCTGCCCAACGAGGTCCTCACCATGGCTCCTGCCGGGTGCGTGAACGTGCACGCGTCGCTTCTGCCCCGCTGGCGCGGCGCGGCTCCTATCCAGCGCTGCATTCTTGCCGGCGATGCCGAAACGGGCGTATCCATCATGCGCATCGGCCAGGTGTCGATACGGGCGACTACTGCGCACAGGCTTCGTGCAGCGTTCCGGGCAAGACCGCGGACGAGCTTACCGCGGAGCTCGGCCAGCTCGGCGGCGACCTGCTCGTTAAGATGCTTCCCTCGATTGTTGACGGCACCGCGCCCTGGACCGTGCAGGATGAGTCGCTCGTCACCCATGCGGCAAAGATTTCCAAGGCCGAGATGCGCCTTGACCCCGCGGCGAGTGCGTGCGATAACGTGCGCCGCGTGCTCGCTTCCTCGGATGCGGCGCCTGCTCGCTGTGTCGTAGCAGGCAAGGCAGCTCGAATCGTCTCGGCGCAAGAAGCGCTCGCATCCTCTTCCATCTCGAACCTTGATGCCGGAGCATTCGCAATCCACGATAAGCGGCTGTACATGGGCTGTTCGGATGGAATCATCGAGGTCCTTGAGCTCAAGCCCGACGGAAAGCGTGCGATGGACGCCGCTTCATGGGCTGCGGGGCAGCGCGAGCGCGAGGGCAGTTGGGAGACGCTCTCGTGACGGAACTTTCACCCGCGCGCCGGGTTGCCCTCGATATCCTGCTCGATCTTGAGGAAAGCGGAGCCTATGCCCGCGATGGCCTCGACGCCTCGCCGGAGTTGCGTGAACTGAGCCGCCGAGACGCCGGTCTTGCGACCCGCCTTGTGCTCGGTGTGGTGGCAACCTATGGCTGCCTCGACGAGCTTATCGATACCTACTGTGAGAAGCCCGGCCGTATGAACGCCCGCATTCGCGAGGCGCTTCGCATCGCGCGTTCGAGATCGTCTATCTGGCACTGAGCCCGGGCGGCGGTGAGCCAGGGCGTGGAGCTCGTGCGCACCCGCGCGAAGAGCGCTGCAGGCTTCGCGAACGCCGTGCTCCGGCGCATCGTTTGCCGACCGCGGGGTGTATCTGGCTGCCGAGGATGTTCCGGCGGGATCCGAGCGCAATGCGGTCTCGGCTGCACGCTCGGCGGGCCTGCGGCATGGCTTGCAGGAGAGGTCATCGCCTCGCTTGGTTTCGAGCGAGCTCGCCTGCTCTTTGACTGCGAGCTTGAGCCGGCCCCTGTTGCGGTGCACCTCAACCCGCATGATGCTACGGCGGAAGACGTCCTTGCGAGCCTGCGCGTCGGCGCTTCCGATGTTGCCGAGCTACCCGGCTGCATCGCGCCGGTCGCCAGCTCAGAGCTTATGCATACCGATCTGCTCAAGCGTTCTGCCGTTGCGGTCTGCGACCTGAATGCAGGTGGTGGCGACGGCTGCCACGATGCCGGGCGACTGCCTCGAGGTTGGCGCGGGCCGCGGTACCAAGAGCTTCGTCATGGCGGCGCAAGCGACTCGCTGCGGCATGAGGCGCTCGGCTGTTGCGGTTGAGCTTTCAAAGAAGAAGAATCGCCTGAATCGCCGTCGCCTCGAGCGCGCGGGCTCATCGATTGCGTCTGCTTCGTCACCGGTGACGGTTGCGACCTTGATCGCACCCTTTCCGAAACTGAGCGTCGGGCAGGGGAGCGGCGTCTCTTCGATAGCGTGCTTGTAGACGCGCCCTGCACCGGCACGGGCACCATGCGTCGCCACCCCGAGATTCCCTGGCGCCTTCTGCCTGAAGATATCGATCGCGACATGCCCGGCTTGCAGCTTGCCCTGCTTACCGAAGCGGCGCGGCGCGTGCGTCCTGGCGGGCAGCTTATCTACGCGACCTGCTCGGTGCTCCAGCAGGAAAACGCGGCGGTGGTTGATGCTTTTCTCAATAGTGAGGCTTGCCGTGGCTTCGCGCTCGCGCCCGTCTCGCAGGCTCCGATATTCGAGCGCCCTGAGTTCGCTGATGCGGCCGCATACGTGCGTTCCCAGGAAACCAATCGCGGCCTCTTCCAAACCGTTCCCGCGCTCGACAGCTTCGATGGCCATTTCTGCGCCCGGTTTGTCCGTCGCAAAACCGTTTAGCGATTGCGCGGGCTTCATATTGTTCTACTCAGCGCTCTGAATGCCTCTTGCGAGAAGCATGCGGAGCGAGTTTTCAACTTTTGGGCACTTGATTGCGGGGTTGCTGAGTATCGAGCGCGAAAGTGCGAAAAGGCAAGCCATCTACCTGCTGTTTTCTTTCGGTCTTCTGAGTGATACTTTCTTGTATGCCGCTGAAGTGCCCAAAGTTGAAACTGCCTTGACGGCCCGCGCCTGCGACCCGGCGTTGCCGTGCAGGCGACCAGGCGTTGCCATGCATGCGGGCCACGCCGGATACACGTGAGCGATTTTCGCATGCAAGGGGCATCTGGCGCGCTCGTGGGTTCGTCGGAGCCGTTTAGATTTGCAAAAGAAAGCGCTGGCCCACAAACGCGTGAGCCAGCGCAGGTAGCAGGTCGTATTGGGTAGGTGCGCCTACGCGTCTTTGTGCGGGCAGTTCTCGCAGGAATGCGACGAGCCGGCAGAAGCGCCGGAATCTGTAGATGCGCTGCTGTCGCTCGATCCAGAGGTCGCTTCCGTCGAGGAGCTCCCTCCGCGCTGATCGGTGTTGTAGAAGCCGCTTCCTGCGAACTTGATGCCGCTCGCGGTGAAGACCTTTTCGGCCTTCGCACCGCACTTCGGGCAGCTCACCTCGGGGCGCTCGGTCATCGCGTGCTCAACTTCAAAGACTTCACCGCATGCGGTGCAACGGTAATCATAGCGTGCCATACTTCTCCCAACGAAAGGATTGCATTCAAACAAACAACGGTACTGTACCCTAAACGCTCATCTAGCAACAGATGAGGCGACGGCTGCTCGGCTCACGATGCGAAGCGGCCCGTCTCGCGCATGAGGCGGCGGTAGCTCAATCGCCCGAGCAACGTCCTCCTCGCACGCCTGCCAGCTCCAGTTGCCGCTCGCGACGCCGGGTACGTTCATGCGCGCATCGTCGCCGAGGCCGAGAACATCTTGCAGCGGCATCATGACCACGCGCGCATCGCTCTCGAGCGCCTCTTTGACCAGCCGTGCCCCGAGTTCGCGCGCGGCCTTATCGTCATCCGGTGCAACGAGCGAGCTCGCGCAATGGCCCACGAGCGTCGTCGTGTCGTGCGTGGAGGTGTAGAACACCTTGCCGGGGTGCGGATGCAGCCCGTTTCGCACATCGTAGTCGGCGAACTCGAGCACGTCCATGCCGGGGAAACCGCAGGTGCTCATGAGCGAGCGAACGCCCGGCGTGAGGATGCCGAGGTCCTCCGCAATGAAGGGAAGCGCTCCCAGCTCGTCGCGCGCGGCTCGGAAGAGGTCGATCCCAGGGCCTGCCAGCCACCTCCCGGCGCTACCCGGCATGCCGGCGGGGATGCTGTAGTAGTTATGGAACCCCAGGAAGTGGTCGAGGCGCACGTAGTCGTACAGGTCGCACGCGCGGGCGAGACGGTCGTGCCACCAACGGTACCCGGTCTCGCGCATGCGGTCCCAACGGTACGTTGGATTGCCCCAGACCTGCCCCTCGGGAGCGAAGCCATCGGGCGGCGCGCCGGCGATCTCGGTCGGGCGGCCATCGCGATCGAGGCTGAAGAGCTCGGGCGCGCGCCAGACGTCGGCGGAATCATCCGAGACGTACATGGGGATATCACCGATCACCCCGATGCCGTGTTGATGGGCGTAGGAAAGGATCTCGCGCCATGAGGTATCGAAGCGATATTGGAGGTATGCCTGCGCCTCCGCCTCTGCGGCAAAGCGATCGTCCTTTAGGAAGGCTTCGTCGTAGCGTGCGAACTCGGCCGGCCATTCGCTTCGCGGGGCGTCGTCGAAATGCGCTTTCACCGCCATAAAGGCGCAATAGGGTTTGAGCCAGCTCGCATGGCGCTTCTTGAACGCGCGGAAATCCATATCGAGCTTTGATCCGCCCGTCATGCGCCAGCGGCGATAATCGCGCCGTAGCTCGTCTTCGGTCTCGGGGAGCAGCGCGATATTGCCCGCAAAGGCCGACGGGCCGGAATACGGCGACCCGAAGGAGTCGGTGGGGTTGACCGGCAAGAGCTGCCAGTAGCGCATGCCCATGGCCTTCAGATGGTCGATGAAGCGCTTGGCAACGTCGCCGAGGGAGCCTTTTTGCCCGATTCATCGGGTAGGGAGGTCACGTGGCAGAGCACGCCCGCTCCGGGCTCCATGGGAAGCTGCAGGCGCTCCTCTTCGTGGAAATAGATCACCGCCGAGCCGAAGGGCCAAAGCGTAAACTCAACCATGCCGTCCTCGGCAGGCGCAAGCTCGCCGCCTGAGATGATATCGGTCGCGCACGGACCCAGGGAAGGAACGCGCACCGTGTGGCTCTCGCGCGAGCTCCGGTTGATAAGCACCGTCGCTGCCTCGCCCTGAGCTCCCCGGCGCGTGTAGGCGAGCACGTCGTCGTCAGCGCCCTCGGGCACGAACGACTCGATGCTTCCGTCGACCATGAACGGAAGGGCGCGTCGCACGGCAGACGCGTTTCGGATGATGTCGAACATGTCGCGGTCGTGGATGTCCTTCTCAAGCGGCATCGTGCGGCGGTTGCCGGGGTCTGATAGCCCCTCGAGCAGAACTCATCGCCATAATAGATGGATGGAACGCCGGGGAAGGTCATCTGCATGAGCGTTGCCAGCCAGAAGCGGCTCTTGGCGAGCCCCATGGACTCGGGCGAAAGCCTCCACCGTCCGCGCTCTTCCTCAGGGAGCTTGCTCTCGTCGGGGCCGCCGCCGAGCAGCGAGGCGATGCGCGGGCGGTCGTGGCTGCCCAAGAGGTTGAGGCAGCACGCGAGCGCCTCGCGGGGGTAGTTCTCGCGCAGGCTCTCGATGGCCTCGACGCGTCTGCGACGCCGGCATGGCCCAGCAGGAAGTTGAGCACCATGTCTCGGAACGGATAGTTCATCGCCGAATCGAGCTCGTTGCCAAGCAGGTAATGGCGCGGATAGCCGTAGCTGATCTTGTTGGAGGCATCCTCCCAGACCTCGCCGATAAGCACCCCATCGGGCTTTTCCTCAAGGAGCACGCGGCGGATATCCGAGATGAGCGACTCTTGCAGCTCGTCGGCCACATCGAGGCGCCAGCGCGTGCGCCGGCGCGCGTCCAGCGGCGGATGACCCCGTTTTCACCAAGGAGGAGGTTGCGAACGGCGAGCGAATCCTGGTTCAGCGCCGGCATGTTGCCGATGCCCCACCAGCTCGCATAGGTCCCGTCCTCGTTGAGATGGTATGCGTCTTTCCAGCGCGAGCCTCGCCCTGCCAGGCGCCGGCTCGGGATAGTTGCCATAGCGGTTGAAATAGACGGAATCATCGCCCGTGTGGTTGAATACACCGTCGAGGATGATTGAGATGCCGCGCGTGCTTGCTTCTTCGCAGAGTTCGCGGAAATCCTCCTCAGTGCCGAGCATCGGGTCGATCTTGAGGTAGTCGGCGGTGTCGTAGCGATGGTTGCTTGCCGCCTCGAAGATGGGATTGAGGTAGATGGCGGTGATGCCCATCTCGGCGAGCCGGTCAAGGTCCGCGGTGATGCCCTTCAGGGAGCCGCCATAGAAATCCCAGCTTGCGATGGAGCCGTCTTCTGCGCGCTCATAGCAGGGAGCTCGTCCCAGTCTTCGACGATACGGCGCGGGATGCCCGCTTTGGGCTGTTCAAGCACGTGCTCGCAGCGTTCCCGCCACGCAGCGTCCCGGCGATAGCGGTCAGGGAAGATCTGGTAGACCATGCCGTGTTCGTACCAGCTGGGGCGGATGGCGCGGTGCTTATAGACGGTAAGCTGGAATGACGGGCATTCAGTAGGTGTACGTGGCGCCCTCGCCCCCCGTGCGGCCCTCGGGTGCACCGAGGTAGAGGGTACGGGTTGAGTCCTCGAACGTTGCCGTCACGTTGAAGCGATACCACATGAGTGCGGGCTCAGGGCAGGGTAGGGTGACGGTGAAGATGCCGTCGGCCTCATAGCGCAGGGGAATGATCGTCTCGCCCTTTCCATCGATCCAGACGCGCAGATCGATGGAAATGGTGCGCGGTTCGGCATCCTCGACGAGCACCGAGAGGGTGACATCCGTTCCCTTCTCTACGGCGCCGAAGGGGGAGCGGAACTGCGGGAGGCGGCTGTTGTGAATGAGTCTCATAGAAGTCCGATCATGACGAGCTCTCGTACCGCTGTTCTCTTGGGGAGGAGATGGCGGTCCAAGTAGCAAACAAACTTCTTAATTATAGGCGCTATCATGCCACTTGGTAGTATATTCGCTGGATTCACTGGGTACTCTGGTTTTCTATGCAAGCAAAAGGCGGGCAAGCACCTTGGTGCCTGCCCGCCTTCCCTGTAGAGGCTGCAGAAGCGCGCTAGCGTTTGCGCGTCGTGCGCTTAGCTGCGGAAACGCTCTTTGCCTTGGGGGCCGGCTTATCAGCTGGGCTTCGCGGCGGAGGAATCCTGCGCGCGGCTTCGGGGCCGCTGCTTTTGCTGCCGTCGTCTTGGGGGCCGCGGGCTTTGCAGTCGCCTTTGCTGCCGATGAGGTGGCTGCCTTCGAGGTGCTTGCCTTGGCTGGTGCCGTCTTCGCCGCGGCGGCCTTCGGGGCCGTCTTGGCCGAAGTAGCCTTCGGGGCCGTTGCGGCTGCGGTAGCGGGCTTATCCGTCGTCGTCTTGGTGGCTGCAGCTTGGCGGGAGCGGCCTTCGTGGTGGTCGACTTGGTGGCAGTCTTGGTTGCCGATGCGGTGGACGGCTTCTTGGCCGTGGTCTTTGCGGCTGTTGCCTTAGATGCCGTTGCCTTGGTCGTCGTCTTAGTTGCCGTGGCCTTGGCCGCCGTCGTCTTGGTGGCTGCAGCTTGGATGCTGCAGATTGGTGGCCGTTGCTTCGCGGCAGGCTTTTCGGCAGCCTTCGTAGCGGTCGACTTCGTTGCAGCCGTCTTGCGCGCCGCCGGTTTCTTCGCGGCGGTCTTGGATGCGGCCGTCTTCTTGGCTGGCTCAGCGACAGGCTCAGCCTTCGGTGCCGGCTCCTCGGCCTTTGCCGGAGCCTCTGCCTTGCGTCATCAGCGGGCTCGGCAGCTTGCTCGGTCTTCGGTGCGGGCTCAGCCTCCGTCACCGCTGGCTCCGGTGCCGGTGCCGCGGGCTCGGCCTCAACAGCCGTGGGCTCAGCGGGCTCAGGCTCTTGAACGACGGGCTCGGGCTTCGTGATGTCGATCTCGGGGTGCAGGTTATGGTAGAGGTTCATGTACTCATCGGCAGAGCGGACCCAGCTAAAATCGGCTGCCATCGCGTTTTGCACCAGCTGATCCCATGCTGCGTGGTCGTCCCAGTACAGGCGTGCCCCGCGGAACACCGCGTCGCCCATCTCGTCGCCGTTGAAGTTCGCGAACGTGAAGCCCGTGCCTCGCCGGTGAACTGGTTGTAGGGGCCACGGTGTCGCGGAGACCGCCCGTCTCACGCACCACGGCAGGGTGCCGTAGCGCATGGCGATCATCTGCGAGAGGCCGCACGGCTCGAAGAGCGACGGCATGAGGAACATGTCGGCGCCGGCATACATGCGATGCGAGAGGGCGTTGTCGAACTGATGCGCGCAGCGCAGGTGCCCGGATACTTATTGGCGAAGTAGCGCATCGGCTCCTCGTAATCGCCGGTGCCGAGCACGGCCACCTGCACGCCGCCGGAAAGGATGCGGTCGAGCGCGTACGTGACGAGGTCCATGCCCTTCTGGCGGGTGAGGCGCGTGACCATGACCATGAGCGGGCGGTCGTCGCGCACCTCGAGGCCGAGCTCTTCCTGGAGAGCGGCCTTGCAGGCCTTCTTGCCCGACATATCGGCCGCGGAGTAGTTGGCGTGGATCATCGGGTCGGTCGCCGGGTTCCAGGCGTCGGTGTCGATACCGTTCAGAATGCCGGAGAGTACGTTCGAGCGACGGCGCAGGATCCCATCGAGTCCCTCGCCGTACTCAGGCGTCTGGATCTCCCACGCATAGCTCGGGCTTACCGTGGTGATGGCATCGGAGTAATCGAGCGCGCCCTGCATGTAGTTGATCGAGCGCTCGTCGCAGCGAAGCTGGCGCGCAGCGTTGGGGATGTGCGCCATGCCGAGGATGTCGTTCAAGATGGTGTCGGCATACTGTCCCTGGAATGCGATGTTATGGATCGAGAACACGGTCTTCACGCGCTCGTACAGCGGGAGCCCCTGGTAGAACTCGCGGAGGAACACCGGTGCGAGGGCGGTGTGCCAGTCGTTGCAATGGAGCACATCGCACTGGAAGCCCTCGGGCAGGTGCTGCAGGCTCTCGGTAACGGCCTTCGAGAAGAAGGCGAAGCGCTCGCCGTCATCGAAGAAGCCATAGGGGTAGTTGCGCTTGAAGTAGCGCTCGTTATCGATGAAGAGGTACGTGACGCCGTCGATGACCAGGCGCTCCAAGCCGCAGTACTCGTTCCGCCAACCAAGGCTCACGTAGAAGTCGGCGACGTGCTCCATGCGGTCGGTGTACTCGGAGGCTATGGTGCCGTATTTGGGCACCATGACGATCACGTCGGCGCCGGCGGCTACGAGCGCGCGGGGCAGCATCCCGCGACATCGCCCAGGCCACCGGTCTTGACGAACGGGGCCGCCTCCGCAGAGGCGAACACCACCTGCATCTTTTTATCTGACATGCTATTCTCCCAACTCTCGCCCAAAAGGCTGCTGCGTTCCGGCGCGGTGCCGGGTTTCGCAAACCGCCGCCCGGGATGCCCGAGCGGCGGTTCTAATGATACCTCGTATGCGCGGGGGTCGTCGGTTAGTTCATCTGTCCTTTACCAACGACGAGGATATCATCGGGCGTGCCGCACACTACGGTGTTCGAAGGCACGGTGTTGTCCTTATCGATGATGGCGCGCTCCACGCGTGCACCGCTCTTGATGACGCAGGACTGCATGACGATGCTGTCCTGGACGCTGGCGCCGCTCTCGACCACGACGCCGCGCGCGAGGATGGAGTTGCGCACGGTGCCCATGATCTTGCAGCCGGCGGAGATGAGGGAGTTCGTGGCATTGCTGCCGGTCGAGTACTTCGCCGGGGGCGCGTCGTGGGCCTTGGTAAGAATCGGACGGTCGCGACGGAAGAGCTGGTCGGACGCGACGGGGTTCAGCAGCTCCATGCTGCGCTCGTAATAGGTCTTCTCGTCGAAGATGCCCATCGCGAGGCCCTTGACTCATAGCTGCACACATCGATGAGCGAGAAGTCGGGCTCGGTCGCCTCGAAGACATCGAGGTAGTCCGACGTGGCATAGCGGTCGATGATCTGCAGCAGGAGGTCGCGGTTGATGACGAAGCAGTCGAGGAACTTGTTGTCACCGTACTCGCAGCCGAGCTTCACGTGGCTCACGCGGCCCGCGTCGCCGATGATGAGCGAGGTGCAGTCGGTCTGGCTGCGCTCAGCCTTGACGTAGACCATGGTGATGCCCGCGCCGGAGCGCTCGTGGGCGGCGATGATCTCGTCGAGCTCGAGGTTGAAGATGATGTTCGAGCCCATCATGACCACGTACGGCTCCTGGGCGCGGGTGAAGAGCTCCTTGTTGGCGATGATGTCGCGCAGCAGGAAGCGACGGCCGCGCTTGGTTCCTCCGAAGGGGGAGCCGGGAACAGGGAAGAGGCCGCCCTTCTTGCGGTCGAGCATCCAATCCTTGCCGTGGCCCACATGTCGATGATGGAGCGGTAGTTACCGGGCATCACGAGGCCGACGGTCTTGATGCCGGCGTTCGCCATGTTGGAGAGCGGGAAGTCGATCAGGCGGTAACGCCCGATGAACGGGATGGACGCGATGGGGCGCGAGTCGAGCAGCACGCTCGTGGCCTCGCTCGCGTAGTTGGCAGTGATGTAGCCGATGGCTTATGTTGATCATCGGATCATTCCCCCTTCCCGATCACCACGTCGTTTCCAACGACGGCGGTGTCCTTCGTTGTATCGACGGATCCGAGCTTCACGCCCTCTTCGACCACGGCGTTCTCGCCCAGGATGGCGCGGCTCACATGGGCGCCGCACTTCACGACGGCACCGGGCAGAAGCACGGAGTCCTCGACCACGGCGCGCTCCTCGATGACCGCGTCGGTGGAGATGATGGAGTGGCGGGCGGTGCCCAGGACCTTGCAGCCGTTAGAGATGAGGCAGTCGTCAACGCGGCCGTCGGGCCCGATGTAGTGCGGCGGGCGCGTCGTATCGTTC
>ENA-OQEN01000860-OQEN01000860.1-human-gut-metagenome-genome-assembly--contig:-NODE-860-length-12337-cov-8.370680_pt1 | contig 12337 bp, 13 predicted proteins | sample MGYA00242791_ERZ504627 | MGnify/ENA primary metagenome ERZ504627 (study PRJEB26092, sample SAMD00036316) | human gut metagenome | host: Homo sapiens | study: EMG produced TPA metagenomics assembly of... | reverse complement strand
AAAAAGTTGGAGGCCGCCGCCTCCGCCATGCGCACCCGCCTCATCGTCTCGATCGTATTCCTCATCCCACTGTTCTACATAGGCATGGGCACATGCTCGGCTGGCCGCTGCCCGGCATTTTCACCGACCATACCCACAGCATGACGCTCGCCCTCACTGAGCTCGTCCTGCTCATCCCCATCGTCTATGTCAACGACGCGTACTTTATCAATGGGTTTAAATCACTCGCACACGGCGCGCCCACCATGGACGCCTCATCGCCGTGGGCGCCACCGCCTCCATCGCCTGGTCGCTCTACGCCATGTTCATCATGGCCGACCAATTAGCCGCAGGTCAGGTCCACGAGGCAATGATGACGAGCATGGACAACCTCTATTTTGAGAGCGCCGGCACCATCCTGTCGCTCGTCACCGTGGGCAAATACCTCGAGACGCGCAGCAAGTCCAAAACCGGCGGCGCCATCGAGGCACTGATCGACCTGGCGCCCAAGACCGCGACCGTCGTGGCAGAGGACGGCAGCGAGACCACCGTCGACGTTGACAACATCCTTCCCGGCCAGGTCCTGCGCGTGCGCCCCGGCGAGTCCATCCCCGTCGATGGCGTGGTGCTCGAGGGCAGCTCGGCCGTGGACGAGAGTGCGCTCACCGGCGAGTCCATCCCCGTGGAAAAGACCGCCGGTGCCACCGTCAACGCCGCCACCGTGAACCGCACCGGTTCGTTTACCTTCCGCGCCACGCGGGTGGGCGCCGACACGTCGCTCGCCAAGATTATCCAGCTCGTCGAGGACGCCAACGCCACCAAGGCGCCCATCGCCCGCATGGCCGACAAGGTCGCCGGCGTGTTCGTGCCCGTGGTGTTCGCGATCTCGGCCGTGACCTTTGTGGTGTGGATGGCACTGACCGGCAGCGTGAACGAGGCACTCACTTCTGCCGTGGCCGTGCTGGTGATCAGCTGTCCGTGCGCGCTCGGCCTGGCCACGCCCGTCGCCATTATGGTAGGCACCGGCAAGGCGCCGAGATGGGCATTCTGTTCAAGAGCGCCGAGGCGCTGGAGAACCTGCGCAGCGCGGGCACCGTGGTGCTCGATAAGACGGGCACGGTCACCCGCGGCAAGCCTGCCGTGACCGATATCGTGGTGGCCACGCGCGCCGACGGCTCGCCCGCCATGAGCGAAAAGGCGCTGCTCAAGCTGGCCGCTGCGCTGGAGCGCTCAAGCGAGCACCCGCTGGCCGAGGCGATTTTGGCCGAGTGCGAGGCGCGCGGAATTGTCGCGCGCATGGTCGAGGACTTTGCCGCCGTGCCCGGTCGTGGCGTGACGGCGCGCGAGGGGCAAAACACCATTGCAGCCGGCAACGTACGCCTGATGGACGAGCTGGGCGTTACCGTGCCCGCGGGTCTTGCCGAGCAATTTGCCGCCGAAGGCAAGACGCCGCTGTTCTTTGCCAAGAACGGCGAGTTCGTCGGTACCATCGCCGTGGCTGACGAGGTCAAAGAGACGAGCGCCGAGGCCATCGCCGCGCTCCGCAAGCTCGGCGTCGACGTGCGCATGCTCACCGGCGACAACCGCGTGACGGCCGAAGCAATCGCCCGCCGCGTGGGACTGAACAGCAAGCAGGTCATCGCCGACGTCCTCCCCGCCGACAAGGAGCGCCACGTCCGCGAGCTGCAGGATGCGGGCAGCAAGGTCGCCATGGTGGGCGACGGCATCAACGACTCCCCCGCCCTGGCGCGCGCCGACGTGGGCCTTGCGATCGCACCGGCGCCGACATCGCCAAGGAGGGGGCAGATGTGGTGCTCATGCGCAGCGACCTCATGGACGTCGCCCGCGCCATCGAGCTTTCGCGCGCCACGATTCGCAACATTAAGCAGGACCTGTTCTGGGCGCTGTTCTACAACGGCATCGGCATTCCGCTCGCCGCGGGCGTGTTCTTCCCCCTCACCGGCTGGCAACTCTCGCCGATGTTTGGCGCCGCGGCCATGAGCCTGTCGAGCGTGTGCGTCGTGTCCAATGCACTGCGCCTGAAATCCTTTAAGCCTAAAGTGGCAAAATAGGCTCACTATTACGTCCATTTAGAATGGGTTTTCCAGGTGCCCGAGATTGACCTGAAAGAGGAGCGACGCGTACTTTGGTACGCGAGCAATGGCTTGAAGGTCAAGGTCGGGTGCCTGGGAAAGCCGACACAACAGAGAGGAATACCCATGCGATACACAATCAAGACTTCCGGCCTTATGTGCGGCCACTGCGACGCCACCGTCGAAACGGCACTGCTCAACGTGACCGGCGTGACCGACGCCGACGCCGATCACGAGACCCAGACCGTCCAGGTGGAGTGCGCCGACACCGTGACCGCCGAGCAGCTCGCCGCCGCCGTCGAGGCCGCAGGCGAGAAGTTCCACGCCCTGTCCGTGACCGCCGCGTAGCAGACGCTGCCTACTCAATCCTCAGAAGTTGCGGTGAAATAGTTCCTGTTTTAGCGCTTCAAGCCTGCAAACAAGAACTATTTCACCGCAACTGACGGGGGCATCCGGAAGATCGACCAGAAACGAGGACCCGCCATGATGGCAGACCACAAATCGGTGACCCGCATGCTCAAGACGGCACGCGGCCAGATCGACGGCATCTTGCGGATGGTCGATGAGGACCGTTATTGCGTCGATATCTCCACGCAGCTCATGGCCACACAGGCGCTCCTCGCGCGCATTAACGCCGACGTGCTCAAGGCGCATATCGAGGGCTGCGTGACTTCGGCAATCGAATCGGGCGACGAAGACCTCAAAGCCGCCAAGCTCGCCGAGATCGAACGCGTCGTCGACAAGCTCTCCAAGTAATTGGGGCATTGGGGACAGACTACTTTGCACCGTCTTGGTGTTCCGGGGACAGGAATGTTTGCACCACCTTGGTGCAGATTAACCTGTCCCCCTTGCTCTAAATCGGGTATAAAGGCGTGCAGCATATCGAACGAAAGGCAATTTGCATGAATGACTTTATGAAAGGACGCAATGGCGCTGACGAGCTCACCATCGTGATGGGTTTTGCCGGCATCGTCATCGCGATGGTCGGATCGATAGCCCGCATCCAGTGGCTCAGCTGGATCGCCATCGCCGTCATCGTGATTGGCGTGCTGCGCGGCCTGTCCAAAAACATCGATGCACGTCGCAAGGAGAACGACGCCTTTGTCGCCGCGACCGCCAGTGTTCCCGGCTTGGGCAAGTTCGTCGCCAGCTTGGGCGGCGGGGCCGCAGCGGCCAGCACTTCACGCGCGACCGGCACCAGTAAGGAAGACTTTGAGCGCGCCAAGCGAACGGCCAAGAAGATGTGGAAGGGCCGCAAGACCACGGCGTACCTCAAGTGCCCCAACTGCGGCCAGATGCTGTCCGTCCCCAAGGGCAAGGGCAAGATCCGCGTCACCTGCCCAAGTGCCACGCCAAGATGGAAACGCGCTCATAGCTGCCATACTATGGGACAAATAAAAGCCGAGGCCTCGCACTGGGACCTCGGCTTTTTCTGATTATGACAAAAGGATTGTCCCTTTGTCGCATCGCCATATCGCGCGCTTACGCCACGCCATCGCGGGCAAGCTCTCGGCCAACGCCTCGGCAGGCATGGCCATAATCGCGTCGAGCTCGGCGTCCACCTCGGGAATACGCTTCACCTTGAGCTTGCGCACCAGATCACCGCGACACATCACGTGCGTCGGATCACGCAGTGCGCACAGGTCATCGAGCGGGTTCTCGCGCGTCACCAGAATATCGGCGGCCTTGCCGCACTCGATTGTGCCGGTCTCGCCGCCCAGCCCCAGCAGCTCGGCATTGACCTGCGTGGCCGTATGCAGCGCGAAAGCGTTGCCCACGCCGACATACTTGGCAAAATAGGCCACCTCACGCCACATGTCGTACTGCGTCACGAACGGGCAGCTCGAGTCCGTGCCAAGGCCCACCTTAACGCCAGCTTCCAGTGCGGCACGGGCGCTCTCGATGATGCCCGAGCACACGATGTCACCGTTCTTCTTTTGTGTATCGGTCGAATGGGTCTTTTCCGGGTCGAGCAATACAAACGGCAGCGCCGGGCTGATAGTGCAGGTAACGCTGGGCGCACGCCCCTCGAGCTGCGTGCCCGCGGCGCCGCGGTACAGTTCCAAGATCTCGGGAGTCATCGGGGCACCGTGCTCGATCGTATCGACGCCGGCCTCAAGCGCGGCCTTCACGCCTTCGGTGCTCTCGACATGAGCCATAACCGGCAGGCCCACCTCGTGCGCCGCCTTGCACGCCGCCGCGGCAACCTCGACCGGCATACGCAGCACACCCGGCTCGCCCACCTCGGTAGCGTCGAACACGCCGCCCGTCACGAACAGCTTGATGACGTCGGCACCGCGCGCATACAGGTCGCGCACCTGTTCGGCTGCCTCGGCGGGACTGTTGGCCACCTGGGCGAACAAACCCGCACCATGGCCGCCCGGCACCGTGACACCCGTTCCCGGCGCCACCAGGCGAGGACCTTGATACTTGCCGGCATCGATAGCATCGCGCACGGCAAGATCGGCAAACAGCGGGTCGCCCGCGCCGCGCACCGTGGTCACGCCACTTGCCAGTTGTTGTTGGGCGCTGCCCTTAAGAATATGGCGCACGATGGCGCGCCCCACGGGATTATCGAGCTTCTTCATCAGCGCGCCCGCATCGCCCGCCGAAACCGGCTTGCCCGAACCGCACAGATGCACATGCATATTGATGAGGCCTGGCATGAGATACGCACCACCCAGGTCGATAACCTCGGCACCCGCGGGCGCCTGCGCCACAGCACTCGGCCCCATCCATGTGATGACACCGCGCTCAACGGCCACGGCCATATCGGGTTGCGGCTCCATATGTTCCGAACCATCCAAGACGGTCGCATTGATAAACAACGTGGAACGATCGGCAGACGCCATATCGAGCTCCTCCCTCACAATTAACTTGAACATTTGTCCATTATCGTCCAGTACGGCAGGGTTGCTGCGGACATATCGGCTAACGGAAGAAAGAGAAGGGCATGAGGATGAACAGACCAGTGCAGCGATGCTTCGGTCGTTCCAGCAAAATGTCTCGATCTGTAACAGATAGACCGTCTTTGACCTTCCAGATGTTACAGATCGAGATCTTTCGGCACCGCGTCCAACCCTTGTCTCAATCTGTAACAGTTGGGTCGAATTTTGGCCGTTACATGTTACAGATCGAGATATTTTCCAGCCCTGTCGTCAGACGTCTAAATCTGTAACAAGTAGACAGGTTTTCGGCCTCTAGATGTTACAGATTGAGATCTTTTAGCGGTAGCCAACCTTCTGTCTTGATCTGTAACAGTTACGAGACCAAACGGCCCCTTGTTGTTACAGATTGAGACGAACTCGTCCGGAACAACCACATCCGCGTTAGTCGTACCCCTCAGCGCCCATACCACTGACGCTTCCATTCCTCAGCCAAATCGACCCGCTGCGGAATACCTGCTAGCCCCATCTTTTCGACCAGCTTCCCCGGGTTCTTGAGCTCATCAAACGTAAACCGAAGCACCTTGTGCCCGAGCATTGTCAGATGACTTTCCCGCTGACGCTCTGCCACGAACGGGTCGACCGACTCCGACCCTCGCCATTCTGCAAGGTATACTTCCCCTTTCCGTCGAGCTCGCCAATCACGCACGTCCCGTCCTCGAGCCTCCAGAAATAATCGACCCGAAACACCTGGCTTGAATCGAGCGGATCGCGAAACTCCCCCTGCAACTCCGGCACCGGAAAACCGTATGCAATAAAGAACGCTCGAAACCGAGACTCGCCACCGTTTTCGGACAGCCCGTCCGCATGCGACGCAATCACCTGAGCTCTGCGATACCCTCGTCTGCCCTCGCAATCGGCCTGGAGGCGTTCGCAGAGGTCGTTGCGCGACATGCCCTTCGCCCGCAATGCGGAATCGGCGATTGCCAGACCATACGAAAACGGTGCACGCAGCAGACAATCCTCCACCGTGCGCCAAAACGGCGTCACTCGCACGCCGTCGACGCGCTCAAGCGCACCCGCCGCCTGCGGACGCAGCAGCCTATATCCCGTACTCAACGCCACCGAACAACCCGTCTTGACCAAGTAACGCGGCCCGAGCAGATCATTCGGCACCTCCAGACCCCACAAAAGTGCCGCGTCATAACCCCAAAACGCCCAATCGGGATAAAACTCCGCAAGCCCCTTGATGGTCAACCGCGCCCGCTCCGGCGGCGTCGATGCATCCCATTCATGCTGAAAACAGATAGGTGCGATTCGGGCTCCGCAATATCGTCTGTGCCCACATGGCGCCGCAGCCACATGAGCTCAGCATTGTCGTGCGTCACAAGCAGCACGCCTTGTTCAGCCGCCTCCGTGAGCCTGGCAAGCATCCTATTCCGCGCCAAGGTGTTACGTGTTGCATGCTTGTGTTTAAAAACGGTATTAGACACTTCTATCACCATCACATCGGAAAAATGGGCCATCGCCGCTGTTGCCGCTGCCGACAAACGTCTCGACCTGTAACAGTTACGGGCACAAGCAGCCGCCAAACGTTACAGATCGAGACGTTCGCGCAGCATTGCACCTCTTTGTCTCGATCTGTAACAGGAAGACCGATTTTTGGCCTCTAGATGTTACAAATCGAGATCTTTCGGCACCGCGTCCAACCTTTGTCTCGATCTGTAACAGTTAGGTCGAGTTTTGGCCTGTAGATGTTACAGATTGAGACATTCCCCCAGCCAGGTTCCAAACGTCTCGACCTGTAACAGTTAGACGTTCTCCAGGCCCCTAAACGTTACAGATTTAGACAAATCAGCGGCGCCCAAGCATTCGTCTCGATCTGTAACAGGTAGACCGGTTTTTTGTCCCTAATCGTTACAGACCGAGGCAAATAGACAGGCGACGGCGCTGCGACTGTCCATCCCCTACTCCCACTCCTGCTCATAAACATTGAGGGACTTTACGTAGCGCCCCTGGCACCCATGATGTCGCGGACCAACCTCAAAAAGAAGCTGATACACGAGGTATCGAAGCCGTCTTCCAGGTCTTCCGGATGAACGGCGCCAGGCCCGTCGACCGCCGTATCGCTCAGGCGCGCTATGTCGTAGAGGTAGAGCTGTCCCGCCGTCAGCCAAATATCGTCAACGCACGCGATGCGCACCGCAATCGCACCATCGCGCCAGCGCTCTTTTTGCACGATATGTGGGTCGTAGACATCAAAACGACGGTCGGTGCGCGTGTCGCGCAGCGCGACCATACCAGTCGCAGGATCTTTGTCCAAAATACCAAAGCGCGAAAAATACTGCGTGTCGCGCACCTGTTCGAGCCGCCCGAGCGAAGCAGGCGAAAGCGACGCCGGCGGCTCGTCAGCATACAGCTCAAGCAGCGTCTTGCCATGGTAATAGGGACGCTCGAACAGCAGCCAATCGGTAAATGCCATGTTATAGGCCATGATTTCGTTTTGCGATGGTTCTTCGCAATAGCTGAGCCATGGATCGACTATCACTTCGAACTGTGTGCGCGCCGACTCCAAAAACTGAAACTTGCGCAGCATCCAGAACTGGGCCATGTCGGCAATATCGTCACCGACGGCCTCGGCCAGACGTCCCCGGTCCAAAACATGATCAGCCATGGCATCCTCCTCAAACTGATGAACCTCAATTTGAGCTTACGAGGAGGGCTGGTGGTCGCCGCCAGCGCGGGCGAAATGGGCATAAGGCTGCAAACCAGATGCTGACCGAACACTTGACGGAATGCTTGACCGATACGTCATACCGAAGCAAAACCCCAGTTAAACATAGACAAATAAACAGAGATTCTGAGCTTGTCAGCCGCAGCCATCACGAAAACAGCAAGGCACCGCGAGCCCGCACGTCAGCAAATGAACAGTCAGACGTTAAGGTACCCCAACGACTAGACAAAAAAGGAGCGTCCCCAATGACCAGTCGTTGGGGACGCTCTTGACTAGTCGTTGGGGACGCGCTTGAATGACTACCTTACAGCGCCAAGGCATCAGCAACCTCGGCGGCGCAGGCGAGGGCATCGGCCATGGCGCTCACCACGAGCGAGCTGCCATTGCGGGCGTCGCCGGCCACATACACCGGCGCGGCATCCGCAGCAAAGCCATCCACGCGGGCCGCAAGGTGCGAGCCTCGGAAGCCATCATGGGCAGTGGGCGGCCCGCCGTAGCAACAGGCACGCCGACAGCTTCGAACACGCTGTGCTCGGGACCCGTAAAGCCGCAGGCGATGAGCACCAGCTGCGCCGGCACCTTGTGCTCGGAGCCCGCAATGCGTTCGGGCTTGCCGGCCGACCAATCCAGGTCGACCACGCGCAGGCCCGCGGCCGCGCCCTTCTTGTCCAGCAGCACCTCGAGCGTATCCACGCCCCAGGCACGCATCTCGCCGCCCATGGCAGCGATGGCCTCCTGTTGACCATAGTCGGTCTTCTTAACGTTGGGCCACTGCGGCCAAGGGTTGCTCGCCGCACGCTTATCGGGCGCGGCCGGCAGGAACTCAAACTGGCGCACGCTGCGCGCACCTGGCGCACCGCAGTACCCACGCAGTCGTTGCCGGTATCGCCGCCGCCAATGACCACAACGTCCAGGCCGCGCGCGTTCACCGCGGGTTCACCGCCGTCGAGCACCGAGACGGTCGAAGCCGTCAGGTAGTCCACCGCGTACACCACGCCCGGAGCATCCACGTTCGCAGCCGAAAGACCGCGGGGCGCACGAGCGCCGGCAGCCACTACGACGGCATCAAAGTCATCGAGCTCGGCCGCCACCGCAGGGTTCGTAACGTCAGCGCCCAGCTCAAAGACAATACCCAGCTCGCGCATAAGTGCCACGCGGCGCTCGACCACAGACTTCTCGAGCTTCATGTTGGGAATGCCGTACATGAGCAGGCCGCCCGGGCGGTCGTCACGCTCAAACACCGTCACGCGCGCGCCGCGACGCGTGAGCTCCCACGCAGCCACCAGGCCAGCCGGGCCAGAACCAACCACGGCGACCGAGGGCGCGTCCTCCCCTGCCGGCTCAAAGCGGCGCGGGCCACCGTTTGCCCACTCGTGGTCGCTGATCGCGCGCTCGTTATCGTGGATCGTCGTGGGCTGGCCGTCGACCGAACCCAGGTTGCACGCGGCCTCGCACAGTGCCGGGCACACGCGACTCGTGAACTCGGGCATGGGCGAGGTGAGCGACAGGCGCTCGGCAGCCTCGTCCCAGCGACCGCGGTACACCAGCTCATTCCACTCGGGAATCAGGTTGTGCAGCGGGCAGCCGCTCGGGCGCGCCTTGCCAAAGCTCGCGCCCATCTGGCAAAACGCCACGCCGCACATCATGCAGCGGCTCGCCTGGGCACGACGTGCATCGTCATCGAGCTCCACGTACAGCGGATCAAAATCATGGCTGCGCTCCTCCACGGGGCGCAGCTCGTGGGCCACGCGATCGATATCAAGAAAAGCACCGGGCTTACCCATGGCACTTACGCCTCCTTCTTAGTCGAAGCAGCAGAGCTAGCAGCCACGGACGCAGCGCCCGCAGCACCGCCCGCAGCATCAAAGCGAGCGACATCCGCGGCACTCGCGCGACCGGTCACAATGTCAAACGCCAACTCCTCGGCCTGCGCATGCGACTTGCCCACGGCCTCGCCCGCGGCGACAATCGCCAGCACGCGCTCGTACTCGGTCGGAATGACCTTCACAAAGTGCTTGCTCATCGTCTCAAAGCTGTAGAGCAGCTTAATGCCGCGCGGACTCTGCGTCGCGTCCACGTGTTCCTGGATGAGCTCGCGAATCTGCGCCAGCTCGCCGGCCGTCGGGGCCTTGAGCTCAACGCTCTCGTGGTTCACGCGGGCATCGAGCGCGCCGTACTGGTCAAAGACATAGGCCACGCCACCCGTCATGCCAGCGGCGAAGTTCTGCCCGACCTCGCCCAGGACGAGCGCCAGACCACCCGTCATGTACTCGCAGCCATGGTTGCCGCAGCCCTCGACCACCACGGTGGCACCGGAGTTGCGCACGGCAAAACGCTGGCCGGCCAGACCGTTAATGAAGCCGCGACCGCTCGTGGCGCCAAAGAACGCAACGTTGCCCACGATGATGTTCTCGTCGAACTTGTAGGTCGCATGCGGGTTGGGGCGCACCGACACCTCGCCGCCCGAAAGGCCCTTGCCAAAGTAGTCGTTGGCGTCGCCGCACACGTTGAGCGTAATGCCACGCGGCAGGAAGGCGCCAAAGCTCTGACCTGCCGAACCATCGCAATCGATGGTGATGGAGCCGGCGGGCAGGCCCTCGGGATGCGCCTTGGTCACCACGTTGCCAGGATAGTGCCCACGCAGCGGTTGACGTTGGCGATATCGGCGCGGAAGCGAATCGGACGCAGGTGCGCACGGGCATCGGCCGTATAGGGCACAAACAACGTGGAGTCGAGCGTCTTGTCAAGCTCGCTGTCCGCGGCCATCTGCGGCAAGAAGTGGCGACCGTCGGCACCCGGGATATGGGCACCGAACTCGCAGGTCGCGCTCGCCAGCACGGGCGACAGATCGAGCAGATTGGCCTTGCGGTTGTCCGGGACCTCGATCTGGCGCAAGCACTCGGGATGGCCGACCATCTCGTCGACGGTGCGGAAGCCCAAGCTCGCCATGACCTCGCGCAGCTGCTCGGCAACGAAGAGCATAAAGTGCTCAACGTGCTCGGGCTTACCGCGGAAGCCACGGCGCAGGCGGCAGTTTTGCGTGGCGATGCCGGCCGGGCAGGTATCCTGCTGGCAGTCGCGCTGCATGAGGCAGCCCATGGAGATGAGCGGCATGGTCGCAAAGCCAAACTCCTCGGCGCCCAGCAAGCAGGCGACGGCAACATCGGTGCCGTCCATGAGCTTGCCGTCGGCCTCGAGCACCACGCGGGAGCGCAGGCCGTTTTGCAGCAGCGTCTGCTGGGCCTCGGCGAGGCCAAGCTCCAGCGGCAGACCCGCATGCCAGATAGAGTCGCGCGCCGCGGCACCCGAGCCGCCGTTATGACCGCTGATCAAGATCTTGTCGGCAGCACCCTTGGCCACACCGGTGGCGATGGTGCCGACGCCGGCCTCGCTGACCAGCTTGACCGACACGCGCGCGCCGGGGTTGGCGTTCTTAAGGTCAAAGATCAGCTCTGCCAGGTCCTCGATGGAGTAGATATCGTGGTGCGGCGGAGGCGAGATCAAGCCGATGCCGGGCGTGGACTGACGGACCTCGGCGATCCAGGGGTAGACCTTCTTGCCGGGTAGGTGGCCGCCCTCGCCGGGCTTGGCGCCCTGGGCCATCTTAATCTGAATCTCGAAGGCGCTGCAAAGATAGCGGCTCGTCACGCCAAAGCGCGCACTTGCCACCTGCTTGATCGCGGAGTTCTTGGAGTCGCCGTTGGCCAGCGGGGTCTCGCGACGCGGATCCTCGCCGCCCTCGCCCGAGTTGGAACGGCCATGCAGGCGGTTCATGGCGATAGCCATGCACTCGTGCGCCTCTTTGCTGATGGAGCCATACGACATGGCGCCGGTGTTAAAGCGGCGGACGATGTTGAGCGCAGGCTCCACCTCGTCGAGCGCCACCGGGGTGCGGCCGCTGGCATCAAAGTCGAGCAAGTCGCGCAGGCGCACGGCACGGCCGGTGCGGTGCAGGCGAGCGCTGTACTCCTTAAAGGTGTCGTAGCTGTCCTCACGGCAGGCGGTCTGCAGCAAGTAGACAGTCTGCGGATCGATCAGGTGATCCTCGCCGCCGAGCGGGCGCCACTTGGTCAGGCCCAGTGTGGGCAGCTGATCGGGAGCCGGACTCTTAAGGATGGCGAGCGCGGCGTCGTAGCGCTCGTTTTGCTCGCGCTCAACGTCCTCGACACCCATACCGCCCACACGGCTCACCGTGCCGGCGAAGTACGCGTTGACGAACTCCGGCGTAAAGCCCACGGCCTCGAAGATCTGCGCCGAATGGTAGCTCTGCACCGTGGAGATGCCCATCTTGGACATGATGGAGACGATGCCGGCGGTCGCAGCCTTGTTGTAGTTGGCGATGCCCTGCTCGGCCGTCACGTCCAGGTCGCCGCGTGCCGCCAGATCTCGGATGCACGCATGTGCGTTGTACGGATAGATGCCGCTCGCGGAGTAGCCCACCAGTGCCGCAAAGTCATGCGGAGACACGGCATCGCCGCACTCCACCACGATATCGGCAAAGGTACGCACGCCGGCGCGGATCAGGTGATTGTGCACGCAGCCCACGGCGAGCAGCGACGGCACGGCACCTCGCCCGCAGCGGCACGATCGCTCAGCACCACGATGTTCACGCCGTCGCGGACCGCAGCCTCAACGTCCTCGGCAAG
>ENA-OQEN01000859-OQEN01000859.1-human-gut-metagenome-genome-assembly--contig:-NODE-859-length-12339-cov-3.551015_pt1 | contig 12339 bp, 12 predicted proteins | sample MGYA00242791_ERZ504627 | MGnify/ENA primary metagenome ERZ504627 (study PRJEB26092, sample SAMD00036316) | human gut metagenome | host: Homo sapiens | study: EMG produced TPA metagenomics assembly of... | reverse complement strand
TCGCAGCGAGAATGCTTGGCATTGACGAATAAACCAGCTGTTTGAGGAACAGTTGGAAGGCTGGAAGTATGGCCGGTGTGTCGGGATGTGCGAAGTGCATATACGACAGATGGATGAATGATGTGACGCAGCCGATTTCTGATGAGTGCGTACATCGTAAAGAATGTTATCTTTACTTACGGGGAGTATGCGTCGTGGAAGCTGAGCCAGCTCTCGCATAAGGAGATTTCTTGGAAAAATGCACGTGCCGGCTTGAAGGCAGAACAGAATGGGAGTCGGATTCTCAGCCTGGATGACATGAGAAAGGATGCAGAAAAGGTCCGTCCTTACGATCATGTCTGGGACATGTATTATGATGAGTTCGAGGATGAAAAATGATCGGCAAGCTATATACATGCATGGTGGAATACTATAATACAAAAGAGCACCGACCGTCATGGAAAAGCCGTCCTATTTTGATTATTGGGGAACCGAGAAATAATGACTATACGGTACTGCCTGTTTCGACCATTTCCCGAAAAGAAAATCTGGACGCCGAGTTTGATGTAGAAATCGATCCGGCGGTGTATAGTGCGTTGGGATTAAACAAGGTGTCGTATGTTCGCACGCATAAGCAACTGACGGTGCATTATGCGAAGTTAGGACATTTTATTGGTGATTTGCGTAGCCATTATCCGGAGCTGTTTGAGAAAATCATGCAGAAATTGGCGGTGTGGAATCAGCTCATTCAGGAGCAGGCTAGAAAAAGTTGAAATCAAAAAGAGCTGGAGAGCATTGCTCTCTAGCTCTTTTTGGCTTTTCGGGGGGACGATTTTCACACATATGGCGTCTTGTGCTGCGGGGATTGCTGCCTGATTTCTGAAGTTTGACATCTGATTTCTCAGCGTAAGTCTCCCAGTCTTAATTTCTAATCCCTAGTCACCAGTCACTAGTCACTTTCCTTCAAGTATGGCACGACGCGCTGCCGTGGGGGATGATATTGATGGCGTAGTCTGTCTTGCCTTCGCTTTCGAGCTGCTTCTGGGCGAGCTGCCAGGCTTCTTCGACGGTGGCGACGGGGATCTGGTGGGTCTTTTCGCGGAGGATGTCGAAGTTTTCCGGACGGGTGACGATGTAGACGGTGTGGGTGAGGGCGGTGTTCAGATTTTCAAAGGCGACGAAGAAGGGGATGGTGAAGCAGTCGCGCAGGCCCTTTTCCATATCGACCAGGTTCTTGTACTTGAAGCTGCCGAGGTAGGCGGCGGGTTCCATGATGTCTTCGGCTTCGATCATGGTGATGATGATGCCGCCTTTCTTGGTGGCGATCTCAGCGTGGTGTAGCACTTGGTTCCCTGATACAGGTTCGTGTCCTTCGGATAGCCGCCGGCGGAGACGATGGTGACGTCGGCCTGCTGCTTCATCGGGACTTTCTGGAGGCGGTAGGTCTCTTTCGTGCCTTCGAGCCATGCTTCGTAGGGGTCGCCGCCGACATGGAGGAGATGCGGCCTTCTTCATTGATGATGGAGTGGACGAGGAAGCAGGGGTGTACCATGTCGCAGGCTTCCTGCATGTCGCTGGATACGGGATTTCCTTCGATCTTTAAGAGCTTGGCGTCAGGGTTGAGGCCGCTGCCGAGGGTGGCTCCGAGGGCGTGGCAGTGGTTCTGCTGAACGGTGTCGAAGCCGGCAACGCCCGGGAGGATGAGCTTGCGGCCGCCGCCGAAGCCGGCCATGTCGTGGGTGGAGACGGCATTGATGAGGATGACCTTGTCAGCATCTACGACGCGCTTGTCGATCCAGACTTCGGTGCCGAGGGTGGTCTTTCCGAGGTAGGTCTGCTGGGATTTGTCGGTGGAGATATGCTGGTACATGGTGATGCGGCGGGCGACTTCTTCGCCGACGCAGGTGATGTTCTCTTCGTCGGTGTGGGGGCGGTGGGTGCCTTGTGCAAAGACGATATAGATGTCCTTGTCGGGGACGCCGGCTAGGTTCAGCTCATCTACGACGTAGATCAAAAATTCGGAGGCGCGGTTCCAGCGCGGGTGATGTCGGCGACGACGAGGCAGACTTTGTCGCCGCTCTTTACGACTTCCTTCAGCGGGGCGCTGCCGATCGGGCTTCGCATAGCAGCAAGGGTCGCTTCTTTGACGTCGCAGGCGGGTGTCGGGACGCCTTCCAAGATGTCAGAAATATGGTCTTCCGGCAGCATGACGGACTGCACGCCGCGGCCGAATGCGAGTTTGAATTCTTTCATGGATGAGATCCTCCTTGGTGGTATGGAAATGGGTATGTCGTCTCATTATAGCATGAATGGGGAATGGAGAATAAGGAATGAGAAATTAGAAATGAGAAATGGTGGTGGCGGCTTCGCCGCGAATATATATGGGGTGATGTTCGAAGGTGGCAGTCAAGTTACTAGTCCCCAGTCCCCAGTCCCCAGTCCCTAGTCACAAGTCCCCAGTCACTAGCTACTAGTCCCCAGTCACTTATTATTTCTACATTTCCTCTTTCCAAACGATTTCCTTCCATGATATAATACGAATTACACACTTCATAGGAAGGTCCGAGGTCGGGCGAGGCAGCTGGCGCTGTTTTCGCTCGGCTTTTTTTGTAGGAGAGAAGGAATGGGTATGAAAAAATGGAGAGATCTGCCAGAGGCGCAGGGGCTGTATGACCCCAGAAATGAACATGATGCTTGCGGGATCGGCTTTGTGGCGAATATCCGCGGCGAGCGCTCGTATGGTATTGTCGATGATGCTTTGAAGATCCTAGAGAATCTGAAGCACAGAGGCGGCGAGGGCGCAGACCATAAGAGCGGGGATGGTGCGGGGATCCTGACGCAGATCCCGCATGATTTCTTTCATCGCGAGTGTGAGGTGCTGGGCTTTTCGCTTCCGCCGGAGGGAGAGTACGGTGTCGGCATGATCTTTGCGCACCGCTATGAGGATTTCCGTAAGGAGCAGATGAGGGTCTTCGAGGAGATCGTGAAGGAGGAAGGACAGACGGTCCTTGGCTGGCGTGAGGTGCCGATCGATGAGAGCATCATCGGTGAGGCGGCGCGCTCGATCCGTCCGCGTTTTCTGCAGGTCTTCATCGGCAGGAATCCATCGCTTCGGGATCAGATGGATTTCGAGCGCAAGCTCTACATCATCCGGCGGCTCGCGGAGAAGAAGATCATTCCGCTCTCGGAAGGCATGGGGACGGATTTCTATATCGCCAGCCTGTCCTCGCGCACGATCGTGTACAAGGGGATGCTGACGAGCGAGCAGCTGCGCCATTTCTATCTGGATCTGTCGGATCTGGACTATAAGACGGCGATGGCGATGGTGCATTCGCGTTTTTCGACGAATACATTCCCGAGCTGGGCGCGCGCTCATCCGAACCGTTACATCGTCACAATGGGGAGATCAATACGATCAAGGGGAATATCAACTGGCTGAATGCGCGTGAGAGCAAGTCGCGCCCGTCGAACGATCCGGAGCTGGTGAAGGCTTTCCCTGTCGTCGATGACACGGGGAGCGACTCGGCGATGTTTGATAACTGCCTGGAGTACATCCACATGGCGGGGCATTCGCTGGCGCATGCCATGATGGTCATGATGCCGGAGCCGTGGGAGAAGGATCCGGCGATGGATGAGGAGAAGAAGGCATTCTACCGGTATCACAATTTTATGATGGAGCCATGGGACGGCCCGGCGGCGATGTGCTTCTGCGATGGCGTCGCCATCGGCGGGATGCTGGATCGCAATGGTCTGCGTCCGGCGCGCTACTATGTCATGAAGGATGACCGTGTCATCCTGTCTTCGGAAGTGGGGGCGGTGCCGGTCGATCAGGAGAATGTACTATACAAAGGACGCCTCGAACCGGGCAAGCTCTTCCTCATCGATACGGCGCAGCAGCGCATCATCAGTGATGAGGAGATCAAGCACACCATGGCGAAGGCGCATCCCTATGCGAAGTGGTGCGAGGAGCATCTGCTCGATCTGAAGGATCTGGTGAAGGAGGAGAAGGAGCCGGAAGTGCCGGAGGATCTCCTTCTCGAGCAGAAGAATTTCGGCTATACGGTCGAGGATCTGCGCGATATCCTGACGCCGATGGCGGAGAACGGCAAGGAGCCGATCGGCGCTATGGGGATGGACTCGCCGCTCGCGGTCCTGTCGGAAGCGCCGCAGCTGCTCTACGACTATTTCCAGCAGAATTTCGCACAGGTCACGAATCCGCCGATCGACGGTGTCCGTGAAAGGATCGTGACCTCGTCCTCGGTCGTGATCGGCAATATGGCCAATATCATGGATCCGGATGAGAAGGGGACGGCGGCGCTCTTCATCGACCGTCCGCTCATCACGAATGAGGAAATGGAGGTCATCAAGCATCTCAAAAGCAGCCAGCTGAAGCCGGTCGTGCTTTCGCTGCTCTATCCGGCAGCCGGCGGCGGCCGTGCGATGGAGAAGGCGCTCCATGACCTTTTCACAGCCGCGCTTGCTGCGGTGAGGGATGGGAAGAATATCCTGATCCTCTCTGACCGCGGTGTCGATAAGGATCACATGGCGATCCCGGCGCTTCTCGCTTCGGCGGGGCTGCACAATGATCTCATCCGTGAGAAGGTGCGTCCGGATGTCGGTATCATTCTGGAGTCGGGCGAGCCGCGTGAGATCCATCATTTCGCCGCGCTGATCGGTTTCGGCGTGACGGCGATCAATCCGTATCTGGCACTGGAGACGGTGAAGGATCTCGCGGACAAGAACCGCCTGCACGGCAAGAGTGCGAAGGAAGCGCTCGCAAACTACCTCACGGCAGCGGTGAACGGCATCCTGGGCGTCATGAGCAAGATGGGGATCTCCACAGTCAAGAGCTACCACGGCGCGCAGATCTTCGAAGCTGTCGGCATCGGCAAGGAGGTGGCGGAGAAATATTTCGGCGGCATCACCTCTCCGATCGGAGGTATCGGCTTGAAGGAGATTGCCAAGGAAGCTGAGATGCGCCACGAGGCGGCGTACGAGGGGACCAAGGGACTCTCCTCCGGCGATGTCTATATGTATCACCGGAATGGCGACGAACCGCACATCCTGACGCCGGAGGCCATCCGCCTTCTGCAGCGGGCATGCCGCACGGGAAGCTATGAGGTCTATAAAGAATTTGCGAAGGTGGTCAATGAACCGCTCATCCGTCTTCGTGACCTTCTGGAATTCAATTATCCCGCCGGATGCAGCATCCCGATCGAAGAGGTCGAGAGCGTGGACTCCATCGTGCATCATTTCCGTACCGGCGCGATGAGCTATGGCGCACTCAGCAAGGAAGCCCATGAGTGCATCGCGAAAGCCATGAATGCCCTCGCAGCCGCAGCAACACTGGTGAAGGCGGCGAGGATACCGAGCGCTTCGCGCCGCTCCCTGATGGTTCTTCGGTCAATGACGAGATCAAGCAGGTATCGACAGCACGATTCGGTGTCACGGGGAATTACCTCGTCCACGGCAAAGAGATCCAGATCAAGTGCGCGCAGGGGGCCAAGCCCGGCGAAGGCGGACATCTTCCGGGCAGCAAGGTCGATCCGGCCATCGGCAAGACACGCCACTCCACCCCGGGCGTAGCCCTGATCTCGCCGCCGCCGCACCATGATGTCTACTCCATCGAAGACCTGGCAGAGCTTGTCTTCGACCTGAAGAATGCCAACCACAAGGCGGAGATCAATGTCAAGCTCACCGCCGGCGCCGGTGTCGGTACCATTGCGGCCGGTGTCGTCAAGGCGAAAGCCGACGGTGTCACCATCAGCGGCTGCGACGGCGGCACGGGGGCATCGCCCAGGACCAGCATGCGCCATGCGGGACTTCCATGGGAGCTTGGACTTTCCGAAGCGCAGCAGGTCCTCCTCCTGAATCAGCTCCGCGACCGCGTGAAGCTCGAAACGGACGGCAAGCTCCTGACCGGCCGGGATGCGGCCATCGCCTGTCTCTTGGGCGCAGAGCTCTTCAGCTTCTGCACAGGGCCGCTCATCGCGATCGGCTGCCAGATGTTCCGCGTCTGCAACAAAAATACCTGCCCCTTCGGTATCTGCACGCAGGATGAGAAGCTCAGGAAACGCTTCGCCGGCAAGCCCGAGTATGTGATAAACTACATGCGCTTTGTCGCAGAAGACCTGCGTGAGATCATGCACACCTCGCTTCCACAAGCTCGAAGACATGGTGGGCCGAAGCGACCGCCTGAAGCAGAAGAGCTTCACAGGGAACAAGAAGGCAGATACCCTCTCTCTCGATGCCCTGCTCTTCCGTCCGTATACAGACATCACCGTCGGGCACCATTTCATGAAGGCACAGGATCATGAGATCGAAAAGACCCTCGATATGGCCAAGCTCGTCCGCATGTGCAAGCCGGCTCTCGACGAGCAGAAGCGCGTCATCGCAAAGCTCTTCATCAAGAACACCGACCGCGTCACCGGTACCATCCTTGGCAGCGAGATCTCTCGCCGCTACGGCGATGAAGGACTGCCCGAAGACACCATATCCCTCTCCTTCGTCGGCTCTGCGGGACAGAGCTTCGGTGCCTTCATCGAAGGGCCTGACGCTCACCCTGGAAGGCGATGCGAATGACTACGTCGGCAAGGGCCTTTCCGGCGGCAAGATCATCATTTATCCGCCGAGAGAAGCCACCTTCCGCGCAGAAGACAATGTCATCATCGGAAACGTCGCCTTCTTCGGCGCGACAAGCGGGGAAGCCTTCGTCTCCGGCAAAGCCGGGGAACGCTTCTGCGTCAGAAACAGCGGCGCGACCGTTGTCGTCGAAGGCATCGGCAACCACGGCTGCGAATACATGACCGGCGGCAAGGTCATCATCCTGGGCGAGACGGGCAAAAACTTCGCAGCCGGTATGTCCGGCGGCGTCGCTTATGTGCTTGACCTCGATGAACGCCTGTGCAATCAAGAGCTGATCCATTTGGAACCGCTCACGGACAAAGAGGAGATCGCAGGCGTCAAGAAGCTGATCGACGCCCACTACCTCTCGACCAGAAGCCGCAAGGCGGAATCCATCCTTGCACGCTGGGATGTCTACTACTCCCGCTTCACCAAGGTCATCCCGAAGGAATACGAGGCCATGGAAGAAGCGATCAGGACAGGCATGGCCGAAGACCTCACACGCGAAGAAGCCATCAGAAAAGCGTATGATAAGAAGTTTGGGAAATAGTGACTGGTGACTAGTAGCTAGGGACTAGTAGCTAGGGATTAGTGGCTGGGGATTAGGCACCGCGAGTGAGTGGGGGACATCAGACTCCCGTGTCGTCATTTCGAGTGCGAGCGAGACATCTTTGTTATTCGCGGTGAAACGGATGGTGTCAGAAACCATAAACGGGAAACCTGTTATCAACCTGTCTTCGGGCAGCGCCCTTTATAAAAATCGACGCGAAGCGTCGCTCCGCCTAAGCCTTCCCCTCGAGGGGAAGGCTGACGATACGGAGATCCAATTTTTCCGTCATCCCCCTTGCACCTCGTTCTCTCATGATCAAAAAGGCGATGCCCATTAACGGGCATCGCCTTTTTGATTGCCAAGCATACCCCGGCTGTATTATACTTGAGGATGGATACATAGCGATGATACAAAAAGAGAAATGGTGACAGCAGCTTCGCCGTCCATAGAAGAAGGGCGATGCCCGATCCCATTTTTTGTGACGGGCGATCGACCTTTCATCGTTCGCCCATCTGAATTACGGAAGAAAGGAGGGATACCATGGGACTATCGATCAAAGACATCCTGCTCTTGGACTACTTCGATGGCAAGCCGGCGCACCACAAGGTGCCACCCTATAAAGAGAGCATCTACGGGCGTGATGCGAATGACCGCATCGGAGAGCTTTTTGATGACGGCTGGATCCGCATGAGCCGTCCGCAGGAGACGCTCACCATGCTGCCGGACAAAGCGCTCTCTGATTTTCTCAAACGATACGATCTCTCCGGTGAAGGCACACACGCCGAGCTCGTGGGCCGTGTCATCGCCAAAGTGCCGGAGAAGGACTATGCTCATGGCGTCCCGAAGATCTACGTCCTTACCAAGGAAGGGCAGGCGGAGGTCGGACACCACATGGCCTACGTACTGAACGTCCGTGAGAACTACGGTCTGACCGAGGGCGAGATCGGTGAGTCGCAGACCGCTCTCTCCGCCCGCGGCGAGTCCTACACCGCCCGCGGCATCCTTTACCGCGCTTTTCAGCAGAAGATCTCCCTCTACACCATGGCAGGGGAATGGTCGAAGCTGCGCAACATGTACTATACCGTGGCGAATTTCTACATCCGCATCAAGCACAATGACTACGCACTGCCCTATCTTTACCTCGTCTTCTTCATGGATATGTCCGGTATGGGCAATAAGAACAACCTCGTGCCCTACGAGAACCTTTTCCCGACGCAGAAGGGCATGATCCTGCTCATGGATGAGATCAGGAAAGGTCTGCACATGACGATGGACGATGTGAAAGGCTCCTTCCTCTCCTCCATCGCCCGCATGGCGCCATCGCTGCCCTTCTCCTACTTCTCCCCGCAGGTCATGGCCTCCATGCTGCTCGAACGTCTCCGCGGCATTGATTTCAATGGCACGAAGTACATCTGCGACAGAAATGTCCCGGATCCTTCCTCGGGGGCGTACCACTATGTCCCCTACGGCCGGAGCGAAGCCCGCCCCGCCGCACGCACCCGCCATATCGTGAAGCCGAAGATCATGCGCCTCCGGTCCTGCGGATGCCCACCTTCACTGCGCCCGCCCCCTTTTGCCCGAGCGAGGCCGGAAAGCTCAAGGAAGCTCCCGCGCAGGAGATCGAGAAACCGCTCCGCCCAAAGAAGAAAAAAAGGAGAAAGGGATTCTCGCAAAGATCAAAAAGCTGTTTTGACTGGTGACTGGTGACTGGTGGCTGGTGACTAGTGACTAGTGACTGGGGACTAGGGACTAGGAGACGTTAGGCTCTCCCGTATCATCATTTCGAGCGAAGCCCTCGAATCTTTTTCGTTCGCGGCCAGGCGGACCATGTTTGTAAACGCCAAATGGGAAACCTGTTATCCACAAAATCTTCGGGCATCGCCCCATATATACTCGCGGCGCTTCATTTTTTATGCGCCGCACCACCATTCCTAATTTCTCATTCCTAATTCCTCATTTGAGTAGAGCTTTCAGCCGCGATCAAGGGGCGGCACGCCCCACGGGCTAATCCGGAATCCAAACAAAAAAGCACTCCTTTCGGAGTGCTTTGCTTGGTGCGCTTGGGGGGATTCGAACCCCCGACACACGGTTTAGGAAATCTAACTTCATATTTTTGTATCATCACTCAAAAGTCCGATAAACACCGATGCTATCGGGCTTTTTGCTGTGTAGAATATCTCATGCATGTGTCATTTAATACCGCATAATATCACTTGAAATCACGTGATAGTGCATTTCTTTTGGCGGTACTTTATTCGATATTATCTACAATTTCGCTAAACCCCTTTACTACATTTTCGCTACTTTCATTAGACGCATGACTATAGAAGTCTAACGTGGTTGAAATACTGGCGTGCCCTAACTGTTTTGAAATATCAGTGATGGGCACACCTGCTTGCAAGGCTAAAGTGGCGAGCGTGTGTCTTAACTCATGTAAACGAATATGGGGGAGCGAGCCGAACTTCAATATATTCCTAAATGCCCGTGCAATGTTAGACGGCTTTATATATTCGCCTGTGCATGTGTGAAATACTTTATTATATTTGCTATCTTTGAAAGGGAGTAACTTTGCCATAACGTCTTTAGGGATCACATTCACCCTATATGCGTTCGTTGTCTTTGGTACTTCTATATCTAAATGTTCATTGATACTTTTGTTTATAGAGACTGTACACTTCTCTACGTCTATATCATCCCATGTGAGCACATAATTCCCCACGGCGTGCCCCTGTATAAATGGCGAGATAGACATAAGGATAAATAAGCATATTGACACTCTTATAGTTTTTCTTCTTTTCATAGTAAGCGTCAAGAGCGTGCAATAATTGGTGCACTTCTTCACCAGTGAGGGCGCGTCTATTTTCTTTTTTCGTTTCACGGAATACGGGAATCTTTGTCAATGGATTAAACCCTATCACATTCTCTTGTACTGCTAAAACCATGATACCGTTTAGCACGTTGCGAATATTCCTTTTAGTCTTTACTGCTAACCCCTCTTTAGCAAGACTATCCAAAAATATATTTACGTCAGTGGTGGTAATACTTCTTATCCTTTTATTCTTGAAATATGGGAGCAAGCGATAAGAAAGAATACTTTCATACCCTTCAATGGTCTTTCTTTTGTGTTCTAGTCCGTGCTGATGGTCAATGAAATGTTTAGCATATGCAGAAAATGTAATACCGTTGGGATCAGCGAGTGTGCCTTCTATTTTAGATTTCTTTAATCTGTCAATCCATGCATTAGCGTCCCTCTTGGTTGTAAATCCTGCTTTCGTGTATCTCTTTCCATTGATTGTGATACGCGACCTATAGAGCTTTCCTTTCTTGGTGGTGTAATCTTCAACACGCCCATTTCCTTTTGTTTCTCTCTCCCTTGTCATTGCTATCCTTCCTTTCTGATAATGCATAGTGGTGTTGATTTAAGGATAAGCTGATGAGGGGAAAGTCAATAGCGATATACGGTTTATAGTGCATTTGTTTACATAATGCATTTATTTACGTTTTAAGGCGTTCCCTGTGGTCTGTAGGTAATCTGATACCTAAACTATAGAGAACGCCTTAGAAACGAAAATAGCATATTTTGGGATGAATGATAATAAATACCGCCGGAAATGTTGCAGTAAACCCATAGGGGGGAAGACACACCGCCCATAGGGGAAAGACACACCCTCTCTTTTTTGATGGTCTGAAACAAAAAAATTGAGAAAAATTATGAAAGGCTATTCATATCCTTTCATCTGTTATTTTTTCCCCCGTGCCCGTCACCTGTTTTATGACAGCTTTTGGGGGTAAGGAAGAACGTATCTTTTATTATCTTTTAGTATCACTTGCTATCGTTTTGAGACACACTGTATGCCAAAAGGAATTGAGACACATACCAGAGGAGAACCATAGGATATCTTATATTTACTAACTATTAAATATCTCTATTTAGGTTAGGTAGTTAGTAGTTAGTAGCTAGTAGCTAGTAGCTAGTAGAGATCTTATAGGTATCCTTCAGTGTACTAAATCTTTGGTCTTATTTATCATTGGTAGAAAGAAGGTGAAAGACTATGAAAGCATATGCAAGTATTCTATCGCTATGGGATGGCATAGGTGTTATGCAACGTGGGAAAACATGGGAGAAGGGAGACACCAGTGCCCTTGAACCGTGGACTACAGAGAGGAAAGAAGAAGAGAGAAAGTATAGAGCCCATAAAAAGAAGATGAATGAACGGGCGCAAGAAGGTAGCAGAGCAGATAGAACTAAATGGGAACGTTATTGAAATGGGAGCAAGAGCATATAGGTGTAATGGAGCTTTAAGACACTTGGCAACATTTGAGACGCTTATTAGGCACGCTAAAGAACATAAAGAAGAAATAGCACTTTGGACAATGAAAAAGAGAGCAAAGGGAAATGATATTAGGAAAGAATGGAATGGGATTCGCACTTACCTTTCTAGGAAGGTGGGAGCTGATGAGACAAGAGCTATAGCAATAACTATTGGGCGGTGTTGTCGTGGTTGGTACGTCCTTAGAGGGATCACTATTGGCATGGGAGCTATGGACTTTATGCTAGACACTATCCAATACCTTAGAAAAAAGAGAGGTTGGACAAATAATAGCGGTTCATATTCAGAAGATAGTAGAGAACTATTGGCGCATTATGATAGCAGACAGATAGAGGACTTCTTAAAGGAGTTGTTTGAAGTCTATCGAATGACGCTTATGATTGATAGACGGACGTATAAGAACCATAAAGCTATTGGGATTTTGGAAGATGAGAAGATAGCAGTTAGCAATAACGGGAATACCTATATGGTCAATGCACCAGCTATTAAGGGAAACTCTAATAGTGGTGTTGCATTGTGCGAATATGAGGTAGTCCGTGGTAAAGCGAGTGATTGTATCCCTTTATATGATTATGGGGGAGACATTGACGATGATGAATTTTAGTGCATACTCATACAACACAAGGATCCATGAGAGGGGGGAGCTCGGGACTTATCCTCATGAATACCTTGTGAAAACATGGGGGGTTATAAAACGTGGGAAGTATAGTATTTATCGGTGTTTAGAAGAAAATATGTCATTGTAATGTAAGGAACAATGAAAAAGGCGTATGAAAAAAAGATCATACGTCTTTTTTCTTTTGCCTTAATTGAAGCATGAGAGTGAAAGGTATGCATAAATATGCAATAATGATA
>ENA-OQEN01000858-OQEN01000858.1-human-gut-metagenome-genome-assembly--contig:-NODE-858-length-12346-cov-4.394713_pt1 | contig 12346 bp, 19 predicted proteins | sample MGYA00242791_ERZ504627 | MGnify/ENA primary metagenome ERZ504627 (study PRJEB26092, sample SAMD00036316) | human gut metagenome | host: Homo sapiens | study: EMG produced TPA metagenomics assembly of... | reverse complement strand
AGCTTGCTGCGAACCTCCGGCAGCTTGGAGCAGACAGATGCCGCTTTGGAGATTTCCGGTGTACGAATTTCTCCGCTGATATCCTCGCCGTTCAGAAAAATCTTTCCGTTATCGAAATCAATGACCGTGCGTTCCAGAACATCCTGCACCTCCGCAGAATCTTCTGTGTTCACTTTGTTTTTCGCAAACATCCAGCCGATGGCACGATACATGCGCCGGTATCGATGTATTCCATGTTCATCTTCTCTGCCACCATCTTGGCAATCGTACTCTTCCCGGCACCTCCCGGTCCGGCGCTACTATCCTCGGCGCTGTGTTCCTTGGCTGCTCCCGTTTTGTAGCCGCTGAGTTTTCCTTTTTCCTGGCGATTCCGGCGATGCTGGGCGCAGCGGCGTAAAAATTCTGATCTTTCTGGTGGAGGGCGGCGGCTTCCACTACGCGGTCACCCCCAATCCGGAGTTCCTGCTGACCGCCCGGCACGATGAGCCCTTCCGGCAGGCCCTGCTGGGGGCGGATCTGGTGTGCTCCGGCCATGCCCACGGCGGCATCGTCCGCCTGCCCGGGACGGACGGGCTGTTCTCCCACGACCTGGACCTGTTTCCCTCCTATACCGCCGGGCTGTATGAAGAAAACGGCTCCGTGCTGTTCGTCACCCGGGGCCTGGGGAATTCCGGGCCCTCCTTCCGGGTGTTCAACCGCCCGGAAATCGCTGTGCTGACGCTGCGCCGGGCGGAGGGCTAGTCCCGGCGGCAGGCTTCCGAGCGCCGCAGGCCCAGGGCAAGGCCCTGGCAAAAGCAGAACAGCCCATAGCCCCGGACCGGGTCCTCCCGCAGATACTCCGGCCACTGGCCCGGGTCCGGAGCCGGGCCCCAGGCGAGGAAGAGTTCTTCCATGATATCAGGTATTTCCTGCATGATAAATCCCCTTGCAAAAAATACAGTTATATGTACTATCATTAGAATGGTACATAGTTATCTGTGTGTCAAGGAGGTATTGCATGTTTTCCGAGAAAATTCGCCAGCTCCGGAAAGATCGCCATCTGACCCAGGCAGAGGTGGCTACTCAAGTGGGTCTGTCCGCCCGGGGATACCAGGACCTGGAGCTGGGTGCCAAGCCCCGGTATGACGCCCTGCTGCACATCGCCGACTTTTACGATGTCTCCGTGGACTGGCTCATGGACCGCACGGACAACCCCGCCGTCAACCGCTGAAAGGACCTGCGCAGTATGACTGAATTCCACGCCGGACAATATGATATCGCCGTGATCGGCGCCGGCCACGCCGGCATCGAGGCGGCCCTGGCCGCGCCCGGCTGGGGCTGGACACCGTGTGCCTGACCATCAACCTGGACGCGTGGGCAACATGCCCTGCAATCCCGCCATCGGCGGCACCGCCAAGGGCCACCTGGTCCGGGAGCTGGACGCCTGGGCGGCGAAATGGCCCGGGCGGCGGATAGGGCCTGCATCCAATACCGGATGCTCAACCGCCGGAAGGGGCCAGCCGTGTGGTCCCTGCGGGCCCAGGCGGACCGCCGGGCCTATCAGCAGATCATGAAGCACACCCTGGAGCGGCAGGAGCATCTGACCCTGCGCCAGGCGGAAGCGGTGTCTGTTCGCACGGAAAACGGCCATGTTACCGGTGTGGTGCTGCGAACCGGCGCCGTGTACCGGGTCCGGGCGGCGGTGCTCTGCACCGGCACCTATCTGCGGGGCCGCACCATCGTGGGCGACTGTGTGGAGGACTCCGGCCCCGACGGACTCCACGCGGCGGGCCCCCTGACGGAGAGCCTGCTGGCCCTGGGCCTGCCCCTTCGCCGGTTCAAAACCGGCACGCCGCCCCGAGTGAACCGGCGAAGCATCGACTTTTCCAAAATGCAGCTCCAGGAGGGGGATCCGTCTCCCTTGCCCTTCAGCTTCGAAACGGAGCGTCCCCCGGAAAACCGGGCCGCGTGCTGGCTGACATATACCACGGAGGAGACCCACCGGATCATCCGGGAAAACCTGGACAAAAGCCCCCTGTATTCCGGGGCCATCCAGGGCATAGGTCCCCGGTACTGTCCGTCCATCGAGACAAAGATCGTCCGTTTCCCGGACAAGGAGCGGCACCAGCTGTTCATCGAGCCCATGGGCCTGGACACCGAGGAAATGTACATCCAGGGCTTTTCCTCCTCTCTGCCGGAGGATGTGCAGCTGCAAATGCTGCGGTCCGTCCCCGGACTGGAGCGGGCGGAGATGATGCGTCCGGCCTACGCCATCGAATATGACTGCATCGACCCCTGGCCTGCGGCCTACCCTGGAGACCCGGGCGGTGGAGGGACTTTACGGCGCGGGACAGTTCAACGGCTCCTCCGGCTATGAGGAGGCGGCGGCCCAGGCTTTGTGGCCGGGGTCAACGCGGCGCTGAAGCTGCTGGGCCGGGAGCCGCTGATCCTGAAGCGCAGCGAAAGCTACATCGGCACCCTCATCGACGACCTGGTGACCAAGGGCACCCAGGAGCCGTACCGCATGATGACCAGCCGGTCGGAATACCGGCTGCTGCTGCGGCAGGACAACGCCGACCGCCGCCTGTGCCCCGTGGGATACCGCATCGGCCTGGTATCCCGGCAGCGGCTGCGGCAGGTGGAGGAGAAATACGCCGCCGTGGAGCGGGAGATCAGGCGCCTGGAGAAAACCGGCATCCCCGGCTCGGCAGCCCTGAACGATCTGCTGACGGCCCGGGGCACCGCCCCGGTGGCCGACGGCTGCCGCCTCATCGACCTGCTGCGCCGGCCCCAGGTAAGCTACGAGGACCTGCGCCCCTTTGACCCGGCGGACCCGGACCTGCCCCCGCTGTCCGGGAGCAGGTGGAGATCACCGTGAAGTACGAGGGCTACATCCGCCGCCAGGAGAAGCAGGTGGAGGAATTTGAGAAGCTGGAGCGCCGCCGCCTGCCGCCGGATATGGATTACCGTCATATTCAGGGCCTGCGGCTGGAGGCCCGTGAGAAGCTGGCCGCCCTGCGGCCGGAGAACCTGGGCCAGGCGGGCCGCATCTCCGGCGTATCCCCCGCCGACATAGCGGCCCTGATGGTATACCTGCACACCCGCGAAACACCGCCCGAAGGAGGGACCTCAACATGACCGTTATCGATCTGACCCACACCATCCGGGAGGACATGCCCGTCTATCCCGCACGGAGCCGCCCCGGCTCACCACCGCCTGCACCGTTTCCCAGTGCGGCTACCGGGAGACGCTGCTGCACATGTATTCCCACACCGGCACCCACATGGACGCCCCTGCTCACATGATCGATGGGGCCTTGACCCTGGACGCTGCGGCGCGGACCGCTTCGTGGGCCGGGGCTTTGTCCTGGACTGCCGGGGCCAGGCCCAGATCCGTCTGGATCTGCTGCTGCGGCACGAGGCCGCCATACGGGACGCAGATTTTCTGCTGTTCTGCACCGGGTGGGACCAATACTGGGGCACCGATGCCTATTATGAGGGGTTTCCGTGTCTGACCGAGGAGGCCGCCCGGTTCGTGGCGGGCCTGCCTCTGAAGGGGGTGGGGGAGGATTCCATCTCCCTGGACCCCTGCGACACGGTGGATTACCCCAATCACCTGACTCTGTTTGGCGCGGGGCTGGTGAATACCGAGAACCTCAAGGGGCTGGCGCAGCTCATCGGCCGGGAATTCACGTTCCTGACCATGCCCCTGAAATTTGAAAATGCCGACGGCTGCAGCTGCCGGGCGGCGGCGATCGTTACCAAGGAGGCTTGAAAACAATGGGTAAACTGCGATTCCTGTTTGCGCTGTGGATGGCGAAGCTGTCCGTCCCGGCGCTGAAGATCACCCGGCACAACGGAACGGACTTCCCCGGGACCCTGGCGCTGAAGCTGTGCCCGGACTTCCTGAAATATGTGGGCCGTCCCAAGACCATCATCGCCGTCACCGGCACCAACGGCAAAACCACCGTCAGCAACCTTCTGGCGGACACCCTGGAAAAGGCGGGTCACCGGGTCCTCATCAACCGGGCGGGCTCCAACGTGGCCAGCGGCATTGCCACGGCCTTTCTGAAGGGCTGTGATCTGGCGGGCCGGGTGAAGAATTACGACATGGCGGTGCTCGAGGTGGACGAGCGGTCCAGTGTGCGGGTGTACCCCTACATCACCCCGGACTATATTGCCGTTACCAATCTGTTCCGGGACAGCATCATGCGCAACGCCCACGCGGAATTTATTGCGGACATCATCAGCCGCAGCGTTCCCGCCTCGTCCAGGCTGGTGCTCAACGCCGACGACCTGATCTCCTGCGGCCTGGCTCCGGAAAATGAACGGGTGTATTTCGGCATCGACCGCCTGCCCACGGACACCGTGGAGTGCGTCAACCACATCAACGACGTGCGCATCTGCCCAAGTGCGCCGGGAAGCTGCGCTATGAATACCGCCGCTACCACCACATTGGCCGGGCCGTGTGCCAGGACTGCGGCTTCCACTCTCCGGACAGCGACTATCTGGCCACCAACGTGGATATCCCCGGGGGTACCATGACCATCCGGGAGAAGGGTAAGGAATATCCCTATACCCTGATCTCCGACAGTGTGTTCAATATTTATAATATGGTAACGGTCATTGCCGTGCTGCGGCAGCTGGGCTATGACCACGGGGAGATTGCCCGCGTCCTGGCGGAGTCCGCCATCGCCGAGAGCCGCCACAACGCCGAAAAGGTGGGGAACGTGACCCTGGTGCGGGAAATGGCCAAGGACAAGAACGCCCTGGCCTGCTCCCGGGTATTCCACTATATCGCCTCCCGTCCCGGCAAAAAGGAGGTCATGCTGCTGATGAACTCCCTGACGGACGTGCCCCACTGGTCGGAAAACGTGTGCTGGTTCTATGACACGGATTTCGAGTACCTGGCGGACGAGAGCATCGTCCGGGTGGTGTGCACCGGCCTGCGGTGTGAGGACTACAAGCTCCGCTGCCTGATGGCGGGGGTGCCGGAGGACCGGCTGGCCTGCGCCGTGGACGAGCACGACGCGGCGGCTTGATGGCTTATGAGCCCGGCGACGAGCTGTACGTGCTCTACGGCACGGACACGCTGGAGCTGGCATATCAGGTGTTTGACCAGATGAAGGCCATCGCCCAAAGCCGGGCGGCGGACAGCGCGGATAAGGAGGTGCAGGCATGAAAACCGAGATCCTGTTTCCCGAGGTGGCAAACCTCTGCGGCGATCTGATGAACGTGACGTTTCTGCGTCAGTGCTGCCCGGAGATGGAGGTGGTGGAGACCGGCCTGAAGGACCGCCCCGCCTTCCTGGACGGCGGCGTGGACCTGGTGTATGTGGGCTCGGCCACGGAGCGGGGCCTGCAGCTGATGGTCAAGGCCCTGGCCCCCTACCGGGCGGAGCTGGAGCGGTATGTGGACGGCGGCGGGCTGATGCTGGCCACCGGCAACGCCCTGGACGCCCTGGGCGAATATGTGGTCATCGACGGCAAGCGCGCCTTCGACGGCCTGGGCATTCTCAAGACCCACGCCGAGTATCACATGATGAAGCGGCACAACAGCTTTCTGCTGGGCAGCTTCCAGGATATGGAAATCGTTGGCTTCAAGAGCCTGTTCGGCCACACCTATCCCGATGATGAGCTGGCGAACCCCCTGTTCCGGGTGGAGCGGGGTGTGGGCCGCCATCCCGGGGCCTTTGCCGAGGGCTTTCTCCGGGGCGGCCTCATGGCCACCTACCTCATCGGGCCGCTGCTGCCTCTGAACCCGCCCTTCACCCGGTACCTCCTGGAGCAGATGGGCGCAAAGGACGTGAAGCTGGCCTTTGAAGACACCGCCATGAAGGCCTACCGGGCCCGGGTGGAGGAATTCCGCGACGAAAAGCGGGGCTATCAATATTAAACCGCACAACCCCCCGTACCTGACCCGCACAAAAGAAAATCAGGCCCCGGGAGACGGTCCCGGGGCTTGACAAGACGGCCTGCGCCGCCTATAATGAACACAGAAAAGGGCGCTGCGACAAGCGGTTGGCTCGGTTCAATCAGGAATTCATAATGAAAACCGTCACTTGGCCGAGTGGCGGTTTTCGCGTTTCTTTACAATGATCGTAACCGTATAGGGCCCGATATGTAATGTAATCCGCATGGCGTCACCCCCTTTCGGGGATCATCAGCCAACCGCCTGCCGTTCGTGCAGCGCCATGGCTCTTGTATCAAATGGCGCGGCGGAATGCAACACGTTTCTGCCGCCCGCACCCCCGTCCCCGCCGCCGCATACACTGGTACCGAGGTGAGTGTATGGAGGTGCTGCAAGACGGCGTATTGGCGTTTCTGGCGGCCACGGGAGCGGCGGCCCTGTTCTGGCTGCTGACGGGGTGGCTGCGGCGGCGGGAGCCCGCCCGGGCCGTGCTGCTGGTCCCCGCCCGGGGGAGCGGTGATTTTTCCGGCCCGGTGGCCCAGCTGCTGGACCTGCGGCGGCAGCTGCGGGGCCTGCCGCCCATCGTGATCTGCGACTGCGGACTGGATGAGGCGGGACTGTCCCGGGCCCGGGAGCTTACGCAGCGGTATGACAACGTCCTGCTGCTGGCTCCGGAGGAGATCATTCAGAATTTACCATAAGGAGGGCCGGTATGGCCGAACGCTGCACGGTGGAGGGCGCCGTACAAAGCCTGATCTTTCAGAATGAGGACAACGGCTACACCGTGCTTTCCCTGCTGACGGAGGACGGGGAGCTGGTAACGGTGGTGGGATGCATTCCCTGCGCCGCTCCCGGCGAGGGCATGACCGTCACCGGGGTGTGGACCAACCACCCCAGCTATGGGCCCCAGTTTGCGGCGGAGTCCGTGGAGCGGCGGATGCCCCGGACGGAGGAGGAGATCGTATCCTACCTGTCCTCCGGCATTCTCAAGGGCATCGGCCCCGCCACGGCCCAGCGGCTGGCAGACCGCTTCGGGGCAGACACTCTGGCCGTTATCGAGGAGGAGCCGGAGCGGCTTCAGACCGTCAAGGGCATCACCGCCAGGCGGGCCATGGAGCTGTCTGCCGCCTTCCGGGAGCTGACGGGCTCAAGCGGTCATGGAGTTTCTGGCCCGGTATGAGCTGCCGGTGCCCCTGGCTATGCAGCTGTACCGGGCTACGGGGCGGATGCTCTGCCCCGGCTGAGGGAGGACCCCTATCTGCTGACCGGCGACGCCTATGGTGTGGATTTTTCCACCATGGACGAGATCGCCCTGAGCATGGGCTTCGACGGCGACAGCCCCTGCCGGGTGGAGGCCGCTCTTACATACGAATTATCCCACAACCTGAACAACGGCCATGTGTTCCTGCCCCGGGACAAGCTGCTGTCCGCCGCCGCCCAGCTCATCAGCGCGGACACCGACGCCTGGAGACGGCCCTGGACGGTCTGCTGACCCGGGGTGTCATCGTTCAGGAGCAGGTGGCCAATGTCCAGGCCTGCTATCTGCTGCGCCTGTATCAGGCGGAGACCCGGGTGGCCCGGCGGCTTCTGTCCCTGCGGGATGCGCCGCGGCAGACCGGGAAAAATGTGGACAGGATCATCACCGAGATGGAACGCCAGCAGGGCATTGCTTATGCCCCTCACCAGCGTCAGGCCGTGACGCTGGCGGCCCTGTCCGGGGTGCTGCTGCTGACCGGCGGCCCCGGCACCGGCAAGACCACCTCCACCCGGGGCATTGTGACCCTGCTGGAGCGCATGGGCCTGACGGTGCTGCTGCTGGCCCCCACGGGCCGGGCAGCCAAGCGCATGAGCGAGCTGTGCTCCCGGGAGGCCCAGACCATCCACCGCTGCTGGGCATGACCTTCAACGAGCTCACCGGCGAGGTGACGTTCAAGAAAAACGAAAAGGACCTGCTGGAGGCCGACGCCGTTATTGTGGACGAGATGAGCATGGTGGACCTGCCGCTGATGGACGCCCTTCTGGCGGCCCTGAAGCCCGGGTGCCGCCTGGTGATGGTGGGGGACCCGGACCAGCTGCCCTCCGTGGGGCCGGCAACGTGCTGGGGGATATTCTGCGCAGCGGCTCAGTGGCGTCGGTGACCCTGACGGAGGTATTCCGCCAGGCGGAACAGTCCGCCATCATCCGCAACGCCCATGCGGTGAACCGGGGCCGGTCCCCGGATCTGAAAAACAAGCAGAACGACTTCTTTTTCCTGTGCCGCCGGTCGCCTGACCGGCTGGTGCAGACGGTGGTGGACCTGTGCCGCACCCGCCTGCCGGAAAATATGGGCATTCCCGCCGGACAGATCCAGGTGCTCTCCCCCACCCGTAAGGGGGAGACCGGCACCGTCAGCCTGAACCGCGCCCTGCAGGCGGCGCTGAATCCCCCGTCCCCCGGCAAGCGCCAGAAGGCCTGGGGCGACATGGTGTTCCGGGTAGGGGACCGGGTCATGCAGACCAAGAACAACTACGATGTGATCTGGCAGAAGGACAGCGGCGAGGCCGGCAGCGGCATCTTCAACGGCGACGTGGGCACGGTGGAGGACATCGACCCCTCCGGCGAGCTGGTGACCATCCGCTTCGACGACCGGGTCAGCGTGTACACGGCGGACCTGCTGGGCCAGCTGGACATGGCCTACGCCATGACCGTCCACAAGGCCCAGGGCAGCGAATACCGGGCCGTGGTGCTGGTATCCGCCCCGGCGGCTCCGTCCCTGCTGGTGCGGGGCGTGCTGTACACTGCCATCACCCGGCGCGGGAGCTGCTGGTGATGGTAGGCGACGACGTGATCCCCGGGCAGATGGCGGAAAACGACCGCCGCACCCGGCGATACAGCGGCCTGCGCCGCAGGCTCAAGCAAGGAGGAGAAAGCCATGGGCATGAGTGACCTGAATGAGCGCCTGAACCAACTGGAGCAGGGAGCGCTGAACCTTCTGTTTCCCCGGAAGTGCCCCTTCTGCAATCGGCACATCGGCGGCAGGGACCTGATCTGCGGCGACTGCGAAAAGACCTGCTACACCGGGGACCGGGCCCGGCGGCAGGTGTCCGGGCTCCGGGTGCTGCGCCGCTCTACTATGAGGATGCCGTGCGCCGGGCCCTGCTGGACTTCAAGTTCAAGGGCCGCATGGGCGGGCTGCCCTGCTTCGGCAGTCTCATGGCCCGCTGCGCCGCGGAGGAATTCGGCGGCGAGTTCGATGCCATCACCTGGGTGCCGGTGAGCCGGAAGCGTCTGCGCAGGCGGGGCTTTGACCAGGCCCGGTATCTGGCTGGGAGCCTGTGCGTGGAGTGGCATGTGGAGCCCCAGGAGACCCTGCGCAAGACAACGGACAACCCGGCCCAGTCCGGCCTGGACGATGCCTGCGCCCGCCGGGCCAATGTTCTGGGCGTATACGAGGCTGTCCGTCCGGAGAACATCGCCGGGAAGCGCTTCCTGCTGATCGACGACATCTGTACCACCGGGGCCACCCTGTCTGAGGCGGCCCGGGTGCTGCGTCAGGCGGGGGCTGCGACGTGGTGGGCCTGACCCTGGCCATCAGCCGGGAGGAATAATTTTCCCGCTGCCGGTGCATAATGAGACATCGGCGGAAAAGCTGCAAAATATGAACAAAAGATTACGATTTGGAAAATCACGCAAATCCTCTTGCAAAATGGGAAAATCACCATTATAATAGAGCATCAGGGAATAATACGGCCCCCTGAGGGCCGTGGTCCATATCAGAAAAATGAGGTGCAGCATTATGTGTTCGTTAGCAAAGGATATCGGTATCGACCTGGGTACCGCATCGGTATTGGTATATGTCAAGGGCAAGGGCGTTGTGCTCAATGAGCTCTGTGGTGGCCATCAACAAGGACGACGGCCGCCTGCTCAGCGTGGGCGCCGATGCCCAGGCCATGCTGGGCCGTACCCCCGGCAACATCGTGGCCATCCGCCCCCTGCGTGAGGGCGTCATCTCCGACTACGACATGACGGAGCGGATGCTCAAGGAGTATATCCGCAAGGTCAGCGGCAGCTTCCACCACATCTTCAAGCCTCGCGTCATCATCTGCGTCCCCTCCGGCATCACCGAGGTGGAGGAGCGCGCCGTGGTGGACGCGGGCCTGCAGTCCGGCGCCAGTCATGTGTATCTGATCGAGGAGCCCGTGGCCGCCGCCATCGGCGCAGGCATCGACATCACCAAGCCCGAGGGCCACATGGTGGTGGACATCGGCGGCGGCACCAGCGATATCGCCGTCATCTCCCTGAAGGGCGTGGTGGAGAGCGCCTCCATCAAGGTAGCCGGCGACCAGTTCAACGAAGCCATCGTCAAGTACATGCGCCGCAAGCACAACATCCTCATCGGCGAACGCACCGCCGAGCAGATGAAGATGCAGATTGGCTGCGTGTTCCCCAAGGACGAGGAGACTACCATCGAGATCAAGGGCCGCTGCCTGATGACCGGCCTGCCCAAGACCATTACCGTCACCTCCACCGAGATGCTGGAGGCCTTCGAGGAGCCGGTGGAGCGCATTCTGGAGGCGATTCACGGCGTTCTGGAGCGCACGCCCCCGGAGCTGGTGGCCGACATTGCCAACAACGGCATCGTCATGACCGGCGGCGGCAGCCTGGTGGACGGCTTTGACAAGCTCATCACCGCCCGCACCGGGATTCACACCGTGGTGGCGGAGAACGCCATCAGCTGCGTGGCCATCGGCACCGGCAAGAGCCTGGACTCCGTCCACGAAATGAACGACGGTACCGTGAACCTCTCCCGCCGCAAGCAGATGAACTGAAGCTGACACATAGCTCAAGGCCCCGCCATCTGGCGGGGCCTCCAGTCTGTCAAAAAAGCCTCGCAGAGTTCGCGGCCCGCAGGCCGCGAATAAGGTTTGATCCATTTCGCGGCGGCATGTACGTCGCGAAAAATACTATGCGCTGGCTCGGCCCAGCGGAACTGGCCTCGGCAGACCCGACGGCTGATGTCGGGCCAGAGTGTGTTTTCACGCATTTTATGCGTGAAAACGCGCGGGTCGAAGCGAAATCCCTTTTGTCAAAAAGGGCGCCGCCCTTTTTTGACAAACTGAGGCCCCGCCATCTGGCGGGGCCTCAGCTTGTCAGCCCATATGGAAGGGACGGCAATGCATAGCGCGCTTTTTCTCCTTGCCAAACGCATCCCCCTGTGCTATAATCTGTATATCACATAGGGAACTCATATAGCCTGCGGGCATGGCGCAGGGCGTTTCTACGGGGCCGCCCACGGCCCTGCTATGGGTGCTCTGCCGGTGAACCGGCGGGGCGCCCGTTTTTATTTTCCGAAAGGAGCGATGCGGTATGACACAGGTTTTACGCGGCAACATCGTCCAGGCCCCGCAGCTGGGGAAGCTGGACATCCGGGAGCACGGTTATCTGGTGCTGGAGGACGGCGCGGTGCAGGGGGTCTATGACGCGCTGCCCCAGGCCCTGGCCTCCGCCCCCCTGACGGACTACGGCGACCGGCTCATCATGCAGTCCTTTGTGGATATGCACCTCCACGCGCCCCAGTACCCCATGCTGGGCATGGGCATGGACCTGCCCCTGCTGGACTGGCTGAATACCTACACCTTCCGCACCGAGGCCCGGTTCGCAGACCCGGACTTTGCCCGCCGGACCTATCGCCGCCTGGCCTCCGACCTGATCACCAACGGCACCACCCGGTGTGCATGTTCTCCTCCCTGCACACCGAGGCCACCTGGATCCTTATGGAGGAGCTGGAGCGGGCCGGGGTCACGGGCTATGTGGGCAAGGTGAATATGGACCGCAACGCCCTGCCCGGCATTTTGCAGGAGACCACGGAGCAGTCCATATCCGAGACGCTGCGCTGGCTGGACGGCTGCCGCTTCGACCACATAAAGCCCATTATCACCCCCCGCTTTACCCCCAGCTGCACCGATGAGCTGATGGCCGCCCTGGGCCGCATCGCCCGGGACCGTGGGCTGTACGTTCAGTCCCACCTGTCGGAAAACCGGGGGGAGATCGCCTGGGTCCGTGAGCTGCACCCGGACTGCCCCCAGTATTGGGAGAGCTACGACAAGTTCGGCCTCTGGAAGGACCACACCGTCATGGCCCACTGCGTCTACTCCGACGCCCGGGAGTGTCAGGCCATCCGCCGGGCCGGGGTGGTGGTGGCCCACTGCGCCGGCTCCAACATCAACCTCTGCAGCGGCGTCTCCCCGGTGCGGGAGATGCTGCGCCAGGGGATCTGGGTGACCCTGGGCTCCGACATTGCCGGCGGCGCCCAGCTGCCCATGTACAAGGTCATCACCATGAGCATCCGGGCCTCCAAGGTCAAGCGCATGGAAACCGACTGGTCCGAGGATTTCCTGACGGTGCCGGAGGGCTACTACCTGGGCACCACCGCCGGCCACCGGTACTTCGGCGGCGGCGAGGGCTTCGCTGTGGGCAAG
>ENA-OQEN01000857-OQEN01000857.1-human-gut-metagenome-genome-assembly--contig:-NODE-857-length-12357-cov-1.762061_pt1 | contig 12357 bp, 18 predicted proteins | sample MGYA00242791_ERZ504627 | MGnify/ENA primary metagenome ERZ504627 (study PRJEB26092, sample SAMD00036316) | human gut metagenome | host: Homo sapiens | study: EMG produced TPA metagenomics assembly of... | reverse complement strand
AATGATTGAAGAGCTTAGAATCAGGCATCCGGTGCTGCTGTATCCATGAACAGCACTGTGAAAATGATGCTGTCATGCGCTCAATGCGCTTGGATACTCATCTACTGAGAGTCTTAAGGCAGTGTCCAAGGTTGATATCACAGAGGATATGGATGTAGAGGATGTGCTGAAGCTTGCGCTCAAAAATATGGGCTGATTGATAAAAGCTGTAAGCTTAAAACAGAAACGGGGAACAAAACGTGAAAAGAGTAATTTCCACACAATTGCAGGAAGAGGACATAAAAATAGAAAAATCCCTGCGTCCTATGTATTTTGATGACTATATCGGTCAGCAGAAGATAAAGGACAATTTAAAAATATATATTGAAGCCGCAAAATCAAGGGGTGAGGCGCTCGATCATGTGCTGTTTTACGGACCTCCGGGGCTTGGAAAGACAACACTTGCAGGAATCATTGCAAATGAGATGGGTACAAAGATAAAGGTGACCTCCGGTCCTGCAATAGGTAAGCCGGGAGAGATGGCAGCCATACTCAACGGACTTTCTGAGGGAGATATACTGTTTGTCGATGAGATTCACAGATTAAACCGTCAGGTGGAGGAGGTGCTCTATCCTGCTATGGAGGATTACGCCATTGATATCATGATTGGAAAGGGCGAGTCTGCAAAGTCAATCAGATTTAACCTGCCAAAATTCACACTTGTAGGTGCAACAACGAGGGCGGGTATGCTTTCGGCACCTCTTCGCGACAGGTTTGGCGTGGTAAATCACATGGAGTTTTATACTGTCGATGAGCTAAAGCATATTATCGTCAATTCCGCAAAAGTGCTTGGAGTTGAGATAGATGACAAGGGAGCCTACGAGATGGCGCGTCGTTCAAGGGGGACTCCAAGACTTGCAAACAGACTGCTAAAGCGTGTCAGGGATTTTGCGCAGGTCAAGTATGACGGCAAAATCACCTATGATGTGGCAAGCTTTGCGCTGGACCTTTTGGAAGTGGACAAGTACGGACTGGATTTGAATGACAGAAATATACTTCTCACCATCATTGACAAGTTTGCGGGAGGACCGGTAGGTCTTGATACGCTTGCAGCGGCAATAGGTGAGGATGCCGGAACCATTGAGGATGTTTACGAGCCGTATCTGGTGAAGAACGGCTTCATAAACCGCACACCAAAGGGACGTGTGGCTACAGAACTAGCCTTTGAGCATTTTGAGAGAAAAAGGGCTTAAAGTTGCAATTTATATCTATAAGGCATATAATAATTAAGTATTTGATATTGAAATTGATATTAATATAGCTGATTTGAATAAATGTGAAAACGGAGGATGATTAAATGTCTGCAAAAACAAATGCCGAGGTGGTAATAGACGGAAAGGTTTACACACTGTCAGGATATGAGAATGAGGAATACTTACAGAAGGTTGCGGCATACATCAACAACAAGATTGCAGAGTTTGATGATATGGATGAGTATAAGCATCTTCCGGGCAATATGAAGAGCACACTTATCGAGCTCAATATTGCGGATGATTATTTCAAGGCAAAGGCACTTGTCGAAAAGCTCGAGGGTGATATAGAGAATAAAGATAAGGAAATATACGATTTAAAGCATGATTTAATTTCCAATCAGGTGAAGACCGAGAATGCCGAGGCGAGCATGAAGGAGCTTGAGGCACAAAACAAAGAGCTTTTACTCAACAAGGCGAGACTTGAGGCAACTCTTGAGGAGTCACTTCTTGATGGAAAAAAGCCTGTTAAAAAATCTGCACATGCTTCTAAAGGGGCAAATGACAGTAGCGATAAATAGCAATAAAAGGGAACAGTTATCGTACACTGTTCCCTATTTTATTGCAGATTTATATAACATAAAATTAGCATCTATATGAGGAAATATATGAGAAATAAAGATTTTGAACTGCTTGCACCGGCAGGCAACCTTGAGATATTTAAGGGCGTGATAGAAAGCGGCGCCGATGCTGTGTATGTGGGCGGAAGCATGTTTGGAGCCAGGGCATATGCCAATAATTTTACAGAGGATGAGCTTTTAGAGGCAATTGATTTTGCGCATTTACGAGGAGTAAAGGTGTATCTGACGGTCAATACGCTGATTAAAAACAGTGAGTTTTCAAAGCTCTACGACTACCTGCTTCCATACTACAAAAGAGGGCTTGATGCAGTGATAGTGCAGGATATTGGAGTGGTGAAGGCTATCCATGAGTATTTTCCGTCATTGGAGATACATACGAGTACACAGATGACGGTGACTGGAGCAGACGGAGTGCGTTTTCTTTCACAGTTTGGAGTGACGCGTGTGGTCATGGCAAGGGAGGTTTCTCTTGCCGAGATGAAGCGCATACATGAGGAAACCGGCATGGAGCTTGAAGCCTTTGTGCACGGAGCATTGTGCTATTCGTATTCCGGACAGTGCCTTTTCAGCAGTATTTTAGGTGGTAGAAGCGGAAACAGAGGCCGCTGTGCACAGCCGTGCAGACTGCCGTATACTGTGGAGGGCAAAAAGGATGAATACATTTTAAGCCTTAAGGATATGTGTGGTATAAAGGCTCTTGACAAGCTGCATGATGCAGGTGTTTATTCGCTCAAGATTGAGGGACGTATGAAGCAGCTTGAGTATGCATGCGGAGTGGTAAAATACTACAGAAGCTATATTGACAGCAAAAAGCCTGTTAGTGATGCTGATTATGACAGGATAAAGGCACTTGGAAACCGCTGCGGTTTCACAGACAGGTATTATTTCGACCACAATGGCTCTGATATGGTGACTTATGTGAAGCCTAATTTCGTTTCAAATGCTGCAGAGCCTTCGCCTGAAAAGAGAAAGCTTTCGATAGAGGGAGAGCTTGTTTTAAGAGAAGGCGAGCCCGGAAGCCTCACTGTAAAAAGAGGTGATGTGACATACAAAGCCTCAATAGAACCTGTCAGCGCCGCACTTAAGGCACCGCTTGATAAAAAAGCCGCTATCGACAGGATAAACAAAACCGGTGATACAGACTTTGAGTTTTCACATATTAAAGCTCAAATCGGAGAAAACGTCTTTGTGCCGAACGGAGCACTAAACAAGCTGAGGCGTGATGCAATTTCAGGGCTTTGTGATAAGCTGTTGAAAAAGTATTACAGGGATGACGCACGATATGCTGATATATCAAGTATGTGTGAGCTCCCTGAACATGTCGTAAAAAGCGACGCAACACATGAAGATGGAGCTGTAAATGCAAAGGATTACACCACCATATGCTCGTGTATGACACGCGCGCAGCTTGATACACTTATTAGCTATGAATGCTTTGATGTTTTTTATCTGGATTTTGACATGTATGACAGGAAGACTCTGATACAGCAGTTTGCAGATGATGTGAAAAGCCTTACAAAGCGAAATAAGAAGGTGTATCTCATGCTGCCTACGATATTCAGGCAGATTCATCTGATTATTTTGTATCTATCGCAAAAGAGCTTGATAAGGTAAGCTTCGAGGGCTTTGTTGTGAAAAATTACGAGGAACTTTATCTGACAGAAAATCTGTTTACAGGGAAAAAAGTCATTTTAGACCACAATATGTATACCTTTAATGATGTTTCAAAGAGTGCTTTTTTTGAGCACGGAGTAAGTGGTGACACAGTGCCGCTTGAGCTCAATTCAAGGGAGATTATGCATAGAAACAATATAGGCTCGCAGATGATAGTCTATGGATATTATCCGCTTATGACAACTGCCAATTGTGTGCACAAAAACACAAAGGGCTGCGATAAAAAGCAAAAGCTTATATATTTAAAGGACAGATACAATAAATCCTTTGCAGTTTGTAACAACTGTAAGGAGTGCTATAATACAATATATAATTCACTGCCTACCATGCTCATAAAGAACATAAGTAAGCTTAAGGAGGCAGGTATCAGAAGTTTTAGATACAGCTTTACAATCGAGACTCCAAAGCAGATTAAGGCGGTTATGATGATAAGGTAGCTGAATATACAAACGGACATTACAAAAGAGGAGTAGAATAACATGGTACATCTGATAGTACAGCTTTCCAAGTATATTATGATAATACTTTTTCTCATATATACTTTTTTTATGCTTTCATTTATTCAAGTATCCCGACAAGCCGAAAAAGCAGAGGCATATATATAATCTGCAGAGATTTTATATGTTTCTGATTCATTTAGATGGTTTTTTGGTGCTCTTTGTCACGACAATGGATACAAAGATAATAGGATTTTATATAGCACAGCTTGTGCTTTTTGAATCAATTTATTTGATTTATCATAAGTTTTATAAGAATGCCTCAGAGCTTGTGCTCAACAATATGGTGATGATGCTTTGTATTAGCATGATTATTCTAACGAGAATTTCGTTTGACAAGGCATTAAGGCAGTTTGTTTTTGTGCTTGCCGGAACGATATTTGCGTTTTTAATACCGCTTATCATGCAAAAAGGCACGATGTTTCGAAAATTGACATGGACATATGCAGGAGTAGGAATAGTTGGACTCTTGTCGGTGCTTGTGGTAGGAGTGGCGAGCAGAGGAGCAAAGCTTTCTTTGACATTTGGTCCTGTTTCAATTCAGCCATCTGAGTTTGTAAAGATACTTTTTGTGTTTTTTATAGCATCCATGCTGTATAAATCAACTGATTTAAAGCAGCTTGGCCATAACAAAGCGGCGTATCGGCAGTGTTTGTGCTGATACTTGTTGCATCAAACGACCTCGGTGGAGCGCTTTTATATTTCTTTACATATCTGGTCATGATTTATGTTGCGACAAAAAGGTTTTATATTTTTGCCGGAGGTCTTGCGTTTGTGGGGCTTGGAATGTACGCTGGTTATCATCTGTTTTCACATGTGAAAAACAGAATTGTTGCATGGCTTGATCCTCTTTCTGTCATAGACAAGGCAGGCTATCAGGTGTGTCAGTCGCTCTTTGCCATAGGTACAGGCGGACTGTTTGGCTTTGGATTGGGGCAGGGACTGCCGAATAAGATACCTATTGTGTCAAAGGACTTTATCATAGCGGCTATCTCAGAGGAGATGGGCGGTATATTTGCTGTCTGCCTCATTATGGTTTGTGTCAGCTGCTTTCTTATGATATTTAATCTTTCCATGCAGATGAAGGATGCATTTTACAAGTATGTGGCGTTGGGACTTGGCAGTGTGTATGCGCTTCAGGTGCTTTTAACTGTCGGCGGCTCAACCAAGTTTATACCGATGACCGGTGTGACGCTGCCGCTTGTGAGCTATGGTGGCAGCTCGCTTCTATCTACGATGATTATTTTTGGAATGATACAGGGCATGTATATTATGCAGGCAGCCCCTGAAAAAAGGAGAAATATAGATGACAAGAGACGAAAGGACCATGAGACAAAAAACAGACAAAAGCAGACAGCTAAAGAGCCGGGAGCGCAGGGAAGTCAACAGAGAAGGAGAAAACCGGCAGCAGGCGGCAAAAACAGCACGAAGACACAGAAATAGAGAGTATGCGGTTGTTACATATTTTTTCCTTATAGTTTTTGTTGGATTGATAGGTTATTTCTTATATTTCCAGTTTGTAAAAAGCGACGAATTCATCAACAGTCCATACAATTCGCTGCAGGATCTTTTCTCTAAGAATGTAGTGAGGGGCGAGATACAGACTAAGGATGGACATGTCATAGCACGGACAAATGTCAGCTCGGATGCATCTGAGACAAGGGAATACCCTGACGGCAAGATGTTTGCGCATGTGGCAGGCTTTGCCGTAAACGGTAAGGCCGGGCTTGAAAAGCAGGAAAATTTCTCATTGCTTCGCTCACATGAGTTTTTCCTTGACCAGATAGTAAATGATATAAGCGGTAAGAAAAATACCGGTGATAATGTCATAACCACACTGGATTACGAAGCACAGGCGGCTGCATACAATGCACTTGACGACTATGAAGGTGCTGTCATTGCAATTGAGCCGAAGACAGGAAAGATTGCAGTTATGGTGTCAAAGCCTGATTATGACCCAAACACCATAGCAAGTGACTGGGAGAGCGTAAACGGTGAGGGCAGCACTTCTCTTTACAACAGGGCAACACAGGGACAGTATGCTCCGGGCTCAGTGTTTAAGATTTTTACAGCACTTGAGTATTATAACGAAAATCCGTCTACATACAACGACTACAGCTTTGATTGTGACGGCAGTATTACAAAGGACGGCTTTACAATCCACTGCGCCGGCAATAAATCACACGGACAGGAGGACTTAACAAAGTCGTTTGCCAAGTCATGTAACTCGTCATTTTCCAATATAGGTCTTTTGGTGGATAACAATAAGCTTAATACCTTGTGTGACGATATGCTTTTCAACAAGAATCTGCCTATAGCCTTTGATTCAAAAAAGAGTAAATTTGCACTGGATAACAATGCTTCGTCAGCTCTGACCATGCAGACCACGATAGGTCAGGGAAACACGCTTGTTTCACCGCTTCACATGTGCATGATTGCCGGTGCAATCTGCAATGATGGAAATCTGATGAGGCCATATCTGGTAGACCATACGGAAAATGCGAGCGGGGCGCTTGTGGAGCAGAATAAACCGGCTTCATACAAGCAGATTATGTCAAAGGATCAGGCAGCTTTTCTTCAGAATCTTATGGCAGCAGTGGTATCTGATGGAACAGGCGCAAAGCTAAGCGATCAGAGCTATGAGCCTTTGGAAAGACCGGAACTGCCCAGGTATCAGATTCTACAGACCAGACAAATGCCTGGTTTGTGGGCTATGGAAAAAGGATGGCTACAATGATCTGGCAATCGCAGTAATTGTGGAGGATTCGGGTGCCGGAAGCACATATGCGGTGCCGGTGGCAAAAAAGGTATTTGATAAATATTTCAATGAATAGGCTTGTTGCACTTTTTTTAGAAGTAGGTTATACTTAAGTGTAATGACAGACGTTATCGTTCATATTTCGCTTGAACTGACAGATAGCGTTTAAACCACACTTGGAGGAATGGCAATGATAGAAGCAACGAGCTGTGGCGGTGTGGTAATCTTTCGTGGCAAAATATTACTCTTATACAAGAACTACAGGAACAGGTACGAGGGGTGGGTACTGCCCAAGGGAACTGTGGAATCTGATGAAGAGTACAAGGACACTGCAATCCGTGAAGTGAAAGAGGAGACTGGTGCCAGTGCAACGATAATCCAATACGTGGGTAAGAGCCACTATTCTTTTACCGTGCCACATGATACAGTGGAAAAGGATGTACACTGGTATCTTATGATGGGCGAAAGTTATTATAGTAAACCGCAAAGAGAAGAGTATTTCATGGATTCAGGGTTTACAAGTATCACGAGGCATATCATCTGCTCAAGTTTGCAAATGAGAAGCAGATACTTGAGAAGGCTTACAATGAGTACCTGGATTTAAAGAAAAGTAACTTATGGGGGACACACAAAGTATTTATTAGTATTATTTAAAAAGCAGTTTTAAAAACTGCTTTTTGAGGTTTTGGAATGAATGGTATGAGGATTTATTTGTAGGAGAGTCTGTTACCGGAAAGATAAAGAAAATCAAGTGGAAGATAGAGCATAATGCCGGCATGCTTCACACATACATCATCACGTTCCGTCAAATGAGGAAAATCTTTTGGATATCATTCCGACAAGAGAATTGCTGCAAAAGGGATATCCTAAGAAGAATCTGCACATAATCGCAGTAGCGGGTAATTATGATGAGGCGCTTTTGCTGGTCTGTGATATTGTTAATGAGACATACGAAAATACAGGTAAAACAGATGTGAAGAGCTATTTAAAGAGCAGACGGAGGAAATAGATAGATGATATTTACGATTTTAAAGGTCATAGGCATCATACTCCTTGTAGTGCTTGCTCTTATACTTACAGCGCTGCTTTGCGTACTGTTTGTGCCGGTCAAGTACAGGGCTGTCGGAAGCTTTGACAATACAGACATAAGAGCAAAAGCACATGTGTCATGGCTTTTTCATTTGTTTGCACTGCATATAGAGTATGCACAGGAGACTGACGGATATATAAGGCTTGCTTTTGTGAAGAAGAAGCTGTTTGATAATTATGAGGCTTTGGATGATGACGATATGGATGAGGCAGCTAAAACTGAAACAGAAGATAAAGTCAGTGAAAACACCGTGGATGAGCCTCAAATACCGGCAGATGAGTCAGAACACATCGCAGATGAACAGACAGAGAATGAAAGCACAGCACAGACTCATAACGAGCAAAGGACAGTAACTGATGAGAATCAGCATATAAAACAACAAACTAAGCTCACTCATCAAAAAACGTATAAAAAGCCACACAAAAAGTCACATAAAAAGCAATTTAAAGATAAGTCAGAAAAATAAAAAACTGTATCTATAAGCTAAAAAGAGAATACAGTGATGAGAGAAATAAAGCTGCTTTTTTACATCTGAAAAAAGAGCTTTTTATCATTCTTAAAAGAATATGCCCAAGGAGGCTTAAGCTTACAATGGTTTATTCAACCGGCTCGCCGGATACAACAGGCATTTCATTAGGTATTTTAGCATGTTTCCTGTCGGCTATACAAACAGATGGCGGATTACACCCGATTTCGAGAAGTGAAAATCCATATGCAAAGGGCAGCTTTGATATAAAGGGGCATGTGATAGTAATAAGTATTTTAGCGGCAACACTTAGAATTTTATTTGATAAAAACTGCCGCAGATTATATAATAGGATAAGCAGATAGGAGGAAGATATTATGGCAGATAATAGTTTCAATAACACGGTAGAGTCACTTTTTAAGGGGATGGACAGCTTTATCACTACAAAGACGGTGGTTGGTGATGCGATTCATATAGGGGATACAATCATACTTCCGCTTGTGGATGTGTCGTTTGGAGTGGCAGCAGGAGCATTTTCGGCAGAAAAGAAAAATAACGGAGCCGGTGGTATGGGCGGAAAGATTCAGCCTAGTGCAGTGCTCGTTATCCAGAATGGACAGACAAAGCTTGTCAATGTAAAGAATCAGGACGGCATGACAAAGATACTTGATATGGTGCCGGACATTGTAAGCCGTTTCTCAAAGGGAAAAAATGATGACCTTAATCTCGACGATGTAAAGGTAGACGAGGCAGAGGACGATAAGCAGGATTAATTTCATATATGAAAGCAAATAAAAAGGACATCCAAACGGATGTCCTTTAAAATTCAAAAGATTCAAAAATAAAGACTAAGCTCTCTCAACTTTGCCAGATCTTAAACATGAAGTACATACATATAACTTCTGTGGAACTCCATTGACCTTGCAAGAAACCTTCTTAATGTTTGACTTCCAAACATGATTTGATCTTCTATGAGAATGGCTGACATTATTTCCATAATGAACACCTTTTTCACAAATTGCACATTTTGCCATGATATTGCACCTCCTTGCATTTCACTAAGCTTACCATACTCTTAAGCTCACAACAAATGTATTCTATCAGATTAAAATAAAGAATGCAAGGATAAAATATAAAAATATTTGCTTTTTGTGAAAAAAAAGGTATAATAACATTAGCTACGTCACAATATGATGGAGGTATATATTATGAAGGGACAGATGGATACCCAATATGGACAAATTTTAATTGATACAGATGTTATTGCAACCTATGCAGGCTCTGTAGCTGTAGAGTGCTTTGGAATAGTAGGCATGGCAGCGGTCAACATGAAGGATGGTCTTGTAAAGCTTTTAAAGAGAGATTACCTGAACCATGGAATAAATGTAAAGGTAGATGAGAACAACGAAATTACCATTGATTTTCATGTAATAGTAGCGTATGGTATTTCAATCGGCACTGTTTCGGACAATCTTATCGAGACGGTTAAGTACAAGGTTGAGTCATTTACAGGAATGAAAATTGCAAAGATCAATATTACGTTGAGGGCGTAAGGGTAATTGATTAAGGAGGACTACAAAAAGTGGAGATCACAAGCATTAATTCAAAGCTCCTTGCAAGGATGTTTCTTGCGGGAGCCAAGAATCTTGATTCAAAGAAAGACTGGATAAATGAGCTGAATGTATTCCCGGTACCGATGGTGATACCGGAACAAATATGACAATGACAATCATGTCTGCAGCCAAGGAGGTCAGCTCGCTCACAAATCCTACCATGGCAGAGCTTGCAAAGGCTATTTCATCAGGCTCTTTAAGAGGCGCCAGAGGAAACTCGGGTGTTATCTTATCACAGCTTTTTAGAGGCTTCTGCAAGGTTATAAAGGAATACGATGAAATAGATGTCACTATTCTTTGTGAGGCATGCCAGAAGGCGGTTGAGACAGCTTACAAGGCAGTTATGAAGCCAAAGGAGGGAACTATCCTCACAGTGGCAAAGGGCGCAGCAGAAAAGGCTCTGGAGCTGTCAGACGATACAGAGGATGTTGTCACATTTGTTGAAGAGGTTATAAAGCAGGCTGAGTATGTGCTTGACCAGACACCGGAGATGCTTCCTGTATTAAAGCAGGCAGGTGTTGTGGATTCGGGCGGACAGGGACTTGTTCAGGTATTAAAGGGAGCATATGATGCTCTTATCGGCAAGGAGATTGACTATACAATCGAGGGCGCACCAACAGGAGCAGCTCCTGCAAAGATTTCGGCTGAGACAGAGGCAGAGATTGAAGTTTGGTTACTGCACAGAGTTTATTATTGTACTCAATGCGCCAATGTCAGACAATGAGGAGCACGCATACAAGGCATTCCTCGAGTCAATCGGTGACTCTATAGTCGTTGTAGCTGACGATGAGATCGTAAAGACTCACGTACATACAAACGACCCTGGACTTGCACTGCAGAAGGCACTTACCTTCGGTTCACTCAGCAAGATAAAGATCGACAATATGCGTGAGGAGCATCAGGAAAAGCTCATCAAGGATTCACAGAAGCTTGCAGCACAGCAGAAGGCTGAGGAAGAGGCTTATGAAGCTGCTCAGGCTGATGAAAAGACAAATAACATGCCTGCAAAGGAAATGGGCTTTGTATCTGTTTCAATCGGAGAAGGCATGAATGAAGTGTTTAGAGGCCTTGGAGTGGACTATCTCATAGAGGGTGGTCAGACCATGAACCCTAGCACAGAGGATATGCTCAACGCTATCGAGCATGTAAATGCAAAGACAGTATTTATCCTGCCAAACAACAAGAATATCATCATGGCTGCAAACCAGGCAGTAGACCTTGTTGAGGATAAACAGATTATTGTTATCCCTACAAGACTATTCCACAGGGTATCACAGCACTCGTAAATTATATCCCTGACCACAGTGCCGAGGAGAATAAAGAGCAGATGATGGCTGAGATAGAAAATGTCAAGACAGGACAGGTGACATATGCAGTCCGCGATACTGAGATTGACGGAAAAACCATCAAGCAGAACGACTTCATGGGAATCGGAGACAAGAGCATCCTTCTGTTGGAACAGACTTAATGGCTACCACACTTGAGATGGTAGATGCCATGGTAGATGAGGATTCAGCGATTGTCAGCATCTATTTCGGAAGCGATTCTGATGAGGACTCAGCTAATGAGATTGCAGCAGCAATCGAAGAGAAATATCCTGATGTAGAGGTTGAGGTCAACGATGGCGGACAGCCAATCTACTATTATGTTATTTCTGTAGAGTAAGGCCCTTTAAAGAATATAAATGACATTTATTATATTTAGGAGCAAATATGGATATAGCTTCACCGATTACTGCGGTTAAGGGAATCGGGGAAAAAACACAAAAAGCATTTGCTAAAATGGGAGTATACACCGTTGGTGATATACTCCTTCATTTTCCCCGGAATTATGTAAAGTTTCCGGAAATAACGGATATTGATGAACTGAATAATGTAAATGAGAGCAGCACCTATGCCATCCATGCTGTGATTAAAAAGGCACCTGTAGTGAAAAATACAGCGAGAATGCAGATTACATTGCAGGATATCGGCTCGCCCGGGCATATGATACAGCTGGTATGGTACCGTATGCCATACCTTAAGGCACAGCTTGTGCAGGGGAGACATCTTATATTTTACGGACATATTAAGCCAAAGGGCGGCAGATATGTCATGGAGCAGCCTGTGGTGTATGAGGTGCAAAAGTACGAGGCTATACGCGATACACTGCAGCCTGTGTATTCCGTGACAAGCGGTGTGACAAACAATCTGATAGTGAAGACGATAAAGGAGACTCTGTCACATGATACACTGCTGTCAGATTATCTGCCTAAGGATATAAGGCACAGATACGGCTTTTGCGAGTACAATTATGCCATGAAGCAGATACATTTCCCTGATGACTTTGACGCGCTTTGTGGAGGCAAGAAGACGGCTTGTTTTTGATGAGTTTTTTCTCTTTATCATGG
>ENA-OQEN01000856-OQEN01000856.1-human-gut-metagenome-genome-assembly--contig:-NODE-856-length-12360-cov-2.737513_pt1 | contig 12360 bp, 14 predicted proteins | sample MGYA00242791_ERZ504627 | MGnify/ENA primary metagenome ERZ504627 (study PRJEB26092, sample SAMD00036316) | human gut metagenome | host: Homo sapiens | study: EMG produced TPA metagenomics assembly of... | reverse complement strand
CCACCTTTAAATACTTTGGTTCCTTTGGATTGATTTCAATTTTTTCTCGGATGCGGCGGATGTGCACCGTAACCGTTTTTTCACTGGAATAGGAGGCTCGTTCCACACCGCCTCATAAATCTGCTGCGTCGAGAGCACATGGCCAAGATTGCGCATCAGGTATTCCACAATGCCGTATTCCCGCGCTGTCAGCCGGACCGGTTCTCCGTCAAGCGTCAGCTCTTTGGCCACGGTATCAAGCGCAAGGCCGCCGGTGATAATCACGCCCTCCTTCGACTCAATGCTGCCCAGCCGCACATAGCGCCTAATTTGAGATTTTACGCGCGCCATCAGCTCCAGCGGATTAAATGGTTTCGTCACATAATCATCGGCGCCGAAGCTCAAGCCTGTAATTTTATCAGTATCCTCACTTTTAGCCGAGAGCAGGATGATTGGAAAGTTATGCTTTTCCCGCATTTTTAGCGTTGCGGTAAGGCCATCGATATTCGGCATCATAATATCCAGGATTGCGCAGTGGATCTCTGTGTTTTCAACTGCCTTAAGAGCTTCCTGCCCATTCATTGCACGGATGGTATGATAACCCTCCAGATTTAGATAGATCTCCACCGAATCCAGGATCGCCTTATCGTCATCGCAGACCAGAATATGATACATAAAATTGTTTCCTCCCGTTTCCTTCCGGTATTTTCATCAGGGTTTCCTTTAAAAACGTCCCCTTTAGTATACCAGAGCACCCATGAAAAGCAAACAATCACCTGCCTTCCTTTTCTTAGGATAGCAGGCGATTGTTACATTTCAGGCGGAGAATTCTTACGAAATCCTTACAATTCTTCTTCTTTTCCATTATGGAACCATGGGCCGCCAGCAGAGCGGTCACACCGTTTTCCGCGTTACCGTTCCTGAAAAGGTTGCCGTATGGCAAGATGCGCAGCAAACCAATTTGTTGCGGGGTTTCCGGGAAAAAACGCGTTGATCCCCGTTGAGCTCGCGCTCATACACTCGCACAAACAAAAATGCGGCCTGTTTTATGTGCGGAACTGATAGCGGTATAGCTGCGCATAGATTCCATCTTGCGCCAAAAGTGAATCATGCGTGCCGCGCTCCTGAATCCCCTCATCCGTAAATACAATGATCTCATCGGCATTTTGATGGTGGAAAGCCGGTGCGCAACGATCAAAGAGGTTCTCCCGCGCGATAATTCCTCCAAGGATTCCTGAATCAGCATTTCGGTCGCATTATCCAGCGCGGAGGTCGCCTCATCCAAAATTAAAATTGATGGGTTTTTTAAAAAGACCCGCGCAATGGAGATACGCTGCTTTTGCCCGCCGGAGAGCTTCACGCCTCGCTCACCAATGTAGGTATCGTATCCCTCAGGGAGCGACATAATATAATCATGGATATTCGCCTTTTTCGCCGCTGCAATCAGTTCCTCCTGCGATGCGTCTAAATTGCCGTATGCAATATTTTCCCGGATTGTCCCTGTAAAAAGGAACACATCCTGTGCGACCATGCCGATATTCCGTCGCAGGGAGGTGCGGGTCATCTTTGTGATATCCTGCCCGTCGATCAAAATTCGGCCTTCGCTCACCTCATAAAAACGGGGAATCAGATGGCAGAGCGTTGTCTTTCCGCCGCCGGAAGGGCCGACCAAAGCAACCGTTTTGCCCTGATCGATGTGCAGCGACAAATCTTGGATGATATATCGGCCGCTTCCCTCTTCCTTTTCCCCTTCATATTGAAAGCTGACGTGGTCAAAATCAATGGCTCCGGCAAGCTGATGAACATCTGAAGCGTTTGGCTCCTCTCTCTCCTCCTCCTGCGCCATCAGCTCCTCAAAGCGCTGGAAACCGGTGATTCCATTCTGATACTGCTCAAAAAAGGCTACAAAACGCTTGATGGGGTTTAGAAAAGAATTCACATACAGCAGATAGGCTGCAAACTCCCCTGCGTCGATCCGATCTTGAAAGAAAAACAGCCCTCCCGCGACCAACACCAGCAAGTAGAGTACATCCGTAAACAGTGTGCTGCCGGTGGTAAACACCGCCATGATTTTATAAGCCGCGCTGCGCGCTGAAACAAAGCGCTGGTTTTGCCGCTCAAACTTCCATGTTTCATGCTCCGCCCCCGTGTATGCACGGGTCACGCGAATCCCAGCGATGGAATTCTCCAGCCCTGCGTTCACCTCCGCGATCTCTTCGCGCGATTTGGTAAAGGCCGCTTTCATATTTTTACGCAGCCGCATGGAGAAATAGATGATAAAGGGGAGGGTTAGGAAAATAATCAACGTCAGCGGCACATTAATGGTGCAGAGGATTGCAAACGAGGCTACCAGCATAACCAGCGATAAAAATAAATCCTCCGGCCCATGATGGGCAAGCTCTGAGATATCCATCAGATCGTTGATGATGCGTGACATGATGCTGCCCGTCTTATTTTCATCATAAAAAGAAAATGGCAGCTTTTGCAGCTGCGGAACACATCTCTGCGCATATCCGCCTGCATTCTGACCCCCACTATGTGTCCATAATAGTTTACAAAATAATTAAACCCAGCCTTGAGCAGATAAATGCCCAATAACACCGCCGACCAAATCAGCAGCAGCCGCAGATTTTTATCCGGCACATACTCATTGATGATATTTTTTGCGATCATCGGGTAAAACAGGTCGCACACAGCCAACAGAAAGGCAAAAAACAAATCGGCAAAAAAAAGCTTGCGGTGCGGTTTATAGTAGTCGATAAAACGGCGAAGCATTTTGTCCGTCTCCCCCTCCTGTGTAAATTAGCATTAGGGTAACATGGATCCTGTAAAAATTCAACAGCCTATTTTGCGGAAAGCCTCATTGGGGGAAACTTCTCGTTTGCCAATACTCGACGTGTTTTGCAATTCGTGCTATACTGATTCAGAAATCAGACGGCCGGCCGGCTAACACCGTCCCCTTTGCCTTTTCCTTATATATATATCACCCGGGAGGGATTTTTTTGAACCATACAATTGCCGCGATCGCTACGCCGCAGGCGGCAGGCGGCATCGGCGTGATACGAATTTCAGGGCCAAAAGCGCTGCAAATCGCCGATGCGGTTTTTCAGGCGGCGAGCGGGCTGCCTTTGGCGCAATCCAAAGGCTACCGTGCGCATTTTGGCCGAGTTTTCCATGAAAGTGGACCGATCGATGAAGCCATCGCTCTGGTTTTTCGAGCGCCGCACAGCTACACGGGTGAGGATGTGGTAGAACTCTCCTGCACGGTGGCCTCTTTCTGCTTCAGCAGGCGTTGCGTGCGGTTTTTCAGGCGGGTGCAAGCCCGGCAGCCGCAGGTGAATTTACACGCCGGGCCTTTCTGAACGGCAAAATGGATCTTACGCAGGCAGAATCTGTGATGGGGCTCATCGGCGCACAGGGTAGCCAGGCAGCCCGTGCTGCGCTGAGTGCGCATGATGGAGCGCTCAGCCGCGAGATCCACGCAGTTTCCCAATCCCTTTTAAAAGACGCCGCGCATATGGCCGCTTGGGCGGACTATCCGGAGGATGAACTGCCGGAGCTGAATATAAACTCCCTAAACCACGATATTGCACAGGCCCGGCAGAGGCTCTCCGCCCTTTTGGCGCAGTTCGATACCGGGCGCGCGGTGACACAGGGCGTTGATACCGTGATTTGCGGCCGGCCCAATGTGGGAAAATCCACACTGATGAATCTCCTCACCGGGGAAGAACGCTCTATCGTCACTTCCTATGCAGGCACTACGCGGGATATCGTGGAGGAAACAGTTCGTCTCGGTAGCCTGTTGCTGCACCTGGCGGATACGGCCGGCCTGCGGGAAACGGACGATCCGGTAGAACAAATCGGCGTTACGCGCGCACGGGAGCGGTTAGAGCGCGCCCAGCTGATTTTAGCCGTATTCGATGCAGGGGAACCTTTGAACGAAGAAGATCTTCGCCTGCTAAATGCCTGCCAGGGCCGCCCCTGTATTGCGATCATTAATAAATCGGATCTTTCCCAGCGGCTGGACGCTGGATGCGTAAAGCGGCTGATTCCGGAGACCATTTTCATTTCCGCCGCACAGGGGGAAGGGTATGGTGCGCTCTCCGACGCTGTTGCCCGCGTGTTGGGAACACAGGATTTCGACCCTACCGCTCCCCTACTTGCAACGGAACGCCAGAGGGCCTGCTGCATCCAAGCACTCTCCTGTTTGGAGCAAGCGCTTGAGGCAATCCATGTGGGGATGACGCTCGACGCTGTAACCGTATGCGTCGACGGCGCGCTCTCCGCCCTGCTGGAATTGACGGGAGAAAAGGCAAATGAAGCGATTGTAAACGAAGTCTTTTCAACCTTCTGTGTTGGAAAATGACATATATATCTATATCTACCTTTCTATGGAGGAGTTTGTTTGGAATACTTTGCAGATACCTTTGACGTCGCTGTGATCGGCGCGGGCCATGCCGGGATTGAGGCAGGCCTCGCGGCGGCAAGGCTCGGCTGTAAAACGGCTGTTTTTACCATGAATTTGGATTGGGTGGGCAATATGGCTGTAACCCTTCGATTGGCGGCACTTCAAAAGGCCATTTGGTGCGCGAGATTGACGCGCTCGGCGGCGAGATGGGCCGCGCGGCGGATGCGAACACCTTGCAGAGCCGGATGCTCAATGTTGGAAAGGGCCCTGCCGTTCACAGCCTGCGCGCACAAATTGACCGGCGTGCCTACACCGCTTATATGAAGCATTGTCTGGAGCGGCAAGAGCGTCTTTTTTTAAAGCAGGCGGAGATTGTCTCCCTGATGAAAACGGCGGCAACCGCGGAAGCACCCGCTATTTGGAGGCTAAAAACGCGGCTTGAGGCCATCTATCACGCTAAAACAGTTATTCTGGCAACTGGAACCTTTTTGGCTGGGCGTGTTTATGTGGGTGACTGCTCCTATGAAAGCGGGCCGGACGGGATGTTCCCTGCCACAGAACTCGCCAATTCCTTAAAGGAGTTAGGCATTCCTACCCGGCGCTTTAAAACCGGCACGCCCTCCCGGGTAAACCGGCGGAGCGTCGATTTTACAGAACTGGAGCCGCAGCCGGGCGATGAGCATACGGTGCCCTTCTCCTTCGCTACAGCGCAGCCGATTCAAAACAGCGCGCTTTGCTACATTACCTATACCAACTCGGATACCAAGCAAATCATTTTGAATAACCTGCACCGCTCTCCACTTTACGGCGGCAAAATTGAGGGAGTGGGGCCACGCTATTGCCCTAGCATTGAGGATAAAATTGTCCGCTTTGCGGATAAGGAGCGCCATCAAATTTTTATTGAGCCTTGCGGTGCGCAAACGGAGGAGCTCTATTTACAGGGGCTCTCTTCTTCCCTTCCGGAGGATGTTCAACTCAAATTTTTGCACAGTATCCCCGGCCTGACTCATTGCGAGGTGATGCGCAGTGCTTACGCGATTGAGTATGACTGTGTTGATCCGCTTGCCTTGCGGCCAACGCTGGAGTTTTTGGATTTAGAGGGGCTCTACGGCGCCGGGCAGTTTAATGGCTCCAGCGGATATGAGGAGGCTGCCGCGCAGGGGCTGATCGCGGGCATCAACGCCGCCCGCAAGCTTCAGGGTAAAACACCTGTCATTTTAGACCGTGCTTCCTCCTATATCGGCACATTGATTGATGACCTCGTAACCAAAGGCTGCTCCGATCCATACCGGATGATGACTTCTCGCTCGGAATACCGTCTGATCCTGCGGCAGGATAACGCTGACCTGCGGCTGACACCTCTCGGCTATGAAATCGGTCTGATCGACGAAGAGCGATGGCATCGTTTTCAGGAAAAGCGCCGCTTGATCGAACTGGAACAAAAGCGTGCGGAGGAAACCGTTCTTTCCCCTTCTCCCTCGTTCAATGATCTGCTTGTTTCACGTGAAACATCTCCCATTCAGACAGGCGTCCGTTTAAGCGAACTGCTCAAACGCCCACAACTCAACTATCGCCTGTTAAAGCCTTTTGATCCAACACGGCCCAATTTTCCGGATGAAATCTTTGAGCAAGTGGAAATCGGTTTGAAATATGAAGGCTATATCAAACGTCAGCAGGCACAAATTGATGAAATGCGCCGTTTGGAGGGAAAAAAGCTTCCAGAGGGAATCAATTTTCTATCCATTACCGGGTTGCGAAAGGAAGCGCGTGAGAAGCTTCAAAAAATTCGTCCGGAAAACGTTGGGCAGGCTTCCCGCATTTCAGGCGTGAGCCCGGCGGATATCTCTGTCCTTTTGATCTATCTTGCATCCGGGCAAAAACGTAAGGATGCCTGTCAGAGCAATCCTACTACTCAACAGGAAGGCGGGTCTCGTTATGATTGATATAGAAACCCTGCGCCGTGGCGCTGCACGGTGGAAAGTGGAGCTGGATGAAACCGCGTTATCCCGTTTTGACGCCTATGCCGCCTTGCTCCTTGAATGGAATCAAAAAATAAACCTCACGGCAATTAAGGAGCCGGATGGAATAATCGCCAAACATTTCATCGACAGCCTCGCCCTGCTCTCCTTTTTTCGCCGACTGAAGGCGCAAAAGTGATTGATGTGGCACGGGAGCCGGATTTCCAGGCCTTGCGCTTTTGATTGCCCGCCCTGATCTGCAACTGACGCTCCTGGACAGCACAAAAAAGAAGCTCCTCTTTTTGGAACAGGCGCTCTCTTCGCTTGCCCTACAGGCGGAAACATTGCACCGGCGTGCAGAAGAAGCGGGGCAAGATTCTCGATACCGGGAGCAATTTGATTTAGTTACTGCGAGAGCCGTTTCTAACTTACGCGATCTGAGCGAATATTGCCTGCCCTTTGCCAAGCCGGGTGGTTTTTTTACCCCGCTTAAAGCAGGGATATTGACGAAGAACTCACACAGGCAAAACCTGCAATCTCCCTTTTAGGCGGTAGCTTAGAGCGCCTGGAGCGTTACGAAATCGATTCAGCGGGCAGCCGCAGCCTACCAATCATTCAAAAAATATCGCATACTTCGCCAAAATATCCGCGCCCTTCTGCTCAAATTGCCAAAAAGCCGCTGGTATAATAGAGAAAAAGCAGTTTTCAGGCTGTTTTTACACGATCAAAAAAACTGGACTTTTTCCCTCCTGCCTGATAAGCTTGTCTTGTAAACATGGACAAGCCCAATCAGGAAGGAGGTTTTTATATGCCTTGTTAAAAAAGTCCCCTCCAAAACCAAAATCCGGCGGTTCGATCCTTATGATTCCAGAGCAAGAAATTATGCCAAACCCCACGCAGCCACGCCGCCATTTTGACCGCCAAGAGCTTGCAAATCTTGCGCAAAGCATCCGTGCAAATGGCATTTTACAACCAATTACCGTTCGGGCGGTGCCTGGAGGCTATGAGTTAATTGCCGGGGAGCGACGGCTTCGCGCGGCCCGATTAGCTGGATTAACACAAATCCCTTCCATCCTCATCAATGCAGATGATCGTAAAACGGCGATCTTCTCCCTGCTTGAAAATTTGCAGCGCCAGGATCTCAGCTTTTTTGAAGAGCTGACGCCATACAAAAATTGATGAATGTTTATGGCCTAAGCCAGGAGGAAACCGCGCGAAAGCTCGGTATGGCGCAATCCACGCTCTCCAATAAGCTTCGCCTCCTACGGCTGCCGGAAGAAATCCGACGCACCTTGGAGCAGGAACAGCTCACAGAGCGCCATGCGCGTGCTCTGCTCCGGCTGGAGACCACTAATCAAATGAAGGAAGCACTCGATCACATCGCATTGGAAAAACTCAATGTTTCGCAAAGCGAAAAGCTCATTGAGCAGCTTCTGAAAAACACAGATACCCCTGATTTGCAAAAAAAACAGAAGAAGGCACCCATTAAACTTTTCAAAGATGTTCGACTTTTTATAAACACTTTAAACCATGCAGTCGATACGATGAAACGGGCCGGAATTTCCGCTGACTCTTCCCGCAAAGAAACGGATGAGTATATTGAATATGTTGTCCGTATTCCCAAAACGGCGAAACGGTCATCCGCTCCTGCTCCGACAGTGCATGATTTTCCTGCCAATAACGCATTCGCGTTTTGGAATAAATTCCCCCATTTTTCCTGCGCTAAAAACAGCGCAAAACAAAGACCATATCTTTTCTCTTTCACACCCCACATCCGCAGTAACGGGACAGGTTGTTCGCCTGTCCCGTTATTGTTTTTTTATTTACAAAGATTCTTCTTTCTGTTTTCTAAGGCCTATGATTAATAACGAACCATTTTATTATGCGATTCTTTCGCATCAGTGAACAGGACCAATCGCAGTTTTCATCCCATATTCGTTAAAAACCTTGCAAGATCACCGATGGGACGCAATCTCAAAATGACAAAGCCGCAGGGTGAAGGCTGGCTAACGCCAGCTAAGCCTGAGAACGCAACTAGCGTGCGATTGACTTCCTTTGGCGGCTTTGTTTTTTTATTCACTGATGTTATCCTCACTGTACAAAGTGCAACACGGTTTTTTAGGGCATCTTCGGAGGCTGACTGCGTAACTTTCGTTGCCGGGTTGACGCCTACCAAGGACGATGATGCCGCCAGCGTTGATTTTGGCCGCTGACAGGCGTATTGCTCTTTATATACCGTGGTTAATGTTTCACGTGAACTTTTTTTCTTTTCACCTCTCTAATACAATCTATAGTAGGTCTCTTTCAAATTTTTAACAAGATCCTGTAATTTACTTTTTAATAACTTCTGTATGAGCTAATGTTTCACGTGAAACGAATTTTTACGGAAAGCTAACGGAAACCTTTCTTTCTCTCCTGCTTTGTGTTATAATTTGAAAGAATTCATATTGTGATAAGAAAATGGACATTTCAAGGAAGGGCCTGAGCAACAAAATGGGTAAAACAATTGCAATCGTCAATCAAAAGGGCGGCGTTGGAAAGACGACCACCGCCGTCAATCTTTGCGCATCGATCGGGGAACATGGCTTAAAAACGCTTCTTGTAGATATCGATCCACAAGGAAACTCCACCAGCGGCATGGGGCTGAATAAGCGCTCCATTGAAAAATCAACCTATGATATTTTAATTAACGGCGTCAGCGCATTGGAAACCGTCGTTTCCAGCCAATATGCCAATGTTGATATTCTTCCCGCCAACATGAGTCTCGCGGGAGCAGAGCTGGAGCTCGTTGAATCACAACGCCGGGAATCCCGGCTACGCACAGCGCTCGCCGAGCTTGTGCCTCTTTATGATTTCATTTTTTTAGATTGTCCCCCCTCTTTGGGCTCATTACGCTCAATGCATTATGCGCCTCAGACTCTATTATGGTTCCGATCCAATGCGAGTATTATGCCTTGGAAGCCTATCCCAACTGATGTCCACCGTTCGTCAGGTCAAACGTCTCTACAACCCGCATCTGGAGATCGAGGGTGTACTGTTGACGATGTATGATGGAAGGCTAAACCTGACCCAGCAGGTTGTGGACGAAGTGAAGCGCTTTTTCCCACAGAAGGTATATTCCAGCGTGATTCCACGCAATGTTCGCCTTTCAGAAGCGCCGAGCTTTGGCCAGCCGGTCATATATTATGACCGTTCGTCGCGCGGGAGTTCCGCATATGAAGAATTTGCAGATGAATTTTTGCGTTTAAATGGAAAGGGATGAATTCGTGTATGGCAGCAAAAAAAGGAGGCCTCGGGCGTGGGCTGGATGCACTTTTTGCAGATAACTCTGTGGAGGAAAATAGCTCAGCCAGCGCTGTAAAGCTCAGCCTCAATGAGATTGAGCCCAATAAGGATCAACCCAGAAAAACCTTTGATGAAAAGGCGCTCTCTGAGCTTGCGGATAGCATTGCGCAGCACGGCGTTATTCAGCCGCTTCTAGTTCGCCCAATGCCAGATGGCAGCTATCAGCTTGTGGCTGGAGAACGCCGCTGGCGCGCTGCCCGCCGGGCAGGGTTATCAGAGGTACCGGTTGTAATTCGTGAAATGAGCGATAGCGAGATGATGGAGCTCGCATTAATCGAAAATTTGCAAAGAGAAGATTTAAATCCAATTGAAGAGGCAGAAGGATTGCAGCAGCTCATTCATACCTATGGCCTAACGCAGGAAACTGCGGCTGCCCGTGTGGGGCGTTCCCGTCCTGCGATCGCAAATGCATTGCGCCTGCTCTCCCTCCCAACCCCAATTTTGGAATTAACTAGGGATGGAAAAATCTCAGCAGGGCATGCGCGCGCGCTTCTCTCCCTGAATGATGAAGAAAAAATGGTGGAAATTGCCGATCAGATCTTAAAAAAGGAGATTTCTGTTCGGGAAGTAGAGCGGCTTGCAAAGGCTGCCGCCAAAGAAAAAAAACAACCGGAAAACCACCCTCTCCGCCGGGATACCTTTTATGATGAAGTAGAGCTAGCCTTAACCAATTCACTCGGTCGCCGAATCAAGGTGAATCTAAATAAAAAGGAAAATCGCGGCACAATCGAGATTGAGTTTTTCGACCAAAATGATTTAACAGATCTTTCCAGGCTTTTAGATCCAGAGCACGATTAATCAACGGCATCTGCCGTTTATGATAGTAGAGAAGGGAAGAATACAGATGCAGCAATATGAAAAATTGTTTTCAGAGGGCCAAATTGGAACCGTCCAGCTAAAAAACCGAGTTGTCATGTCCCCCATGGTCTTGGGCACCGGCGGACTTGACGGTACACCCGGCGAACAGATGATGCAGTATTATGAGGAGCGCGCCAAAGGCGGCGTGGGGCTTATCATCACAGAGGCCACACGTGTTGATGAAAAGCATGGACCGCTTGCCCCCCGACAGCTTGCAATGAGCAAAGATCGACACATTGAGCCCTTTGCTAAAATGGTGAAACGAATCCATCGCCACGGCGCCAAAGTTTTTTGTCAGCTGCACCATCCGGCCGGCAGAACCTCTCTCTTTTGGTAGGAACATGGCGTCTAAGCGAGGCAATAGGCCGCCATTGGCATGGCTATTGGGATATTTTCTTTAAAGTTGCGCAGCATGCAGATATGGTGGAAAAGACAGGCCTACTGCCTCCAGTTGTAGCGCCCTCCCCTGTGCCCTGCCGGTTGCAAAAGCAAAAAACACGAGCGCTAAAGACAGCGGAGATCAAAGAGCTTGTCCGCGAATTCGGCGCCGCAGCGAAGCGGGTTCAGCTCGCCGGTGCAGATGGCGTAGAGCTGCACGGAGCGCATGGCTATTTGATCCAGGAGTTTTTAAGCCCTTACACCAACCGCAGAACAGATGAATACGGCGGCTCTTTTGATAACCGGATGCGTTTTATCACAGAGATCATTGCCGAAATTCGCCGCCAATGCGGCGCTGATTTTCCAATTATCGCCCGCATTTCTGTAGATGAATTCTATCGGGAAATTGGTGATCCGGCAGACGAAGGCATCACGCTGGATGAAGGAATCCGAATTGCCAAGCGGCTTGAGGAATGTGGAATTGATGCAATCGACGTTTCTAGCGCTACCTATGAAACCATGAATTACTGGCTGGAGCCGACTAGTTTTCAAACCGGATGGCGCAGCTATCTTGCCAAAACAGTGAAACAAAACGTATCCATCCCTGTTCTTGCCGCTAATTTGATCCGTTCCCCGGAACAAGCAGAGCAGCAGTTGAAAGAGGGAATTCAGGATTTTATCAGCCTTGGGCGCCCCCTGCTGGCTGATCCGGATTGGGCCAATAAGGCAAAAGCCGGCCGACCGGAAGAAATCCGTCGCTGTATCTGCTGCTTATGGTGCTTTGAAAGCATGCTGGATGGCGCTGTGCGGAATCGGCCTGGTCAATGCGCGTGAACCCTCGCACTTGTCGGGAGGTTGGCATCCCCAAGGAGCCAAAGAAAGATGGCGATGGTCGTATCGTGGCAATCGTCGGCGCGGGTCCGGCAGGTCTAACTGCCGCGGAGGTGTTGGGGAAACGAGGCTTCCAACCCATTGTTTTGGAAAAGGAGGCCTTTGTAGGCGGTCAGCTTCAGTTAGCAGATAAGCCGCCGCGGAAGGAAAAAATCGATTGGTGCTTTGAGGATCTAGAACGGGCGGCACGCAGAGCCGGCGCGGAAATCCGCTTGAATACAAAAGCAAACTCCGCAATGCTCAAAGAGCTCAACCCCTATGCAGTGATCATTGCAACCGGCGGGGATGCCATTCATCCCGTATTCCCGGTGCGGATCAGCCGCATGTCTGCACCGTAACAGAGGTTCTCAATGGCAGCGTAAAACTGGAAGGAAAACAGATTGCAGTGATCGGCTCCGGCATGACCGGCCTGGAAACAGCTGATCTGCTCGCAGAGCAAGGCAATCAAGTAACAATTATAGAAATGGCAGATCAGATTGCGCCCGGCACCTATCACCAGCATACGGAGGATATCCTCCCTCGCCTGAAAGCGCTTAACGTTGA
>ENA-OQEN01000854-OQEN01000854.1-human-gut-metagenome-genome-assembly--contig:-NODE-854-length-12378-cov-3.901886_pt1 | contig 12378 bp, 9 predicted proteins | sample MGYA00242791_ERZ504627 | MGnify/ENA primary metagenome ERZ504627 (study PRJEB26092, sample SAMD00036316) | human gut metagenome | host: Homo sapiens | study: EMG produced TPA metagenomics assembly of... | reverse complement strand
GCAACCTCTAGTCAGTATGTTTATTTAGTGAAGAGAAGAACGATACATTAATAGTCATAGCTATCAATCGTTGTTTACGAGCTTACCTTATGGATGTCTCAAGTTATATTGATTAACTTCTCTTCAGTGATATGATATCACTTCTAGATAAAATAAAAAACTAGAATTATTACTTGATTAACTTCTAGTTCTATAATACGAAAAGCCCTAATCGAATGGATTAAGGCTAACGAGATCAAGGTATTAAATAGCGGAATTAAGATAGCGTAAAACATATTCAGGGAGATTGATTATACTTCCTTACGAAAGTAGAAATTTACCGTTAATGTGGTCGTTGGACTGCTTGGTAATGAAAGTTCTGATTCAAATAGATTTACACTTGTAACTCCAAAGTCTGAAAATGATGTACGATTACAAGCTACGCTTGGCAAGCAGAACCCCACGGGCTTGCCCGTGGGAGTAGTCAGTTGGAGTGGACTGTGGCAGTGTATTCTACGTGCCAGCATTCGATCCAGGACATGATTTTGATAAAAGAGTCTAACTCAGCGAGTTAGGCTTTTTCACAATTCCTTTACATTTTCTGAAAAAATGTAACCTTTTAACTATATACGCTATAATGAAACTCATTGGAGGGGACAACATGAAAAAGAACAGCTATTTGTATCATGCTGGTACATCATTTTTCTTTTATTTCGCATTTGCATGTTACAATGCAATGCTTGCGTTATACTTAAGTGATATTCACTTTAATGCGCAGCAAATATCACTTATTACTTCATCAGCACCATTATTCTCAATCTTTGCCCAGCCTTATCTAGGAACATTGGCAGACCGCTTCCGTTCACCTAGAAAAGTATCTTTAGTGGCATTATTTATTACAGTAGTAATGAATGTGATCTTTATGTTCTCACATCAGCTAATTATTCTATTAATTACTAGTGCTTCTATTCTTGCCTTATTTAATGCAGTGACACCATTAACGGACAGAATTGGTGTTTCTTCACCTTATGACTTTGGTAAGATCAGATTATGGGGTTCTGTTGGTTATGCCATTAGTGCTCAGTTATGTGGTTTAGTTTATGATGTGATTGCACCTATTTCTATCTTCGTTATTTTCCTCTTTGGTACAATAACAGTTCTTATCTGTATCCTAAGAGTCAATGATCCAGAAGTAGTGCAGACAGAAACAAAAGTAGAATATAGCTCAAAAGAAGCCTATAAGAGCCTCTTTAAGAATAAACAGTACATTATATTCCTATTAGTCTCTTTTTTCTTCTGGGGCGCTTGTACAGCTAATTTTACATATATCTCAGTATTTATTAAATCAGTCGGTGGAACAGCATCTATGGTAGGTACATACCAGTTATTTGCAACACTCTTTGAAGTACCTGCCATACTTGCAACCGACTTTATTATTAAGAAGTTCTCATATAAACATATCATGCTCTTTGCATGTGTCATGTCTATAGTTAACTTTGTCTGGTATGCAACATTACCTAATCCAAATTTAATTGTGGCAGTATTTGTATTCAAAGGCTTATCTACTATTCTCTTTACTATGATTACAGTAAGATTAATCATGGAAATTGTAGAAGATAAGTATGTCTCTACAGCTTTTGGCTTACAGGCTACAGTAGGTAGAGGAATTGGTGCTGCAGTCGTTCAGTTAATTGGTGGAAAACTGATTGATAGCTTCTCTACAATGACACCATTCTATTTGTTTTTATCCGTATTAATTGTAATCGCTTTTGTTTTATCCTTAACTTTTAAAGAAAAAAAGCGCTTAGAATCATAAATCTTACAACATTATTAAATAATTCTTAATTAAAAAGAGCTGATATAATCGGCTCTTTTTTAAACTTCTTAATAATTTCTTAAGAAAGTTCTTTATTTTTTTGTATAGAGTGATATAATAATCATTGTCGAAAAGAAAGGGAGTGGATTACATGGATAAGAAGACTAAAGAAGTTGTAGATTTCATGATAAATCGTATTAAAACTCAGAAGACAATGTTTATTCCAGTAGTCGCTATTTCAGCATTTGCATTAGTAGGTTATGCAGCAGCTGATAGAACAGCGCCTGTTGTTCATTCAAATAAACTAGTAGTACCTTATGGTACAGAATTAAAAGCAAGTGATTTCACTGTATCAGATAATAGAGATACAGTAAGTGTTATCAAGACTGAAATTAATGATCATGCTTATCAGAAAGATCAGATTGGAACATATAAAGTGAATGTAACTGTAAAGGATGCATTCAACAACAAAACAACTAAAGAAGTTGAAGTTAAAGTTGTTGATACAGAAGCACCTGCATTAGAATCAGTAAATAATGATGGTTATGTTATTGATGTTGAGGCAAACGGCAACAATGATTTAAAACAGTACATCAAAGCAACTGATAATGTGGATGGTGATGTATCTGACTTCATTACTTTTGATCATAACTTAGATACTAAAGTTCTTGGTGAACAGGTCATCCATGCAACTGTTGAAGATAACGCAGGTAATAAAGCAGAAAAAGACTTTACATTCAATGTTGGTGATACAACTGCTCCAGAAATGAACTTAAAGACTGGTGATATTACTGTTAACTACGGTGATGCATTTGATATCAATAACTTCGTTGAAGTAAAGGATAACTATGATGTTAATCCGACAGTGACTGTAGAAGGAACTGTAGATACTAAGAATATGACTACAGTACAGCCAATCAAAGTGACTGCAACTGATAGTTCAGGAAACAAGACTTCAAATGATTATGAAGTGAAGGTTGCTGATAAGGCTGGACCAGTTATCACTTTAAAGAGTGATAATGTAGATGTAAAATATGGTACTTCATTTGATCCTAAGTCTAACTTAGCATCAGCTATTGATAACTTAGATGGTGATGTAACTGGTAAGGTTGAAGTATCTGGTAATGTGAATACAGCAAGATCTGGTTCTTATCGTGTTTACTACAGAGTAACAGATAATGCTGGTAATAGATCTGAAACAAGTGCAAAGATCAATGTATCTGCTGCACCAGTTGTAAAGATCAGAAATAACAGAGGCAACAGAGGTACAGGTTATAACTTCGGTGGTCTTGGCGGAGGCGCTGCACAGGGTGGTATCGTTGGAACTGCTCGTTCAAGACTTGGCTGTGCATATCGTATGGGTGCTTCTGGACCAACAGTATTTGACTGCTCAGGATTTACATCTTGGGTTTACAGCAAGAATGGTAAATCATTACCAAGAACTGCTGCAGGTCAGTATAGTGGAACAACAAGAGTATCTAAATCAGGCTTAACTGCTGGTGACTTAGTATTCTTCGCTGGAACTTATAAATCAGGTATCTCTCATGTAGGTATCTATATTGGTGGCGGTCAGTTCATTCATGCTGCTAACTCTAAGACTGGTGTTGTTGTTTCATCACTTAATAGTGGATATTATTCATCACACTATGCAGGTGCAGGTAGAAGATAAGAAGGTTCAAAAGAACCTTCTTTTTTTTACATTGATGATAAGTATGGAGAACTTCTGTTGTGATATAGTGTGATAGTATTTATTGATATGTGATAGATGTATCTAATTCATTGATAAGATCATCTATAGATGAATATGTCTAGTTCTGGAAGAATAAGTTTCAGGTTAGAAACAATTCCTATAGCTGTTAAAGAACGAAAGAAAGTGATATATTCCTTTTCTGTTAGATTATCCTGTTCTAGGAAATCTATTAGATCATATATACTTAATTATCTTAATAATGTGATATCTCTGGAATATTCAAATTGATTGAGAATCTCATAGAAATCAGCACTCTCATGACTAAAAGCTATTTGATACTATCCTGTGGATAAATGATAGGAGTCTTGTCAAAAGATGCAATAATGTTTTCTTTGAATAAATCAATCATGGGATAATTAAGTGAGTTAAGGATAGCACCTATATTTTATATTGAGGTGGGGTTTTCTTCTGCTTTTTTAGATAAAAGGTTCAGCAATAAAAACAACTTTGTCTGGATCAGTTTCTACATACTTTGATTCAATGTTTAGTAAGGATTATTTTCTCTTTTTTGCTAAGTGTACGATGTTCAATAATTTGATTCATAGGTACCTCCTGCTATTCTTAATATCATATAGTCTAAAAAAGAACAAGAATAGAAAAAGGTCGAAAATATGGTGATATAAGGGCAGAAAAAAAGTCATACACGTTGTGTATGACTCATTTTTTATCCATTCAATGTATAGCCTTGTGAATAATAAACAACAACAGGCATACCAGTCGTAATTGTATTATACATAGTTCCTGCAAAACCTACAGGTAAGTTAACACAACCATGAGAACCACCATTGACATAAAGGTTGCCACCGAATTTATTTCTCCAGTTTGCATCATGGAATCCAATACCTCTATTGAATGGCATCCAATAACTTACAGGAGATTCATAAGGATACTTACCAGTTACAGGATCCTTAGTACCTCTTAATACTCTATTACGTTCTTTAGAATAAATATAATATGTACCAGCAGGAGTATAACGATCACGTGTCATCTTACCTGATACACAATCAGATTGAAGTACACACTGACCATTCTTATAAATCCATAAATGCTGACGTGATAAATCTACTTCAATATAGTTTCCACCTAGACCGTTATTCTCAGTAGATACTTCTTTTGCGCTATATACAGGTGCTCTCTTAACAGCCTTACCTGCACCTAATTCTTCTTTGATCTTTGCAATTTCTTCTGACTGGTTCATACGATATCCGTAATTACCACCACTTACACTTCTTGTACCAAGTCCAGTTGCATTAAATGTACGTGACTTACCAGCAGTATTTGCTTTTGAAGCAAGTGTGTAAACGAAGCTTCTCATACGCTTATTCCAGATTTCATCATTATAGCTATATGTTCCATCTTCATTCTTCACAAGCCATGTCAACAACTTTTCATGATTTAAGACTTCTGTCTGATTATTAGGTAGCTCATAAGTAATAGAAGTCTTTAAATACTTATTCAATGTTGCTGCTTCATTCTTAACAGTTTCAGTTGTCTTATCAGGAGACTTATAAGCATCTTTTACTTTAGAAATGTTTAAGTTCTCTTTCTGAAGACTAATTGCTTTGTTTACTGCTTCATAAACAGTTTCTTTATTTAAAGTATGTCCAGGTTTTTCTTTCAATACAGTAAAAGTCTGATTTTCATACTTTAAACGAGCATCTGTAGGTGCTACCTGATTTTCATCCTTTAGCTGCTTTTTTTCATAAAGAACAGTCTTTAACTTCTTTTCATCATAAGAAGCCTTGGTCTGAATTGTTTTCTTATTCCCTTTATGGTTGAATAAGTAGTTCTTGAACCATGTAAATGAATCCTGTTTCTTTAATAATTCTTCTACCTGTCCATCAGGAACATAACTCATATCGATTTCATTCGCTGAAATAGTATCAGTTGATTTGTTTCTGAATGTCATTGTTAGAGTGTAGTTCTTCTGATTTTCAGCAATCTTCTTTTCAGCATCCTCAGCACTTAACTTACCTACATTTACATTATTGATGTATGTAGACGGTAAGAAGCGATCGCGATAAGCTGTACCCATATGATTAATATAGAGGAATACTGATAATCCAAGAATTATCAAAATAGATACAATAATCGCGATAATTTTCTTTTTTCTGTGTATCTGTCATGTTATCTTTCTCTCCCTTATACTACCTTTCCTAATTCCATGATTATAACAAACATTTGTAAAAAGGTAAATCATGATTTGTGAAATGACTTAAAAATACATAACTTGTACAAAAGAAATTAGTTTTTACTTATTGTAAATTAGTAAAAAAATATTGAAATTTGTTTGCTAGTACATTGGATGTAGTGACAAAGAATATACAAAAAATCTGAGGGATAATTATGTTGATAAGTGCCAAAGTTAAATCAAAAGGAACTGAAAAGGAGTTTGGAAATACTTGATAGAAGCAGAAAGTGATAGTAAAGAAATAATAATATATTACTACATTTTCTGTACTGTATGATATGAGAAAAACGTTGTATATATCAATACTATTTAATTCTAGATAGTGATGAGGTGTTAAATGTATTAATATGTCACTTTTTTTCATAGTCAGTTAATATGTGCTATAATGTGGAAAAAGTGAGGTAATGCTATGAATATATACTATGAAGTACATGGAAATGGTTACCCGATTATCTTATTACATGGTAATCAGGAAAATAGAAAAATATATGATCAATTAGTTAAAGATCTAGAAAATGACTATCAACTTATCGCAATGGATTCACGTTATCATGGTAAATCTATTAAGAGTGGTCCTTTAACGCTAGATCGTATGGCTCAGGATGTGGTGGATGTCGCAAATGAACTAGATCTAGAGGCTTATGATGTCATTGGTTTTAGTGATGGTGCGAATATTGCACTCACACTAGCAGGTAAAGATGAACGCTTAAAACATATGGTACTTCTTTCACCTAATGCCACTCCAAAAGGTATTAAGTGGTTCTATCGTCTCCATATGTATATGACATTACTTTTATTACCGATATTCTGTATCTATGATAAGAGATCTAGAATACGTTTTAAGCTCATCTCATTTATGACGAAAGAACCGCATTTTACTGCAGACTATTTATCAGAACTCAAGATTCCAGCTTTATTACTATCTGGTGAAAATGATGTCATCAAGGATTCTGATTTCACTTTTATTCAGTCATCATTGCCTTATTGTGTACATAAGGTGATTAAGGGTTCACCACATTTCTTGTTAGGTGACCAATATGATAAAACATTAAGAGAAATAAGGGGGTTTTTATATGCCTGTCATCACGAAGCATAATGTATTAGATATAAAGAATGTTGTATTTGGAGAAGGAACACCTAAGATTTGTCTTCCTATTGTAGATACAACGAAAGAAGGTATTATTGATACTTTAGATTCTTATAAGGATTTAGATTATGATGTAGTAGAAATCAGGCTTGATTTCTATGAAGGATTAAAAGAAGGGCATTTGACAAACGTATTAGAAGAAATTAAGAAACATACAGATAAACTTGTATTAGGTACAATCCGTACTGTGAGTGAAGGAGGAGAAGGAGAACTTACTTCTCTAGAGTATATGCATTATATTAAAGCAATCTGTGATGCTCATGTTGATTTAGTAGATATTGAGTTATCGCAGGGATATGAATCTGTGATGGAACTCGTTCAGTATGCTCATAAGAAGGGTGTTCATGTTATTATGAGTGAACATCATTTTGATGAAACGCCATCAAGAGAAGATATGCAGGAAACACTAGAAAAGATGGAAATATTAGGGGCTGATTTACCTAAGCTTGCTGTTATGCCTGAAAGTAAAGAAGACCTATTAACACTTTTAGAAGCCACTCTTTATTCAAGTCAGCGTTTAGGAAAACCTATTATTACTATGTCCATGGGTAAACTAGGACGCTTATCACGTATGATGGGCGAATACTTTGGTTCATGTATGACCTTTGCGACAGCTAAGGATGCGAGTGCACCAGGACAGGTTCCTCTTGATGATTTGAAAAAAGTATTAGAGGTTCTACATGATTAATTTAGATCATGCGAAAAAGGCATTTGATAATTATGTCAATCGTTATGATCTCTCTATCCCACATATTCATCTTAAATATGTGCATTCTTATAAAGTAATGGATGTTATGGGTGAAATATGTGATATGAAAGGTAAAACTGAAGAAAAGGACTTATGTCTATTAATCGGCCTATTACATGATATAGGCGTTTTGAACAGTTTCGCTTATATCATTCTTTCCTAGATAGAGAAACAGTAGATCATGCAATGTATTCTTCTCATGTATTATTTGAAGAGGGGCTCATTAGAAAATTTATAGAAGAAGATACATATGACACAATTATTAAACATGCTATAGAACAGCATAATAAATACAAAGTAGAAGAAGGCTTTAGTGAAGAAGAACTTTTTTACATACATATGATTAGAGATGCAGATAAATTAGATCATTTTCGTGTTAAAGATGTAGAAAAGGATATAATCTTACTAGGGGTTACTTATGAGGAAGCAGGAAAAGAATCTATAACGGATGAAGTCTATCAACAGTTCTGTAAACATCAGCTTATTTATGCTCCTACAAGAAAAACACATCTAGATATGTGGATTTCTTATATCGCTTTTATATTTGATCTTTATTTTGATGAAAGTAAATCATATATTGAAAAAAATCACTATATTGAAAGAAGTTTTGATAAAATAAAAATAGAAGATCTAGAGATATTAAAGAAATATCGAGCGTTAGAAAAATGCGCACTAGAGTATATTAAAGGAGGATACAAATGAGTTTACCAAAGGATTTCCTATGGGGTGGTGCTTTAGCAGCTCACCAGTTTGAAGGTGGTGTATTAGACACTACTAAAGGTTTGAGTGTTGCTGATGTAATGACAGGCGGAAACGTATCAACACCACGTGTGATTACTGATGGAGTAAAGGAAGGATTATATTATCCAAACCACATCGGTATTGATTTCTATCATCATTACAAGGAAGATATCAAGCTATTCGCAGAATGGGCTTTAAATGCTTTAGAACATCTATTGCTTGGACAAGAATCTTCCCATTAGGTGATGAAGAACAGCCGGATGAAGAAGGTTTACAGTTCTATGATGATGTATTTGATGAATTATTAAAATATGGTATTGAACCAGTCATCACATTATCTCACTTCGAAATGCCTTATCATCTTGCTAAGGAATATGGCGGATTCATGAACAGAAAGACTATTGATTTCTTTGTAAAGTTCGCAGAAGTATGTTTCAAGAGATATAAAAATAAAGTCAAATACTGGATGACTTTCAATGAAATCAATAACCAGATGAACTATAAGAATGATATTTTCGGATGGACTAACAGTGGTGCTCATTTTGGAAACTATGATAATCCAGAAGAAGCGATGTATCAGTGTGGTCATTATGAATTAGTAGCCAGTGCAAAGGCAGTGAAGATTGGCCATGAAATCAATCCTAACTTCTTAATCGGTAATATGATTGCGATGGTTCCTATTTATCCATTCTCTTGCCGTCCAGCAGATATGGTATTATCTACTGAAATGATGCATCAGAGATGGTTCTTCTGTGATGTACAGTGCCGTGGTCATTATCCACGTTATGCATTAAAGATGTTTGAAAACAAAGGCTTTAACTTAGATATCACTGAAGAAGATAAAGAAGCTTTAGCTGCAGGTACAGTAGATTATATCGGATTCTCTTATTACATGACTAATACTGTAGACTCTACAGCACATATTGATGTTTCTAAATCTTTAGATGGATCTAGTGAACATTCAGTCGCAAACCCTTATATCAAAGTGTCTGACTGGGGATGGGCAATCGATCCAGAAGGTTTACGTTATGCATTAAATCAGATGTATGAAAGATATGAAAAACCATTATTTATTGTAGAAAATGGTTTTGGTGCAATTGATAAGAAGGAAGAAGATGGCAGTTGTCATGACCCATATCGTGTAGATACTTAAGAGCACATATTGAACAGATGAAAAAAGCTGTAGAAATTGATGGTGTAGATTTAATGGGGTATACACCATGGGGCTGCATTGACTGCGTCTCTTTCACAACAGGTGAAATGAAGAAGCGTTATGGATTTATTTATGTGGATCGTAACAACGATGGAAGCGGTACACTAGAAAGAAGCAAGAAAGATTCATTTGACTGGTATAAGAAAGTTGTTGCTAGCAATGGTGAAGATTTAGGTTAATTCGCTTTCAACATTGCGAAAAAAAGAAACCCATGAGAAATGCTTGACATTATGCTCGTGGGTTTTTATACTGTTTAAGGGTAAACATTCTTAGTGTTTATCAATAATTAAAAAAACGTTGATAAATTCAACATTTTTTCATGTTAATAAATTATTGGTGAGATATTTTTTTATCTCAAGCAAATTAGTTGCATATCCAACTAATTTAGACTAATATAGAATTAGAAAAGAATCTATTAGGTAGTTATTCCTAATAGATTTTCTTATAAGGAGGGTAAATAACATGGAGGTAATCAAGAGAGATGGCTCAAAGGTAGCCTTTGATGGAAGTAAGATTGAAAATGCGATTTTAAAGGCTATGCGCTATGGCAGCGGTATTGTGAAACCAGAAATCGCCTCAAAAATCTCACATGAAATTGAAGACTGGCATAAATCAAGTGGAGCAGCATCTATCAGTATTTATCGTATTGAAGGACAGGTTTTTGAAAAGTTAATTGAAAAGGGAGAAGTACTTACTGCCAAGGCTTATGAAGGCTACCGTAAAGTAAGAGAATTCCAGAGAGAAACGAATACAATTGATAATGCGATTTATGGTATTGTCAATCAGACTAATAAAGAAGCAATGGATGAAAACTCTAATAAAGATGCGACAGTCCTTGCGACTCAGAGAGACTTGATTGCTGGTGAATTCTCTAGAGACTATTGCCGCCGTTTGTTATTACCACCAAAGATTGTGCAGGCACATGATGATGGTCTTATTCATTTCCATGATATGGATTACTATATCCAGAAGATGCATAACTGTGATCTAGTAAACTTAAAGGATATGTTTGCGAATGGTACAGTTATTAATGATAAATTGATTGAAACACCTAAGTCTTTACAGACAGCATGTACTGTTGCAACTCAGATTGTTCAGCAGGTGGCTAATGGTCAGTATGGAGGACAGACAATCTCTATTTCTCATTTAGCACCTTATGTACGTGTATCATATAAGAAACACTTAAAGGCTGTAAGAAAAGAAGGCGAAGAAGTAGGTATTGATTATACTGAAGAACAGATTGAAAAGATCGCAAAGTCTCGTCTTCATGAAGAAATCAAAGCAGGTGTACAGACTATCCAGTATCAGATCAATACATTCTCTACTACAAATGGTCAGGCTCCATTCTTATCTATTTTCATGTATTTAAAAGAAGAACCAGACTATATTGAAGAAACAGCTTTATTAATTGAAGAAATCTTAAAACAGAGATATATCGGTATGAAGAATCCTGTGGGTGCTTATGTCACTCCAGCATTTCCTAAATTACTTTATGTATTAGATGATAATAATGTGCCTGATGATTCACAGTATCGTTATTTAACAGATTTAGCGGTTAAATGTGTATCTAAGCGTATGATGCCTGATTTCATCAGCGCAAAGATCATGAGAGAAAACTATGAAGGACAAGTATTCCCTTGTATGGGATGTCGTTCATTCTTATCTCCATGGAAGAATGAAAAAGGTGAATACCAGTGGTATGGTCGTTTTAACCAGGGTGTAGTTACACTTAACTTAACTGATGTTGGTTTATCAGCTAATAAGAATATGGATTCATTCTGGAAGATTCTAGATGAACGTCTAGATTTATGTTATGAAGCATTAATGTTAAGACATGAAAGCTTAAAGGGTACTCTTTCAGATATTTCTCCAATTCATTGGCAGTATGGTGCCATAGCAAGATTAAAACCAGGAGAAAAGATTGATTCATTATTAGATACTTGTTATTCTACATTATCATTAGGCTATATTGGCTTATATGAATGTGTAGTGGCATTAATTGGTCAGTCTCATACTACTGAAGAAGGCGATGCATTAGCTCTTGCAATCATGCAGAAATTAAGAAATGCATGTGATAAATGGAAGAAGGATACAGGTTTAGGATTTGCCTTATATGGTACACCAGCAGAATCTACTACTTATACATTAGCACGTGCATTAAAGAAGAGATTTGGTATCGTGCCTGGTGTAACAGATAAAGACTATATTACTAACTCTTATCATGTCAATGTAAGAGAACAGATTGATGCATTCTCTAAATTAGGATTTGAAGCGAAGTTCCAGAAGATTTCATCTGGAGGGGCTATTAGTTATGTAGAAGTGACTAATATGACAAATAACTTTGATGCCATGAAAGAATTAATTAACTATATGTATGAAACAATCCAGTACGCTGAAATCAATACTAAGTCTGACTATTGTCAGGAATGTGGTTATTCTGGAGAAATCTTATTAGATGAAAATAATGAATGGTATTGTCCTAACTGTGGTAATAGAAACCATAAGACATTAAATGTATGTCGTAGAACTTGTGGTTATCTTGGTGATAACTTCTGGAATAAGGGACGTACACAGGAAATCAAAGAACGTTTTGTACATTTAGACAATAGAGTATATCAGGAAAATAACTAAGAAAGGCCTTGTGTCATTAAGGGCTCAGGAGATAATAAAATGGACCCTGTAAAAAGGACACGATAAAAAAGGATATTTATTTCGTGACCCTGTTTTACAGGGTTTTTATTTTGCGTAGTATAATGATTATAGAATGGTGGTGTTATTATGGGAGTAAACTAT
>ENA-OQEN01000853-OQEN01000853.1-human-gut-metagenome-genome-assembly--contig:-NODE-853-length-12388-cov-4.203817_pt1 | contig 12388 bp, 23 predicted proteins | sample MGYA00242791_ERZ504627 | MGnify/ENA primary metagenome ERZ504627 (study PRJEB26092, sample SAMD00036316) | human gut metagenome | host: Homo sapiens | study: EMG produced TPA metagenomics assembly of... | reverse complement strand
GTGTGCTAAATGAAGATTGGGGAGCTTGATGGATATCATGCCAACCATGAGCAAGGCTCTGTGGGTATGTGTAGGAATATCGATTTTATTAAACTCTGTTTCGCTCTTTAGAGAGAAATAACCACATCTCTATCCCAAGGACAACGCCCCCGGATGCACACGGCAGGTCTGCGCCTTTGCCATAGCCTACATGGAGTTTAAAAAGCTGAACGCCAATGCGCCAATGCTTGTATATGATAAAGAAGCAGACTAAAAATGACAGCTTCCCACTGTTCCAGCAGAGCAAAGGAGTGCCCAAATAGGCACTCCTTTTTCATAGCTTGGTGGCTGCACCGCTAAAAAAGGGTTTCAAAGATTTCGGCGTATTGTTTTTCTTCTATTGAAAAGATTCCACTATAGGGTTGTTCTATAAGGAATCCGTTCTCATCCTCAAAGACGTAGACAACACATCCGCTCAGCCCGTCGGAAACCTCAAAGAAAATCTTTATAAACTTGTCTGTCATTGGAGAGTCATTATAGCTTTCGCCCGACTTAATGCGCACTGTTGATAAGTTGGCGAACAGATTGTCTATTTCTCTTTTATCAGTAATCGTTTCTCTTTCATCATCCCAAGAAATGCTCACTGAAATTACATCTGTCCTGTTTGGAAGCAAAAGGGCAGCATCCCTCTTTGTGTATTTCGATTGCGACATTGGCGCATAATTCAACGCCATAATTGCAAAAATCAAAGCTATAAATACGAGCAGAGCAACAGCGATGATTTTCAGCACATGCCGCATCCGATGGTTTCTGATGGCAAGCTGCGTGTTGATGCGGGACAGTTCTTTTGCCAACCGGTCTGGTTCCTCTTCGTTTTCCACTTTGGTTCCAAGAAGCTCGCTTACGGTCGTTTCGAGAATGACGGCAATTTTTATCAACTGTTCAGAATCGGGAACAGACATTCCTTTTTCCCATTTTGAAATGGTCTGTCTGACAACATGAAGATGTGATGCCAATTCCTCCTGCGAAAGACCTCGCTCCTTTCGCTTCAACCGAAGATTTTCATGAAGCACGGAAACACCTTCTTTCTCTAAAGATTTCATGCATAGTTTAGCAGGAACATCGCCGTTGCGGCAAGCAACGCAAAGTAACATTCTATGATTTGAAGTCACTTTGCAGCGTTGATGTGCTTTATCTGGTTTTCTCCACAGCTTCAGCAGAGGATAATATAAGAAATCCCCGATCGGAGTCGGGGATTTTTATATTGGCAGCAACGCGCAGTCCTTAGTCGAGCGCGGAGCTTCCTCTATTCGGGTTTGGACGCCAGCCGTCCATAAGCTTGTCGTTCTCCATGATAAAGGGCTCGCCGTATCCTGTCCCCATGAGGTGTCATATTTCCCCATAAGGTAATCGCTCAGCGCCGTTCGGTCCACAAAGCGCAGCATCCGGTACGGCTCCTGGAAGCGACCTTTTCTACAAAGTACAGCGTCCCGTCCTTCGCCGTCAAAAGTACGCCAACATGCCCGACAAACAGCAGAGATTCCTCCTCGGTCGGCTTATCGTGGAAGAATACCGTGATGAGGCGGATCCGTTCATTCTCCCGAAAGGTAACGCCGCGGGAAGCCCATTCCTCTTGTACGGTTTGCACATGACGCTTGATCTCCGTGGTATCCTCCGCCTTCATGGAGGAATACAGTGCGCGGAAATCTGCAAGACTGCTTCCGCCCAGCGCATCGGGATCTGTTTTCAGCGCTTCCTCGTCCACAAACAGCACATCTTCACCAGCATTGATTTGAGAGTCTGCGCTCACGGAGAGGAAGTCCCCAAACAGGTTCATGGCGGTGATCCGGCAGTTATAGCCCGGAAACGTCCCGTTCTTCGCCGTCCATTCGTCCTGCATCGCGTAAGTGTCATATTTCGTATACAGCAGCTCCGCTTTCTCAAAGCCATCCGTAAGCCATTCCTGCTTCACGCTGTCATGAAAGTGGTCCACACGGCGGAAAAAGCCTGAACACGCTCGTCTGACACGCCTATCTCGGAGAGCAGCTCCTTCAAAAGTTCCCTTGATCCGCTGTCGTTCAGGTTCGTGTACTCGATCCTATCCAATGCCGGTCGCTGCTCGGCTGCGCCGCAGCCTGCAAGTATGGCGGCAATAAGCACAATGCATAAAACGAGAATGCTATCCCGTCGTGATCTCATAGTCCTAATCTATCCTTTCTTTGGCGATTGCCCAGTTTGCTGAGGTTATTATAGCACCGAGCCATAAATCTTATGTTAAGATACAAAGTGTTGCGGCTTTTGCAGCAAGCAGCTTTCCTCACATCTCCAGGTGTTCTGCCATGAGAAGCATTATCTGGTGCAGGCGGCGTGTAGGAGTATCGAAGCAAAGAACGAAAAGCAAACGGACAACTCATGAGTGGCGCGGATAAATGGCCGCGCCTCCAATGATTGCTTTTAAAAAGGCGGCTACGGAGATGTTCCTCTCCGCAGCCGCATTACGGTTTGTCAGCGCTTCAGCAGCACCTTCAGATCCTCCTCCGGGGTGGTGACCGGAGCAATATGGAAATTCTCCACCAGATAGTTCAGCACACCCGGCGAGACGAACGCCGGCAGCGTGGGGCCGAGACGGATATTCCTGATGCCCAGATACAGCAGCGTCAGCAGGATACACACCGCCTTCTGCTCATACCACGAGAGCACCAGAGACAGGGGCAGGTCGTTGACCCCGCAGCCAAAGGCATCCGCCAAGGCCAGCGCAATTCTAACGGCCCCGTAGGCGTCGTTACACTGTCCTACATCCATCAACCGAGGCAGGCCGCCAATGGTCCCGAGGTCAAGGTCGTTGAAGCGGTATTTTCCGCAGGCCAGCATCAGCACCACAGTGTCGGCGGGCGTCTGCTTGACAAACTCGGTGTAGTAGTTCCGTCCGGGGCGGGCTCCGTCACAGCCGCCGACCAGGAAAAAGTGCCGGATGGCACCGCTCTTTACTGCTCGATCACCTGATCCGCCACGCCAAGCACCGCGCCATGGCCGAAGCCGGTCATGACCGTGCCGCCGCCATTGATGCCGGTAAACACCATATCTTCGGCGTAACCCCCCAGAGCCAGCGCCTTTTCGATGACGGGGGAGAAATCCTTATCTTCGCCTATGTGGGTGATTTCGGGATAGGATACCAGCGCCGTGGTGAACACACGATCTGCGTACCGGGGCGCGGCGGCATCAGACAGTTGGTGGTGAACAGCACTGGTGCGGGGATGTCTGCAAACTCCTTCTGCTGGTTCTGCCACGCCGTGCCGAAGTTACCCTTGAGGTGCGGGTATTTCTTCAGCTCCGGATAGCCGTGGGCAGGCAGCATTTCGCCGTGGGTATAGACATTGACGCCTTTGCCCTCGGTCTGCTCCAACAGCAGCTTCAGGTCGTGGAGATCGTGGCCGGTGATGACGATGAACGGCCCCTTCTCCACGGTCAGAGGTACGGTGACGGGCACAGGTGTGCCGTAGCTCTCGGTGTTGGCTCTATCCAGCAGCGCCATGCACTGGAGGTTCTTCTCGCCCACCTCCATCACGATGGGCAGCAGCTCATCCATGCCCCAGTCCTCGCCAACGGCAAAAAGTGCTTTTCCGAAGAAGCGGTTTACCTCATCGTCGATATAGCCCAGTACCATGGCGTGATGGGCATACGCCGCCATGCCGCGCACACCAAAGAGGATCAGGGATTTGAGACTGCGCACATCCTCCTGTGCGCTCCAAAGTAGGCGCATGTCATAGTCGTCGTTCCGCCCACAGCGGGAGGTGCAGCCGGAGCAGCCAGGAACAAGGCAGGCCTTTTCCTCGTGTACCCGGTCAATCAAATCCCGGATAGTCTTTTCGTTAAAGTTCACATTGGTGACGGTGGTGAACAGTCCCTCGACCATCAGCCGCCATGTATTTGACGTTGCCAGCGTATCGCCGTCAGCGGCGCGTGCAGATCAATGAGTGCGCCGGTCAGCTCGTCCTGAAGCTGCGCCACCTCGGCGCTCTTGCCGCAGACACCTGCCTTTCCCGTGCAGCCGGTGCAGAGCGCCGTCTGCTCGCACTGAAAACAAAACATCCTGTTATCCATTGTCGTTCGTCTCCTTCTGCTTTTTAGTTCAGAACCTGCATCTCCGGGTTCTTCTCCCCGAATTTCTCGCGCAGCGCACTGCAGATATCCTCCGGGACTTGCCCTGCTTCTCACCGTTTTTAATGAGCTTGTACGCCTGAAACAGCGCCGAGGGGCCGATCTCGCTGCTGAAAAAGCCGATGCCCTGATTCCATGCCAGCAGCTCGAACACATCGTCCAGCGCGGCACTCTCCACACCGTGGATATATGCCTTTACCAGCTCCCGCGCCGCCTGCCGCATCCGACCCGCACCCACTGCGTTGGTCAGGGACAGCAGCAGCCGCGTTTCGTAGGGCAGTACGCGCTTCTCGCTCTGCCATGTGGTCTCCCAAAAATCCACGGCGATCTGCCCCAGCTTTTCGTCGATCATGGGATAGTTCAAAAGGGCCAGCGGCTTGAAGGGGGCGGAGCTGCCGCCTTCCTTCTTCTCCACACGGCAGAACCAGACATGGAACTCCGCCTCACCCCGCTGCTCGGTGTGGTGCTCGTAGCCCAAGCCCTCCATGACAGCGTACAGTGGATGCGGCTCAAAGGTCTGGATGATGTGTAATCCTTCGCCCACCTCCAACGCCTCGGCTTTTTTCTTCAGCCCTTCAAAGAAGCTGCCCTGTATATGGCGCACATCCATGGTCTGAAACCCCTGCGCCTTGTCCTTCCAGTTTTCGTAGCTCATGCGGTTATTCTCCTTTCCTCACTCGATAAAACCAGACGTGATATTCACTGCCGCTCACCTTCTCCGTGTGACGCTCAAAGCCCATAAGGGCCAGCACCGGGTACAGGGGAACAGGCTCGAAGGTCTGGATGATATGCAGTCCTTCGCCATTTTTCAGTGCGGCAGCCTTTGCCTTCAACACAGGGAAGAAGTCCATCTTTTTGCCCCGCACGTCCATCACTTCGAATGTGCTGATTTTGTCCTTCCAGTTTTCATAACTCATCGTCTTTACTCCTTTTGCAGAAAGCTCACGCCTCCTCAAAGCTGTCCTTGCCCACGCCGCACAGGGGGCACTCAAAATCCTCCGGCACCTCGCTCCAAGGCGTTCCCGGCGCGATACCGCCCTCGGGAAACCCTGCGCTCTCGTCGTATTCCCAACCGCAAAGACTGCATACATACTTCATTGTGCTTCTTCCTTTCTTTTTCTAATGATTTTGTTATTCTTCCACCAACCGGCCGTCCACCGTGACGGTGACCACCTGCCACGGAATGAATTTCCCGCTCTGCTGGAGCGCCTTTTTCGCCGCCAGCTCCAGCCCGCCGCAGCAGGGCACCTCCATCCGCACGACGGTGACGCTCTTGATGTCGTTCTCCCGGATGATCTCCGTCAGCTTTTCGGAATAGTCCACGCCGTCCAGCTTGGGACAGCCAACGAGGGTAATGTGCCCCTTGATGAACCGCTCGTGGAAGGCGGCGTAGGCGTAGGCGGTACAGTCGGCGGCGATCAGCAGCCGCGCGCCGTCAAAATACGGGGCATTCACCGGCACCAGCTTGATCTGCACCGGCCACTGGGAAAGGCGGCTCGCCTGTTGGGGTTGCGGCATTTCCACGGCGGGCGCGGCCTCTCGCTGAATATTCCGGGACTGGCTGCCGGGGCAGCCGCAGGGCAACGTCATGCCCTGCTCCCGCATTTTCCGCTGCTTATTTTCCATGACGGCCTGCTCGTCGTATGCCGCCGCCTCCCGCTCCACAAAGGTAATGGCCCCGGTGGGGCAGGTGGGCAGGCAGTCGCCCAGCCCGTCGCAGTAGTCGTCCCGCATGAGCCGCGCCTTGCCATCCGCCATGGCGATGGCGCCCTCGTGACAGGCGGCGGCGCAGGCGCCGCAGCCGTTGCATTTTTCCTGATCGATCTGATGATCCTTCGAATCATTTTGATACCCCCTTGCGGTTTCTCTTGACTTTGTGATTTTATTCTACTATCATAATTTATGAAAGTCCGTTGGCACACCAACATGGAGGCGAAAAATATGCAGATCAATTTAGCAAATACACGGCTTTTTCGCGGAATGGAGCCGTTGGACATTGAGGAAATGCTCGGTTGCCTGCACGCGAAGGAGCACGCCTTTCAAAAGGGCGAGATTATTTTCCCGGAGGACTGCCACGGAGCAGATCGGCGTGGTGCTCTCCGGCCGGGTCATCATTGAGATGGGGGACGTGTGGGGCAATAACAGCGTCCTGAGCAGCATCGGCCCCGGCGGCGTTTTTGCGGAGGCCTACGCCTGCGTGCCGGGCGAGCCGCTGATGGTCAACGTGACCGCCGCCGAGGATACGCAAGCACTGCTACTGAATATCAGGCGCGTACTGGAACCCTGCGCCAATGTCTGCCCGCGCCATGTACGGCTTGTGCGGAACCTGCTGACGCTCTGCTCGGAGAAAAATTTGCAGCTCTCCCGCAGGGTGCTGCACACCGGCCCCAAGTCCATTCGAAAGCGGCTGCTGTCCTACTTCTCGGAGTGCATCAAGCGCACCGGTAGCTATTCCTTTGATATTCCCTACAATCGCCAGCAACTGGCGGATTATCTCAGCGTAGAACGCAGCGCGCTTTCCAACGAGCTGTCCCTCATGCGGCGGGACGGGCTCATCCGGTATGAGAAAAACCATTTTGATGTTATGGAGCAAATTGATAGTTGATGTAAAGGAGGCCGCCGATGAATATCAGAAAGCGAACGGGCGAAGTTGTCCCGTTCCAAAAAGAAAAGATCCTGAACGCCATGAAAAAGGCATTTTCCGGCCAAGGGCAGGAGATAGACGACCGGGTGCTCGATGAAATGCTGTCTGTCGTGCTCAAGCGCCTGCCGGAAAACAGTGGGCTGACCGTGGAGCGTGTACAGGATGAGGTGGAGCGCGTACTCATGGAGTGCGGACACTATGAGGTGGCAAAGGCATATATCCTGTACCGTGAAAAGCGCGCCGCCCTGCGCCGCGTCCGCGCAGACCTCGCCCGCGAGGTGGGGATGATGCCCTTGAGGACGTCCTACGGCAGATCCAGAAGGATTTCGAGGAAGAGGTTTATCCCCTCAGCGCCTTGCAGCTGAAATTTGAGAGCTTCTGCAAGCCCGCCATGACCACGGATGCGAAGATGGAAGCCCTTACCAAGGCGGCGGTGGAGCTGACCACAGTGGAGGCGCCCAAATGGGAGTTTATCGCGGCACGGCTTTTGAATCACACCTTTTCCAAGCGCAATGCCTCGCGGTGGACAGAGCGCGGTGTGAAAGGCCTGTATGAAAAGCTCCGCTATCTGACGGATAAGGGGCTGTACGGCGACTATATCCTCGCCCGCTATTCCCGTGAGGAGATCGACACTGCGGAGGGCTTTCTATGCCCGGAGCGGGATACGCTGTTCACCTATTCCGGCCTTGACCTCCTGCTCAAGCGATACGTCATCCAGTCCCGCAGCCGTGAGCCGTTGGAAACGCCGCAGGAGATGTTCCTGGGCATCGCGCTCCACCTTGCCATGAATGAGGCCTCTGACCGCATGGGCTGGGTCAGGCGGTTTTACGATATGCTCAGCCGCATGGAGGTCACCATGGCCACCCCCACCATGTCCAACGCGCGAAAGCCCCATCACCAGCTTTCCAGCTGCTTTATCGACACGGTGCCGGACAGTCTGGACGGTATCTACCGCTCCGTTGACAATTTTGCCAAGGTCTCCAAGTTTGGGGGCGGCATGGGGTTGTACTTCGGCAAGGTACGGGCCACCGGCAGTGCCATCCGGGGCTTTCAGGGTGCGGCGGGCGGCGTCATCCGCTGGATCCGGCTGGTGAACGACACTGCCGTTGCCGTGGATCAGCTGGGCATGCGGCAGGGCGCAGTGGCGGTCTACTTAGATGCGTGGCACAAGGATCTCCCTGAGTTTTTGCAGCTGCGCACCAACAACGGCGACGACCGCATGAAGGCGCACGACGTGTTTCCTGCCGTGTGCTATCCCGATCTGTTCTGGAAATTGGCGGAGAAAAATCTTGACGCGCCGTGGCATCTCATGTGTCCCCACGATATCCTCACCGTCAAGGGCTACGCGCTGGAGGACTATTGGGGCGAGGAGTGGGAGAAACGGTATCTGGACTGCGTCAGTGACCCCCGCATCGAAAAGCGCACCGTCACCGTCAAGGACATCGTGCGCTGGTGCTGCGCTCGGCGGTGGAAACCGGCACACCCTTCGCCTTTAACCGGGACGCCGTCAACCGCATGAACCCCAACGGCCATGCGGGCATGATCTACTGCTCCAACCTCTGCACGGAGATCGCCCAGAATATGGCGCCCATTGAGCATATCAGCACCGAGGTGCGGACGGAGAACGGCGATACGGTGGTGGTGACGGTCACCCGCCCCGGCGAGTTCGTGGTCTGCAATCTGGCCAGCCTCTCCCTCGGAAATCTTCCCGTGGAGGACGATGCCTACTTGGAGCGCACGGTGGAGACGGCAGTGCGGGCACTGGACAACGTCATCGACCTGAACTTCTACCACTGGAATACGCCCGGCTCACGAACCACAAATACCGCAGCATTGGACTTGGCGTCAGCGGCTATCACCACATGCTGGCAAAGCGCGGCATCCGCTGGGAGAGCGAGGAGCATCTTGCCTTCGCCGACGCGGTGTTTGAGCGCATCAATTATGCCGCCATCCGGGCGGACACGGCACTGGCACGGGAAAAGGGATGCTATGCGCTCTTTGAGGGCAGCGACTGGCAGACCGGCGCGTATTTTGAGAAGAGGGGCTACACCTCCGATAAGTGGCGGGCACTGGCGGACACGGTGGCAGCGCAGGGGATGCGCAACGCCTACCTGCTGGCCGTCGCCCCCACCTCCAGCACCTCCATCCTCTCCGGCACTACGGCTGGGATCGACCCGGTCATGAGGCGCTTCTTTTTAGAGGAGAAGAAGGGCAGCATCCTGCCTCGCGTGGCCCCGGAGCTGTCGCTGGATACCTGGTGGTACTATAAGGCGGCTCACCTCATCGACCAAAGCTGGTCGGTACGAGCCGCAGGCGTGCGCCAGCGGCACATCGATCAGGCGCAGAGTATGAACCTGTATATCACCAACGACTACACCATGCGGCAGGTACTGGCACTGTATCTGGATGCATGGCGCAGCGGCGTCAAGACGATCTACTACATCCGCAGCAAGTCCCTTGAGGTGGAGGACTGCGAAAGCTGCGCGTCATAGGGAGGAGCAGTACCATGGCAGAACTGAAGAAAAAGCCACTTTTTAATCCGGAGGGTGACATCGACGTGCGCCTGCGGCGTATGATCGGCGGCAACACAACAAACCTCAACGATTTCAACAACATGAAGTATCCGTGGGTCAGCGACTGGTACCGGCAGGCCATGAACAACTTCTGGATTCCGGAGGAGATCAATCTCTCGCAGGATGTGAAGGACTATCCCCGCCTGCTGGCGGCCGAGCGCATGCCTACGACAAAATTTTAAGCTTTCTCGTCTTTCTGGACTCCATCCAGACGGCGAATCTGCCAACATCGGCGCGTATGTCACCGCCAACGAGGTCAATCTCTGCCTGTCCATTCAGGCGTTTCAGGAGTGCGTCCACTCCCAGAGCTATAGCTATATGCTGGACACCATCTGCTCCCCCGTGGAGCGCAACGACATCCTCTACCAGTGGCGAACGGACGAGCATCTGCTGCGCCGCAACACCTTTATCGGGAACTGCTACAATGAGTTTCAAGTGAAGAGGGATTCCTTCACGCTGCTGCGCGTGATGATGGCCAACTTCATTTTGGAGGGCATCTATTTTTACAGTGGCTTCATGTTCTTCTACAACCTTTCCCGCAATGGCAAGATGCCCGGCTCGGCACAGGAGATCCGCTACATTAACCGGGACGAGAACACCCACCTGTGGCTGTTTCGCAACATTATTTTGGAGCTACAGAAGGAGCAGCCGGAGCTGTTCACGGCAGAAAACGTGCAGGTGCTTCAGGAAATGATGCTGGAGGGCGTGGAACAGGAGATCGCGTGGGGGCATTATGTCATCGGGGACGAGGTGCCGGGCTGAACCGCCAGATGGTCACAGATTACATCCACTACCTCGGCAATCTCCGCTGGACAAGCCTCGGGTATCCGGCGCTGTATCCCGGCTTCGAGCACGAGCCGGAGAGCATGGCATGGGTCAGCCAGTACGCCGATGCCAACATGGTCAAGACGGATTTCTTTGAGGCGCGCAGCACCGCCTACGCCAAGAGCACCGCACTGGTGGATGATCTATAAAGAACGCCAGGAGCAAAGGTCTATATACGAGACTGTATAGGGGAAGGTAATCTGGGGTGCATACTATCAACTGTAAGGACACATATGTGGGCACAAGTATTTTGAAGGAAAAAGCAGAGAGCAGAGAGCTTATCTCCTCCCATCTTGACGAGGACGAGTTTTGCCGCTATGTGATACACAGTGGGACATAAGCGGCATAGCCCTTGACCTGCCGGAAACCCACAGGGACGATTTTTTCAGCGTCCCGGAGCAGGCGGCTATGGCGCTTATAAAGAATTAGCCAGCAGCTTTGCCTTTATGCTGCTCTCCTTTACAAACGGGTTCGACCAGAAGCGGGAATCATAGGAGTGGTTGGCATTGTCACCCCGAACATAATAACAGTTTTCCGGCACAATCAGCGTAATGCCATTCCGAATGACAGCTTCGCCGCCGGATGCCGTAATTCGCTTTACAAGCAGCCGCCCATCCCGTTCAAAGATGATAATATCCCCATCGGTCAAATCTCCGTACAGCCGTGTCCCCAGAATAAATGAGTCTTTCTTCAGTGTAGGTTCCATAGACTCAGTCGGGACATACCCGAGAAAGAGCACTGTTTTCATAAGGACAAGCAGCAGCAGTGAGGACAGGATCGGAATAAGCAGCCAGCGGTTATTCTTGAAGAGTTTCATAACTTCCTCCAAAACGCAAAACCCTCCCTCCGCAGTGTTTATACTGAGGAGGGAGGGTTTGCTGTATTGTTTTCAATTGTGCATAAATCAGAATGCTGCAAGATCCGGATGCGACCTGAGATATTTCCTGGTGCGGGAGATTCGGGCGGCGACACATTTGTCGCTTTCCCCGAGTATGCTGCCGATTTCCGCGTGGGAATAGCCCTCGGCGCTGAGACGGATCGCCCGGATGCCTTTCGCCATCGCCTCGGAAGCGTTGGCCTCCAGCCGGTCGAGTATCATACTCAGTTCGTGATGCTCGTCTAAACTATCTTCTTTCCCGAGCACCTCCGGGATCAGTTCGCACTCCTTTGCCGCCCGACGGTTGGCATAGATCAACGCCGTGCATATCTCGTTCCAGATTAGCCTGTATGCATACGTAGAGAAGCATCCTCCTTTATCGCTGTATGCCGCCTTGCAGAGGCCAATGCAGCCGATCTGATAGAGGTCATCGTAACTGTAGATACTGTTTTGACCGGGATTATGGACCTTGTCCTTGATCACCTTCCCGACCAGCCCGAGGTTTTGCTCCACTTTTCTCTGCTGGGGTTGTGTAAGCGTCATGATGCTTCGCCTCCTTTGCATGGGCGAAATCCGGCCGGCTGTTGTTTCCTGCGATGCTCCAGGAGCTTCTTGCTTTCGGCGATGACCTCGTTGCAGTAATATTCGCCGAGAAAGCCAATGTGCGCTTTGGAAAGCGGTACCTGCAGAAGCCCTGCCAGCCACAGATAGGCGTCCTGCTTGCTCATCAAACCGCTTAGATATAGTTGGTCGAAATAGTGGTGCGCCTGATTCCGAAGCGTGCGCAGCTCGCGGTTAGCCAATGTGCCGACGGGGATATTCGTGCCCGGATGGGTGCGGACATAAGCGTCACACTGCGGATAATTGCTGCAAACATAGAGCATGGTATGGCTGTGGTTCTCATGGTAGATGCCGTCTGCGGAGCGCAGCACAACGGTGCCGCCGCAATACTGACAGCGCATGGCGGACGGGTTGATTCCTTTCTTCTTTTTCTTGTGTTTCACGATTCCTTTCACCTCCGTCAGGATATAGAGAAAGGCCGGAAAACTGCATGAAAACCAAGGACGGCAAAGTCGGTTTCTACATACCGAGCACGTTCCTGTCATCAAAGCAGCTTTCCGGCCAATGAGTTCAGTTGTGGCTTGCACCGTATGGATCGCTCAGTGCGCAAATCCGTAACAGTTTCTCTCCCGCGGGGAGAGTCTAACTCCGGGAGCTCTTCCGAAGTACTGAAAGCCTGAGTGCAAGCCCCTGCCACGGTTACAGCTTAGCATATCAGGATCCAAAAGTCAAGCCTTTAGGTAATATTTTAATTTTTTATTATGATATTCT
>ENA-OQEN01000851-OQEN01000851.1-human-gut-metagenome-genome-assembly--contig:-NODE-851-length-12413-cov-2.227495_pt1 | contig 12413 bp, 12 predicted proteins | sample MGYA00242791_ERZ504627 | MGnify/ENA primary metagenome ERZ504627 (study PRJEB26092, sample SAMD00036316) | human gut metagenome | host: Homo sapiens | study: EMG produced TPA metagenomics assembly of... | reverse complement strand
AGGATGGTGCGACATTTGGCGCAAGTGGCTATAGTGAAGTTAAGGACAATGGTGATGTTGTTGTTAAGATAGGCGGAGATGCTACATTAGATATAAGCAAGGAATATATCCATTGGGATAAGAACCACAGCGCTAATTATGATATTACCGTTAAAAAGTCAAATACAACAGATAATACGCTTAAGAAAGATGACAATGGCAAATATGCTGAGTATGTTGTTGATGTTTCATCTGAAAAAGGTACACCGGATGTTATTACTTTAAATGATGTGTTGGAGGCCGGCAAAATGTCTGTTGATACATCAAAGTTTACTTACACAATAACTAAAAACGGACAGCAGGTTGGTGGTGAATATACTGCTAATGTTACGGCTTCTTCGAATAATGACAATAATAATCATAAATATAATCTTACAGCAACGCTGCCTAAGCTTAATGCCGGTGAAAGCTGCCAGATAAAATACAAGTATTATTATGACACATCTCTTTGCGATAGTGGAAATGAGTCACAGGCGTCTAACAAGGTTACCGGTGAATCAATAAATAAAAAGTCTAATGAAAAGGTTATTGATACATCAAGCAGTGTTATTAAATACACGAGAGATGATCTTGATAAAACAGGTGCATACGACTCAGACAGTCAGACTGTCAAGTGGACAATCACTGTTAATAAAGAAAGAAATGATATTGTTGGGGCTGTACTGACAGATAACTGCCTTAAGGATGCAAAGAATTTTAAAATAAGCTCTGAACAGGATACCGACTGTAAAGGTGCTGAAATCCAAAAGGACAAAGAAGGCAAGATTAGCGGTATTAACTTTGTGGCTATAGATAATAAAAATGACAGTACATATGTTATTACATATGAAACATCTGTCACACCACAAAGCTATGACCAGCCTGTTAATAATCAGGTTAATTTCAATAACAAAGAGATATCGTTTAGCAAATGGGCCGGAGTAAATGTTCCGGGAACTCATAGAGATGTAAAAGTTACAAAGAACTTGACTGCCCATAATGAAGAGACTGAGAATAACAGGTATGAGCTCAGTTGGGAATCGACATTTACCATTCCTTCAACCGGAGCGGATGCAGGGGCTTGGTTTGTTGATGAACTGACAAATAATACTTCAGACAATACGGCTCATTATATGACTTATCAGCAGGTTAAAGATGTATTTGATAAGGCAAAAAGCATTTTTGGCGATACGATATATAATTTTAAAGTAAAATCCGGCGATCATGAGTATGATTTTTATTCTCTTAATAGCGAAACGGATGCTAAGTTTACCAGATTTTCGTTTGAGTTTAAAGATAAGTTTGTACCTTCTAATAGCAATAAAGATGGTTATAAAGTAACTTTAAAATATAAATCATATGCAGACTATTCAGCAGGTGGCGAACTCGAGTTTAAGAACAACGTAAATTTCTGGAATGTTAATGCAAATGACTCTTTTAAAACGACAAAAGATATTAAATCATCAATTGTTAAGAGTGATGGAAATAACAATACAGCAGATACATATGTAAAGACCACTGATTCAGGATATGACGGAACGCTCACATGGATTGTAATGGTTACAATGGATAAAAATGCAACCAAATATACAATCACTGATAATATGCCGGAGGGCATCAGCGTACAAAATGTTACTGTAAAGTTAAAATACAATAATTCAGACCAAGGTTTTACATACCCTACATTGGATGGCAAGAGCTATAAAGTAGAAAATTTAAATGGCAAAAATTACTATTCTGAGGGAATTAATACTTCATGTAAAAAAGATACAAGCAATGGTCGTGAGGTAATAACTACAACTGTAGAAAAGCCAAAAGATGCAGAGGTTCGTGGCTGGGGAGAAGGTTCTAAAATTTTCCTTGTTTACAAATGTAAGGCTGATAGTGCTGAAACCCTGGAGGCAGGAAAGGAGCTTGTGTACAAGAATACAGCTTCTGCTAAATCGGACAATAATGATAAGATTGGTGAATCTAGCCAGACACAGATAATATCAAAACCAAAGCAGGATAATGAAAATATTCCGGATTCAGGAGATAAAGTTATAAGCAAAAACGGAAGCTGGAATGATGATGAACATAAGTTGAATTATACTGTTCTTATAAATCCGGAGGGCAAGACATATCTGGATGGTGGTAGCCATTAAATTTAAAAGATGTTTTGTCGTACAAAAAAATAACTTATGAAAATGCGTAGGGTAAGCTGGCAGGTGGATTTGATGCCTGGTACAGTTAAGTTCAGAGAGGCTATCAAGCAGGACGATGGAACATACAAACCTGGTGAGGTGATATCTGACTGTAAATGGACATATGATTCACAGGAAGCATCAAATGAATGGGAGTATTCAAGCAAAACAATAAATGCTATTGTCCCTGATGGAAAAGCTATAATGTTGACATACACTTATAGTGTAAAGGGTGATTTGCTACAGGAGTATAATGATTCAAAACCTAAATTTAATGTATCTAATGCCGTTTCACTGGAAGGTGTTGATAATAGTAAAACAGATATTAACACTCAATTAGAGTACACTAAATCTTATTCTTCGTTTTATGTATATAAGAATAATTCGTTTATTCTTTATAAGACAGAAGAGGGAAATAACGGAAAGTTATTGCCGAATGCAGAGTTTGATGTTTACAAATATGATCCAAACAGTACAGATACTACGAAAACACCAGAAGGATATGTCTATGTTAATAAATATGTTACCGATGATAAAGGTAAGATAGAGATTGTCTTTAATAAAAATTCAATGACATATAACACACAGTATTATGTTGTTGAGACAAAGGCTCCTAGTGCTATGTTCTTCCAGAAGAACCGGAAAAAACATATTTCTACTTTAGTTCGCTGGATAAAGATAAATATCCTGTGGCAGCTCCAAATAACAGCTTAACAGGAAAATGTCTGGCAAACAATTATGATATAGTATATATCGGTGATGAGACTATTCCAACAACAGAAATTTCTGTTGAAAAAAATTGGGTTGATTCCAATAACAAACCTATAAATAAGACAGATGGAAGTATTTATTTACAGTTACATCGGGTGGATTCATCAGGAAATGATGATAAATACGGTGATACCGTAGAAGTGACACCGGATAAAGATGGAAACTGGTCTTATAAATTCAAAGACCTTCCTACGAAAAAGACAGATAATATAGGTCATATAACAGGCGAAACCTATAAGTATTATGTTACAGAGGTTGGAATAAATCAGAACAACAGTATGTCAGGCTATGATGTTTCTTATGTATTTAAGAATACAGATGGAACAGTGATTAACAGAACTGATGCCAATGTGGCACCGGGAAAGAATATGGCTGTTGACTCAGGTACTATTGAGATTACAAATAAGCTCAATGAGTATAAGCTTCCTGAAACAGGTGGAAGCGGTAACAGATGGTTGTATATGTTAAGTGGAGTTGTGCTTATTGCGATAGCTACAATAACACTTTTCTATAAAAAACAAAAAGTATTATAAAAAAAGGAGAATGCGAAATGAAAACAATCAAACGAAGCATTGCATTAGTGCTTGCTATGATTCTTACACTTGCAATGAGTGTAACTGTATTTGCAGCACCAAACGCAGATCAAAACACATTCAGTCTTACACTTAACAAGGCTGTCAAAGGACACACTTATGAGGCTTATCAGATTTTATCTGGTGATTTATCAGCAGATAAAGCAACTCTTTCTAACATAAAGTGGGGAGAGGGCATTACAGAAGCATTACAGACTGCTCTCGGCGGTGATGCTGCTAGTTATGCTGAAAAACTCGGTGGTTTTGGTAACAACTCTTCAGAGCTTAAAGAGCAGGCGCAGATTATTGGTGCAAACTTAGCATCAGCATCAGGCTCAGTTACAGTAACAGATCCGGATGCAAAGAATGTAATCAGCAACCTTAAGCCAGGTTACTACCTTATCAAAGATCAGGATAATTCTTTACAGGGTCAGGAATCTTACACAGAGTTCATTCTTCATATTACAGATGATGTAGTTGCAAATGTAAAGGCAGATGTTCCTTCTGTAGAGAAGAAGGTTAAGGATACAAACGACACAACAGGCGTGACAACAGATTGGCAGGATTCAGCCGATTACGATATCGGAGATGATGTTCCATTCCAGCTCACAGCTACATTAGCAAACAACATTGAAAGCTACAAGGCATACTCTCTCGAGTTTGATGATACTCTTTCCAAAAGGACTTGACTACAACAATGATGCAGTAATTAAATTAGGTGAGAAGGATGTTACAGATTATTTCACACCTAGCTATGATGCAACAGCTAAGACACTTACATTTACATGTGACAATATCTTAGCATTTGGCGCTAAAAACTCAGATCAGATTGTTGTTGAGTATACAGCAAAGCTTAACGAGAATGCGGTAATCGGCGCAGCCGGAAACCCAAATAAAGTTAGTCTTAAGTTCTCTAACAACCCTAACAATGGTGGTGAGGGAGACAGAGGTACGACTCCTGAAGACAAGGTTATCGTATTTACTTACAAGTTAACTGTAAACAAGGTTGACAAAGATAATAAGCCACTTACAGGTGCAGAGTTCTCACTTTTCAAGAAAGTAAAGGTTGACGGACAAGAGGAGCTTAAGCTTGTAGAGGTTAAGAAGATTCTTTCTACTAATACAGAGGGAACAGTATTCGGATTCACAGGCTTAGATGATGGTACATACGTATTACGCGAGACAAAGACACCTGACGGATACAACTCAATCGAGGATCAGACATTTACAATTTCTGCAAAGCATGACGAGTCTAGTGATAATCCAACGCTTACAGATCTTACAGGAGATGTAGCATCTGGTTCAATTATTGATTTAGGTGTTAAGCTTGATAAGGGTGAGTTATCTACAAATGTAGTAAACAACAAGGGTTCAGTTCTTCCTTCAACTGGTGGTGCCGGACGTGTAGCAATCTACGTAATTGGTGCTATCTTAGTTATCGGTGGTGGAATTGTTCTTGTAACAAAGAAGCGTGTTAGATAATTAATATCTGACTGGCACTATTTAGTTTTAAATATTATGCTGCCAACAGGTTATAAATCTGTGGCAGCTATTAATAGATTTTATTTAGAGTTTATGTAACAGTAAGGAGAGCACTATGAAAAGACGTTTATCTACTATTCTTTTTGGCGTAGTGTTTATCGCAGGGTTGTCCTTACTGCTATATCCGACAGTAAGTGATTATTGGAATTCATTTCATCAGTCCAGAGCCATTGCAAGCTACGTTGATGCGGTAGACAACACGGATGAGCAAAAGCTTGATGAGATGCGAAAAGCTGCACAGGCATATAATGAGAAGCTTTTAAGTAAGCAGGATCGTTATGAAATGTCAGATCAGGATAAAGCAGAGTATGAAAGTCTTCTTGATGTATCTGGCACAGGAGTCATGGGCTATGTTGAGATTCCGTCCATCAATGTCTCATTGCCGATTTACCACGCACAGACAATACAATACTTCAGATAGGTGTTGGCCATATTGAGGGCACATCGCTTCCGGTTGGCGGAGCAAGCACACATTGTGCTGTTTCAGGACACAGGGACTTACGTCGTCTAAGCTATTTACGGATATTGACCAGATGGCGGAGGGGGACACATTTAAGCTGTATGTGCTTGGCGAGACACTGACCTACGAGGTTGATCAGATAAGGATTGTTTTGCCTGATGAGCTTAATGACTTAAAGATTGAGGAAGGTCAGGATTACTGTACACTTATCACATGTACACCGTATGGTGTGAATTCACACAGGCTTCTTATCAGGGGGCACAGGATTGCAAATGATGCACAGGGACTTATTGTCGAGGATGTAAAGCAGGTACAGCCGTTACATGAAGCCATAGTGCTTGGCATTCTGTTTCTGGTTTTGTATATTATAATTTGTAAGATACTTAGTAAAACGATATTGTATAGATTCAGATAGAATCAGGAAGGAGGAAAAATGCACAATAGTTTAAAAAGAGCTGTCAGTATAGCTATAGCAGCGATAGCCTTGTTTTCTCTGCCATGTGGAAGCATTTTTGCAAGGACGCATATTGATATTGATAAGAAATGCTCTATAACAGTTGATATCCCTGATACATGGGAGGATTTGTATACTGTGGATTTTCCCGTAGAGCTTTACAGAGTGGCAGATGTAGATGAGAACGATGTATACACTGCAACGAAGCAGTTTGATGAGCTGGCTAAATCTATATCAGATATCAGCAGTAAAACTACCGCAGATGACTGGGAAAAGATGGCAAAGACAGCTGCGGACATTGCAGACAAAGGTTCTTTGACAGCAGATGAGGCAATAGATGTTTCAAACGGAAGGGGAAACGTCACAGGCGTTAAGACGGGACTGTATCTGGTGTATGCAAAGCCGGCTAATTCGGCAAGATTTGGATACACATTTGTGCCGTATCTGATTTCGGCTCCGAATAATGAGTTTGCTATGACAGGAAGCGGCTCAGATTCATGGATATATGATGATATCGATATCGAGCTGAAGCCTGAACAGACCGGCTTATGGGAAGCTTACAGATTAATAAGACATTAAAGACATACAATACAGCACTCGGTGAGCCGGTGTTTGCATTTGATGTTGAGGCCTACGACAGATGGTAATGTGGTGTTTTCAGATATCGCATCAATCAGATTTGACAGTACAGGGGCTAAGAGCGTAGTTATTGACAATATTCCGGCAGGTTCAAGGGTGATAGTAAGGAGGTATATGCCGCTGGCAGTTATCAGGTGACCTCTTCAGACAGCATAGAGACACAGATTGTGGCCGGTGAGACCGCAGATGTTGATTTCACAAACGATTACAACGACAAATTGATTTATAGTACCGGTGTCGTAAACCATTTTGAGTATGACGGAACCGGATGGGAATGGGTGCAGAATTAATGAAAAAATTATCAGAGTCTTGTAAAAAACTTAATAGAAATCACCGTATTCTTGTATGTGCAGCCTTTGCTGCAACACTCATTGTCTGTGGTGTTTCAGTTAAACCGACACTGGCATATTTTACAACCTATGCTACGGCAAAGGGCGGTATCTCAGTAGATATCGGTCCTACAACTGATGTCAAGGAGAAGTTTAAGGACTGGAAGAAAACTATTGAGATTGAGAATACAGGAAAAGCAGACTGTTTTGTCAGGGTAAAGGTAATTGCAGCAAGCCAGTTTGATATACAGGCATCAGGCTCAAACTGGAGCCTTTCAGATGATGGCTACTGGTATTACAGTCAGGTAGTGCCGGTTGGTGGTAAAACCGAGCCGATTGTTGCAGCTATCACAGTAAGTGAAAAGGTAAAGACCAGCTTCAATGTAGTTGTGGTTCAGGAGTGTGCTCCTGTCACATATGATGAGAATGGCAATCCGTGTGTCGCACCTGATGCAAAATGGGATGCGACAGCACAATATGATAAAGAGGAGGGCGAAGAGTAATGAAGAGAAAACTTCCAATTATACTTGTAGCATCCTCTGCGATAATGCTTGCAGCATCGACGATTGGATCTACAAAAGCGACTCTTACATATATGAGTGATAATTATCTGGCTCAGATTGACATCAAATCCATCGGTGTTACTTTGACTGAGAATGGCAATGATGTGAGCTGGCGTGATTATAAGCATAAGGATGATGACTGGAGCGAGGCAACAGGAGTGCTGCTTGGAGATATGCTAAAGAATGCCGGAGATGAAAAACTGATTCTCGACAAAAAGTACGATGAGAAGCTTGCTGTCAAAAACAGCGGCTCGATAGATGAGTATGTGAGAGTGACTGTGCAGCATTACTGGGCAGATAAGGAGACAGGTGATAAGCTTTCAAAACTTGATCCATCAAAGATACAGATTGACTTTACAAACGATGGCTGGACAGAGGATAAGAGTGCTGAGACTACAGAGCGAAATGTATTTTACTACAATTCTATTTTAAAAAAAGGTCAGACATCCACTGATTTTACAGACAAAATCAGTATATCCGGCGATATCGCAGCTATTGTGGGTCAGACATCACAGACTGATGATAACGGACTTACAACCATCACTACTACCTATGAATATGATGGTGCGCTATTTGTGCTGGAGGCAACTGTTGATGCAGTACAGACACACAATGCAAAGGACGCAATTAAGAGTGCGTGGGGTGTTGATGTAAATATATCAGATGACGGGGCACTTAGCTTAGAGTAAAGGAGGACAATATGAAAAAATTTATCGCATTATTATCATGCATGTTGTTTATCCTTGGTTCGATAGGCACTGTATTTGCAGATGAGAATACTACTACAGCCGGCTCATGTGAGTTTACCGGCAAGGAAATGGTCAGTTCGTTCGATTCAAATAAAATAGCAGCCTCTGTCTCACAGATGGAGCCGGGAGATTCTGTCACATTTTCCGTTGATATAAAGAATAACAGCAGTATTTCGACGAAATGGTATATGTCGAATGATGTATTAAAGAGTCTTGAGGATACACAGGCTGTGGCTGAAAATGGTGGATACTCATATATTCTTACTTTCGTAGGACCAGATGGAAAAGAGGACACTATATACAGCAGCACCAGCGTAGGTGGAGAGAAGGAGCAACAGCCGGAAAAGGACTCAATGAGGCTACAAACTCTCTGGATAAGTTCTTTTATTTAAAGACATTAGAGCCTGGAGAGGGAGGCAGTGTGAAGCTTTTGGTAGGGCTTGACGGAGAGAGTCAGGGTAATATATATCAGGATACACTCGCAAAGCTCATGATGAACTTTGCGGTAGAGGATAACTCTGATCCAACTTTATCAAATCCACCTACATTTACAACTACAACAAGCAAGGTAAAGACCGGAGATATCTGGTCAATAGCGTCAGCTGTAGTGTTTGTGATTGGTATTATTTTGATGATACTGGCTTTCGTAAGTGACAGAAAGGGGGCTAAGCAAAATGAAAAGATTGCTTAAATATTTTCTTGCAGCTCTTGTTGTCATAACCGGTGTTTTCTCACAGACAGCAGATGCAAAGGCATTTTCATATACATACACTGTTTCCTTTTCAGCCGGAGGTCAGGGAAGCATAAACGGTGGTGTGCAGGTACGAAAGGCATCAGGCAATGAGGCTTCGGTTTCTGTTTCTGCTAAAGGAGACAAAATAATTGTCACAGGTCTTGAATATGGAGATGTCATCAGCTGTGATGCACAGGGCAGTGTGGCGCTTAATGAAAACAGCAAGTACTATGTAAAGGGAATCAGATTAAGCGGCCGTGACAATAATACGGTTGCACAGTCGGCTTTTCTCGTATCGGGAGATCAGGACTATGTTGTAGCATACGGCATACCGGGCGAGCTTGCTGAGTATACAGTCAACTATGTGGATAAAGATGGCAATAAGCTTGCAGAAAGCCGTACCTATTATGGTAATGTGGGCGATGAGCCGGTTATAGCTTATCTGTATATAGATGGATATATTCCGGACAGCTATAATCAGACAGGAAAGCTTTCGTCAAATGCATCAGAAAACGTGTTCAACTTTGTATATTCAAGGGCTGCATCAAGCATGGCTGCTGCCGGAAATGGAGCAAATGACAATACTGCGGCAGGCGGCAATCAGGCAGCCGCAGGAGCTGCAAATGCAGCTGGGGCAGCTAATACAGCGGGCAATGCAGCAGGAGCGGCAAATAACGGAGCTGCAGATGGAGCAAATGCCGCAAACACAATAGTGCCTGACGGACAGAATGATCCGCAGGATGGAATCCAGGCACCACAGGCACAGCCAAATACTGATATAGCAGATGAGCAGGTACCGCAGGCGGCAAACGACAATAAGCATGATATAGCAGATGAGCAGGTACCGCTTGCCACCATGATCAGTGAGAGTGGAATGGTTGTTCCGCTGGCTATTGGTGCGCTTGGGATAGTTGCAATTCTTGCAATTATGATATTTGTCATAGTAAAGAATGTTAAGTCTGTCCGTGTTCAAAAAAATAGTATGAAACATAAGGGAAAAGATAATAAAAATTAGTTGATATTTGCTGAAATTATGGTATTATTAATGTGTGCGCTTGTATGAGTGCACACATTAATCAAGTATATGGATGGTTTTTTTACCATACCAGAAATAAAATTTAGGAGGAATTGCAAAATGGCAAACAAGTGGGTATATACCTTCAAAGAGGGTAACATGACCATGCGTAATCTTCTCGGTGGTAAGGGTGCTAACCTCGCTGAGATGACAGAGATTGGACTTCCTGTACCACAGGGCTTCACAATCACTACTGAGGCTTGTACACAGTACTACGAGGATGGACGTAAGATCAATGATGAGATTATGGCTCAGACTATGGAAGGTGTAAAATGGATGGAAGAGGTTAACGGAAAGAAATTCGGTGACCTTAAGAATCCTCTTCTCGTATCTGTTCGTTCAGGTGCCAGAGCTTCAATGCCGGGTATGATGGATACAATCCTTAACCTTGGTCTTAATGATGATGTTGTTGCAGCTATGATCGCTGGTAACCCAGATCCAGCATTCGAGCGTTTCGTATATGATTCATACAGACGTTTCATTCAGATGTTCTCAGACGTTGTTATGGAAGTAGGAAAGAAATACTTCGAGCAGCTCATCGACAAGATGAAAGAGGACAGAGGTGTTAAATTTGACGTAGACCTTACAGCAGCTGACCTTAAAGAGTTAGCAGAGCAGTTCAAGGCTGAGTACAAGAATCAGTTAGGAACAGACTTCCCTTCAGATCCTGTAGAGCAGTTAAAGCTTGCTATCGAGGCTGTATTCCGTTCATGGGACAACCCACGTGCAAATGTTTATAGAAGAGATAACGATATCCCTTATTCATGGGGAACAGCTGTTAACGTAATGCCTATGGTATTCGGTAACTTAAATAACGAGTCAGGTACAGGTGTTGCATTCACACGTGATCCTGCAACTGGTGAGAACAAGCTTATGGGTGAGTTCCTTATCAATGCACAGGGTGAGGACGTTGTTGCCGGTGTTCGTACTCCAATGCCAATCGCTCAGATGGAGCAGGAGTTCCCAGAGGCATACGCTGAGTTCCTTAAGGTTTGTGAGACTCTTGAGAATCACTACCATGATATGCAGGATATGGAGTTCACAGTTGAGAACAAGAAGCTCTATATGCTTCAGTGCCGTAATGGTAAGAGAACAGCTCCAGCTGCTCTTAAGATCGCTTGCGATTTAGTAGATGAGGGACATAAGACACCAGCTGAGGCTGTTGCAATGATCGACCCTCGTAACCTTGATACATTATTACATCCACAGTTCGATGCTGCTGCACTTAAGGCTGCAACTCCACTTGGAAAGGGTCTTGGAGCATCTCCGGGAGCTGCTTGTGGTAAGGTTGTATTCACAGCTGATGATGCTGAGGCATGCTGAAAGAGGAGAGAAAGTCGTACTTGTACGTCTTGAGACATCTCCAGAGGACATCACAGGAATGAAGGCTGCTCAGGGTATCCTTACAGTTCGTGGTGGTATGACATCTCACGCAGCCGTAGTTGCACGTGGTATGGGAACATGCTGTGTATCTGGTTGTGGTGATATCAATATGGACGAGGAGAACAAGAAGTTCACACTTGCAGGACAGACATTCACAGAGGGATCTGAGATTTCTATCGATGGTACAACAGGTAACATCTACGCTGGAATCATCCCAACAGTTGATGCTTCAATCGCTGGTGAGTTCGGACGTGTTATGGCATGGGCTGATGAGTTCAGAAGACTTAAGGTTCGTACAAATGCAGATACTCCTGCAGATGCTAAGAAGGCTCGTGAGCTTGGTGCAGAGGGAATCGGACTTTGCCGTACAGAGCATATGTTCTTCGATCCAGAGAGAATCGCTGCATTCCGTGAGATGATCTGCTCTGATACAGTAGAGGAGAGAGAGACAGCTCTTAACAAGATTCTTCCATATCAGCAGGGAGATTTCGAGAAATTATACGAGGCTCTTGAGGGATGCCCAGTAACAATCCGTTTCCTTGATCCACCTCTTCATGAGTTCGTTCCTACAGAGGAGGCTGACATTGAGAAGCTTGCAAAGGCTAAGAATAAGTCAGTAGAGGAAATCAAAGCTATCTGTGAGTCACTCCATGAGTTCAACCAATGATGGGTCATAGAGGATGTCGTCTTGCAGTTACATATCCTGAGATTGCTAAGATGCAGACAAAGGCTGTTATCCGTGCAGCTATCAATGTAAAGAAAGCTCATCCAGACTGGGATATCGAGCCTGAGATCATGATCCCATTAGTATGTGAGATCAAAGAGCTTAAGTTCGTTAAGAAGATTGTAGTTGAGACAGCTGACGCTGAGATCGCTGCTGCAAATGCTGACATCAAGTACCATGTTGGTACAATGATCGAGATCCCAAGAGCTGCTCTTACA